>Ga0224496_10000575_pt1 | contig 25290 bp, 21 predicted proteins | sample SF_Jul11_sed_USG_2_FD_168127 | JGI IMG/M metagenome (GOLD analysis project Ga0224496, IMG submission 168127) | Sediment microbial communities from San Francisco Bay, California, United States - SF_Jul11_sed_USGS_8_1 | ecosystem: Environmental > Aquatic > Marine > Sediment | place: USA...
CAGAACCGGCTGCTGCCACCAGTCCCGAGGCCTTGCCCTCTCCGGCGGCTCCGGAAGAAGCAGTTGCCGCCGAGGCGGTTGCGGCAGCGACAGAGACGCTGATCGAGGTTGCGGCCCCGGTGGTTGAGGCTGCCCCGGTTGCAGAGACGGCCCCGGTTGCAGAGGCGGCCCCGGCTGTAGAGGCGGCCCCGGCTGTGGAGGCGGCCCCGGTCGAGATTGCGAAGCCGGTTGAAGATGAAGTTAACCCAGAAAATAACGCAGGTGAATAAGATGCAAGAGTTAATGATCGCCCCGTCCATCCTTTCGGCAGACTTTGCCCGGCTGGGAGACGATATCAACAAGGTGGCCGAGGCCGGCGCCGATGTAATCCATATCGACGTGATGGATGGCCATTTCGTGCCCAATATCACGATCGGCCCCCTGGTGGTCAAGGCGGTGCGCAGGGTCACCGACCTGCCCCTGGATGTGCACCTGATGATTGAAAACGCCGACAGATACCTCGACGATTTTGCCGCAGCCGGCGCCGACTGGATCACCGTCCATGTGGAAACCGGCTACCATCTGCACCGGACCATCCACAAGATCAAGGAGTTGGGCAAAAAGGCGGGGGCCGTCCTCAACCCGGCCACCCCCCTTGCCAGCCTGGACCACATCCTGCCCGATCTCGACCTGGTGATGCTGATGAGCGTAAACCCCGGCTTTGGCGGCCAATCCTTTATCCCGGAAACCATTGCCAAGGTCAGACAGCTGAAAAAAATGATCGACGATCGCGGCCTGAAGGTTGGTATTGAGATCGACGGCGGGGTAAGCCCGGCAACCATCGCCCCCATTGCCGAGGCCGGGGCCAATATCTTTGTCGCCGGCTCCGCCGTGTTCGGCAAGGCTGATTACGCCAAGGAAATCTCGGCGATGAAGGCGGCCTGCGCCCGATAAGCCCCTATTTCTCCGGACGCAGATTCTGTAATTCCTGCTGCTCAAACCTATAGCAGGAATTACAGAAATGGCAGCGCACCTCCAGCGGGAAAGGGCCATTGTCCCGCATATCGGCAAACTCTGCCGCCGGCAGCCCGAGCAGCATCTCTTTGATCTGCCCCTCGGTGCAAGGGCAGGCAAACTCGATCTTGTCATTGGCCAGAATCTGCGGGGTAAAGGCCCCGAAATGGCCGGTCAACAGCTCAACCGCCGTTGAGTCCGCGGCAAAATATTTCCCCAGGGCCGGCATGGTCCCCATACATTTTTCCAACTCCACCATCAGATGTTCGTCGGCATTGGGCATGGCCTGCAGAAAAAGGCCGCCGGCTCCCACCACCCGCCCCTGCTGATCAAACTGGACACTTACCGCCATGGCGGTGGGGATCTGTTCGCTGGTCAGATAATAATTGGCAATATCCTGGGCAATATTGCCGTATTGGAGCATGATCGTGCCGGTAAAAGGCCGCTTGGCGTCGATCAGATAACGGCTGACCTCCAGAAACCCGGCGCCGAACAGCGGAGACAAATCAAAGGAGTCGAGGGGAGCGCTTAAAGGAATCGGCACCTGCTTGAGATAGCCCCGCACCCGGCCATCGGCGGTGGCTTCCGCCACCAAGCCCTTGATCGGTCCGGAGCATTCAATAGTGAAACCGATCCGGTCGCCCCCCTTGAGGTTGACCGAAAGCAGGGCCGCCGCGATACAGGCCTGACCGAGCACCAGGGTTTCCAGCAGGCCCAACTCATGATTAGCCCGCATCTGGTTGACCAGGCGGGCGCCCTGCACCGCCACCCCGCGAATGGCCTTATTGGCCAGCAAAAAACGGACAAGCTCATCTTCCTTATTGAGAATCAACTTCTCCTCGGCGGGAGAAGCAAACATTTGCTTTTTTTGCACCATTGGCCCCTTTGCATTTTTTATTTCTGATGGCCACCGAATTTCAGCCCGGGAAAAATAGCGGCAAGATGAAGCTTGCCTTGGCCTGTTTTTGCGGGAGTTCTATTATTCGCGGCTGAAGCCGCTCCCCCTAAATTTTCCTTAATCCGGCAGCAACTCGATGGTTATCAAATTTTATTTAGCTTCTTTTAACAAAGAGGATCACTACAGGCGAGGAAAAGAAGGGCGTGGATCAATAAAAATGGCCGGAGCTCGCTTACCATCACGCTCTCCGGCCATAAAAAACAAGGCGATGTCGATTAATCTCAATCTGGATAGGGCCAGGGCAGCAAAGCCCCCGGACATTCCCCCCCCGGACAGTTGGGTTCGACTACCAGACCGCCGCTGTCGGCACCCCGCCACAAGGCTGTCTGCCGTCTCGATACGGTGGGGATGACGATCTCCTTTGAGGACCGCTGGCCGCTCTGGTCGATGGCCGTCAGCCGAATCACGGTCTGGGCAATCTCCTGCCGATAAAAAGAGGAGGGCACGACAAAGGAAATGGCCGAGGCATCATCATTGAGAACCTCCATCTGCACCGGTACGCCGGCCACCTGCTCCCAACTGTAAATCAGCGATTCTCTGGAATCATCCCTGGTCAGCCCGGCATCGATCACCACGCTTTCGCCAACCGGGTATGCCTTGGCCAGGGGTTGCAGCCTGATCTCCGGCGGCGGATCGCCAAGCTCAACCTTAATGAGCAGCTGGCCCACCTTGGAGGTGACGTTGGCATAGCGGAAACGATAGCTGATCAGCTCGCTGCCGCCGAAATACTTGTCCGGCTCATAACGATGCTTGCTGCGGTTGATCCTGGTTAGTTTTCCCCGCACATCCCGGTCGACAATCTCCACCGCCACCTTGGCGTTAAACGGGGTCTTATTGGCTTTTGCCCAGATCTTTTGCCAATCGATTTCCAAAGGCGTGGTGCTCAAGGTTTTCAGCCGGACATCCCTTGCCGCCACCACCAGCCGGGTCGGCTCGGCCGCCTTGGGCTTTGCCGCCGGCAGCGGCATGGGTTGCGGCCCGAGAATGGCCACGGTGGCGGGCGGACTGACCGCCTTGCCGTCCAAGGCCCGGTAAGAAAAACTATCCTGGCCGGGAAAATCCTTATTGGGCAGATAAGTAAGGCTGGGCACATCCCCGGACAGTCGCCCGAATTTAGGCGGATTCACAATCTCGAACTGCAAGGGGTCGTTGTTTTCATCGGTGCCGGAAAGCTCAATACTCAAGGCCTGATTGGCCTGCGCCATTTTCACCTCGGCATCGACCACTAAGGGCGCAACATTGACCTGTGCTTCCTCGGCACCGGGCTTACCCACCGGCACACTGCTCAGCTGCTGTTCCTGCAATAACAAGGGCACAGCCGGCTCGTGTTTTTTGCCTTTAAAAAAGAAGAAATAACCGCCGCCGGCAAACAACAACACCAGACACATGGCGGTCATGGCCATGACCTTTTTGTTCATATCAACCGGCAAGGCAAAAGGCAGACCCTTGGCCCCGGTCGGACTGGGGATTTCCTGGGTGGCGACATCGGCATCCGCCAACAGATCATCCAGCTCGTTGGTGGTTCCCGCATCACCGAAGATATCATCGCTGGCAGCCCCATGCGCCATGCCGGTCGTTGTTTCATCCGGAATATCGGGCAGGTCGCCAAAATCAAATTCGTCATCGTCAAACCCGGTATCATCGGGCAGGCCGAAGGTATCATCACCGGTGGCGGTATCTTCTGCGCCTTCGTTCAACATCTCGGTGAAGCTTACCGTTTCGGCGCCAAGGGTTTCCTCTTCGCTTTCAGTCGCACCGACATCGGAAAAGAGTTGGTCCACATCATCCTGGCTCGGCTCACTGCCCGCGATTTCCGCCGGGGCGGCATCCGCCGCCGACGCTTCATCGTTTACGGCGGCAAACAAATCATCGATGTCCGATTGATCAGTATCCGCTCCGCCATCTGCCGTCGGAACCGTGTCCGTACCCAGGTCGGTCCCGCCAAGCAGCGTATCGATATCGGATTGATCCAGTTCGGAAAAATCATCGCCGTCATCAGCGCCTTGCGCAGTCGCGGGGCTGCCGCCGAGCAGGGCATCGATGTCGGACTGATCCAGCTCCCCGCCATCGTCGTCCGCAGCCGGAGCCTCCGCTTTAGCGGCTGGCGGCGTACTGCCGCCGCCGAGCAGGGCATCGATGTCCGATTGATCGAGCTCGTCCGAGGCCTCTTCGCCGCCGCCGGACTTGTCATCGTCCAAATCATCCAGCCAATCGTCTATTTCAAGGCTATTTTTTTCATCCGCCATAATTTCCACCCGAGGTTACAACCCAACTCCCGCAAGCTCTCTATCAAGGAGTATAAACATAACTGTGCAAAGCCCGGTAAATGGGCTCGGACATCTCGACATTGACCACATAGGACCGGCGTTCACCCATGGTATTTACCCCGGTGATATGAACCCGTAAATAGCCGTCCATCTCCTGCAACAGACCGCTGACCCGCTGCTCGTATCCCCCCGTATCATCGGAGCCGCGCCAGGCGGCCAGGGTTTCATTACTGATCACCGCGGCCATCTGGTCGGCCAGGGTGGCCCCTAACAACGAAATCTTTTTGGGAACGGAAAACTCGTTGAGCACGACAAAGGGTTCAATCATGATGGGCGAGAGGTTAAAAAAATCTTCATACTGCAGCATGGCATCACTGCAGATCATCGCCACCAGGCCGGGCAAGGAGGCATAACTCTGCAGGCTCATTTCATGCTGGACCGCCACCGCTCCCATTTCATCATCTTCCGCCGACCCGGCCCATACGCTGCCCGGCACCGCAACGGCCCCGGCCAGCAAGACCCAGGCCAGAAATAACACTTCAAACCGTTTTTTCATCATCTTCATCTTTTCTGCTCCTCCTACGGCTTAAAATTATTACTGGCCCATGCCTTTAACGGCAATTTTAAAAGGCGCTTCCACGGTATGAAACAGGCCCAACAGTTCACGGTTCAAAGGCATCCCATAACGCCAGGTTGTTTTGATCAGACCATCCTTAAGCCGAACCAGCCGACCTTGGACGATTAATGTCTTGCGGGTATTGGTAAAGGTGGAAATCACCACATAGTCAAGCTCCGGGGTATTATTGGCCAACTCGCCGATATTGCGGGACATGATAAACTCGCCGGTCTGGGGCAGAATATTGATCTCGCGCCCCATGCGCAGTTCGGTGACCTGCAGACCGCGGTCCGCCAGATCGGTCAGGATATACTCGCCCATGATCCGGCCGAACTCGGTCTCCCGCTTGAGGTCGGCCAGGGGCACGGCATTGACCACCGCCACCTTGGCCGTAAAATTCTTTTCGCCTTCGTCCTTCAGTTCATAATAAACCTTGCCCGCCACCTCCTGGGATATTTCCGCAAGCAGGGTCTCGGTTCCCAAGGATTTGGAGGTATCAGGCATGTACTGAAACACATTATACTTAGTGGGCACTCTTTTTACTTCGGTAACCATGGCCGCGCTTTTCTTTTGCCCGGTCTGCGCTTTTCCCGAATCAGCCGCCTCCTCAGTCACCTCTGCGTCCTCAGCCCCGGCCACAACGGCATTTTCCCTTTTGTTAACCTGTACCACATTGACGGCCACATTGGGCACATTGCCCCGGGCCGTCTGCGTGGCCTTGCCCCCCTCATCCGTGTCCATGGCCTGGCCGTCGACAACATAACCTTCTTGTTCGGTCGCAGCGACCTTAGCGGGCTCCACCGCGGCCGGCGACTTTACCGGCCGAGCCAGCTCGGGCGCCGGTTTTTTTGAGGCACAGGAGACACTGGTGAGCATAACCAGCCCCAGGCAGCAAATCGTCAACCGCAACATTCCTTTTTTCATGGTGTCCTCCCTGAACCCTTTTTGCTCTCTCATTATTTTAAAATCCATTTTTTTAGTCACTCACATGTATGAAAATTTATTGTATCACAAAAAAAAGCTGCTTTTACAATTCCAACCGCTTCATATAAATCGGCTCACCCTTCCTCACCCTGGCGGTAACGCTGTCCGCCAGCAGATATTCGGCCAACTCGTTGCGCGGAATAATGATGGTCGCGGCCGACAGCAGCTTGCTGCTCCTGTTATCCACAATTTTAGCATTGATTATCACATCTTCCTTGACCACGGTATAGGTGCCGGTAAGCATGGCGCCCACGCTCACGTTTTCACCAACCTCGGCCGGATCCCGGGAAAGACCATACTCGCCTCTGGTTTCCTGAATCATGATGCTCTGGCTTTTGCGCAACTCGAGCACGCTGTAGCGGTGCTGCTGCAGTTCGGTCATCATCTGTTCGGCCAGGTAGCGGCCCAGGGAGGATGTTCGGTACAATTTTTTCAGATCGACAAAGGTACAGACCGCAATGCCGTCGGCCAGATCGCCATTTTCCGGATCCGGGTCGACAAGATTTTCAAAAAGGGTTGCCGCCATCTGCCGGACCTGGCCATGCAGCGACCGGGCCTCGCGCTCCTTGGCCGCCACCACGGCTTCCGCCGCCGGCGGCGATTGCAGCGGGATATGGCTATCGACCTGGGGCGGCGGCACAAAGGGCCAAAAACCATGGGCAATGCCGGGCCCGGCCATCAGCAGCGCCAGAACAACAGCCGCACCCTGCAGCGACTTGCTTAAAAAGATATGGGGAGCGGCCCGCAATGATCCTGAAGATAGAACTGGTGATTGCATATGTCTCCTTTGTCCTTTATCCTGTGCCGAGTGGTTCCCTTGCGCCCAAACCAAGGCCTCTCACCCGAAAAAAAGGATCTTGCTTTAAAAGTTAATTCTATTTCTCTGTAATCATCGGATCTTTGCCGTCAGGTCTTTAATAAAAAAACATATGCAAATTAAGAAGATAGATAGATCTCCCTCTTGCCGGCCATAGCCGAAAAGCAAAAACATAACAACATATGGTATAGTAATATTTTCTATGCCTCTACATATAGTCAGTAACCGTTTACAACTTAACGATCCGGACCAAATCATGATCGATAGAAAAGAAATTTTAGAAGAAGAAAGTTTAATAATCCGCCACGCCGGGGAAATCCCGGAAATAGCTTTTCACAGCTCTCTTTATTATCTGGGCCTCGACCCGGAAGGGCCGCAACTGCAGCTGGAAAGTGAAGAACTTGCCCAACTGCGCGAACAGGTGATTGCCCGTTACCGGGAAATAATGCTGCGCGACCTTGAGCCAGACAATCGCGACAAATCATTCTACCGCGGGGTCAAACGCTGTATTTTCAATTGGGAGCGGCTGGGCAAATTCTGCGGCCGCGAAAAATTGCCGATCAGCGAAGATCTCCGTCGAGAAATCGCTTCAGCGCTTAATGCCTTTCTTGAAAGGGAAACATTGGAGGTGCGGAGCGGTTTACGGACTTGCGCCATCAATTGCAGCAAGGAAGAATTACTGGCCTTTGCCAAAAAGCTTGCTCTCGGCTTGCCGGAGCTGCCGGCCAACCTGGGGGGAGCCGACTAATCGGCGGGTTGCCCCTTAACCTTGGCGAAATAGGCGAGCCAACATTGCCACGGCAGAACATCAAGGGTGCACTTTTGCGGGCATGGGAATTTTTCCACCACCAAGGGGCACTGGCCGCATTTGATGGTGCAGATGTACTTGGCCGCCATTTCAAGGGCAAGGTTATCCGGACAACCTTTCTGGGTTTCAGCCATATTATTTCACTCCTTCCATAAAAAATAGGGGAAGAACCAGCCTCCCAGAGCACAGGATAGAGGTAAAATATTAGGATCGGGTAAAACTACGAATAATTGTTGATTAACCCGGCTCCGGGTTAATTGGGGATTTGCGCTACCCGGCGGCGGATTGTTTGAATAAGATGTTCCGGATGCAGGGGCTTGGCCACATAATCATCCATGCCGCCGGCCAGACAGCGCTCACGATCTCCCTCCAGGGCATGGGCGGTCAAGGCGATAATCGGCAGATGCCGGTCCGTGGCCAGCTCGTTGCGGCGAATATGTTGGGTGGCCTCGATGCCATTCATTTCCGGCATCTGAACATCCATGAGCACCAGATCAATATCGCGGTTTTTCGATAAAGCCTCCAGGGCCTGCAGACCGTTGCCGACCACGGTCACCTTCCACCCCTGCTGAAGCATGATCTCTTCGACCACCAATTGATTGACCACATCATCCTCGGCCAGTAAAACATGCAGAACCTCCTGGCCGTCAACCGTGATTATCGGCTGCTCTGCCACACCCTGCGCCGCGACCTCAGCCACGGTCTGCTCTTTAAACCGGGCGCTGAAATGAAATACCGTGCCCGCACCAGGGGTGCTGTCCAGCCAGATCTCGCCGTCGAGCATCTTGACCAGATCGGCGCAAATCGCCAGACCGAGACCGGTCCCGCCATGTTGCCGGGTCAGCGAGCCATCAACCTGGGTAAACGCCTCAAAAATTGACCCTTTTTTCTCCGCGGAGATGCCGATTCCGGTGTCAGCCACCGTAAAATGCAAGAGGACCTCACCCCCGCCCGCTTCACCTTGGCGGGCAACCACAACCTCAATTGTCCCCTGCTTGGTAAACTTTACCGCGTTATCAACCAGATTGACGATGATCTGCTCCAGAAAAGCCCCATCCCCGACCAGCTTGTCCGGAACATCCGCCTCGACCTGCAGGCTCAGCTTTAAACCTTTATCCCGGGCGGCAATAATCAAAACCTTTAAACTGTCGGCCAGAAGATCCCGCAGATTGAAAGGCACCGGGGTGGAATGAAATTTACCGGCCTCCAGCTTGGAGAAATCAAGCACGTTATTGATGATCTTCAACAGGCGATCCGCGGAATTTTTAACCAACTCCAGATACTTCCGCTGGGCATCCGTCAAATCGGTGGCCAGGGTGAGCTCCACCATGCCGATGATACCATTAAACGGGGTGCGAATCTCATGGCTCATATTGGCCAGAAACTGGCTTTTCGCATGGCTCGCCACATCCGCCGACTCCTTGGCCTTGGCCAGGGCCAGCTGACTCTCCATCCGCCGATTAACCTCGGACTGCAACTCCCGGGTCATCTGGCTCAACTCCGCGGTTCTTTCTTCGACCCGCGCTTCCAATTCGCCCTGGGTCCTTTCAACCTTTTCCAGGGCCTTAACCAGGCGTGATTCATAAAACAGGACAATTAAACCCAGAATGGCGATGACCAGTGCCGAAGAGATGCCAACCAGCAGATGTTCTTCGTCGAAATAAGGGATCTCCGGATGCAGCACTGCATCCACCAGAGCGCCCAAATTTCCCATCAGGATGACGACAAAGAAAAAAAATATTATCTTGAATGAGTTACTTTTAGCCATGAACCCTTTTGCCTTAAAAATAAAAAGTTGCCGCAACCCCATCAGACCAGGTCGTTATTGTAACTCAGAATACCACAAAATTTTTAGGTTTTTGGCAGAAAAAAGTACGTGCCGACAACCTGCTGTTTTTATCGTGGTGCTAAAAACGATTCGTTACAAATTCAAGTCCGTCTGATTTTGGCAAGTAACGAGGTGGTGGAATACTCTCCCACCAACGGGATACTCAGCACCCGGCCGCCGGCGGCCAACACCTCCGGGGCGCCGACGATCTTGGCCACCGGCCAATCGCCGCCCTTGACCAGCACATCGGGCAGCAATGCCGTAATCAGCCGGTGCGGGGTCTCCTCGCTAAAGATCACCACATAATCGACACAGCCCAGGGCGGCCAGTAACCGCGCCCTGCTCTGTTCGCGGTTAAGGGGCCGGTCATCCCCCTTGCCCAGCCGCCGTACCGAGCTGTCGCTGTTGAGCCCCACGATCAGACAATCCCCTTCCTTGCGGGCCGCCTCCAGGTAGGTGACATGCCCTTCATGGAGGATGTCAAAACAGCCGTTGGTAAAGACCACCTTCCGGCCCAAGGCCTGTAAACGGGCGACCACGGGCTGCAAGTCGGGCAACTCCATGATCTTATGATAATCATGAAACCGGTAAGGGCAGGGTGCGACGGTGTTGAACCGGCTGCGGACCTCGGCCGGCAATTGGAGATCGACTTTTTCATAGATCGCCGTTGCCGTGCTCCCGGCCTCATAAATCACCCGGCCGTCCGGGCCGATCACCATGGAACTTCCGCCGAATTCGGTATCGCCGGATTTGCCGCACCGATTGCAGGCCACTACATAGGCCTGATTTTCAATGGCCCGGGCCATCAACAAAACCCGCCACTGCTCCCGCCGCAGCAGCGGCCATTGGGCGCTCACCAGCAGCAGCGCCGCGCCCTGGGCGATCTGGGTCCGGGCCAACTCGGGAAAGCGCAGGTCATAACAGACCAGCCCGGCCAGCCGACCCAACTCGGTCTCGATCGATTGCGGGTCATCGCCCGGGGCAAAATGCTCGTCTTCGGCCATGGGCGCAAAGAGCTGCTGCTTACGGTAACTGCCTGCCACCCCGGCCGGCCCGACGACATAGAGGGTGTTATAGATTGTAATATCGATCTCGGTGATCACCTCTTCCGGCAGGGAGCCGGCCAGATAGATCCCATATTTTTCAGCCTGCCGTTGCATAAATTCAAGATGCGCCAAGCTCAACGCGGCCAGCTGCGCCAACCGCCCATAGGCAAAGCCGCAGCTCCACAACTCGGGCAGGACGACAAGGCCGGGGCCGGTGGGGGCCAGATCCCGCAACCCCTCTTCCACCTTGACCAGATTCACCTCGGGCTGCCCCAGTTTCACATCAAACTGCAGAAACCCGACAGAACAATCTTTTAAGAGATTCTTTTGCATAAGCTCAACTTACCCGGCTTTGATTTAATGTCAATTTCCTTGCAAGCCCTTGCCCGGACCAGGGACGGCCGCAAAGCGGCAAAATAATCCGGCTCGCCATTAACTATTTATTTGACGCGGCCCAAAAAATCAATCTATCATAAAAATTGAGTAGAGATTATCGTAACACAAAACGTTTCTTCATCCATCTGCAGGTTACTGATCCATTTAACCAAGAAAAGATCCGATGAAAAAAAACAAGACGATAACAGGTTGCCTCTTCATCATTTTCGCGCTTTTCCGCCCCGGCGCTCTCCAGGCGGAAGAATATCGGCCCACGAGTTTTCCGGATACACCTTTCCTGGGGTTCGAGCAAGCGCAAAATAATTCATCCCCGCCTCTGTTGGCCATTGCCAATTTGGTATTCAAGGAATTTAATGCCCTGCAACCGATCCGCAACGCCCTTGACAAAACCGAAAAAATTATTGATCACGCCGCCCGCAAGGCAAAATTAAAAGGCGACATTTATCTGAGTAATTCCAATTATCAAAAAAACGACACCGGCAACCACGCCCGACCCAAACAACCTTTTCCCATCTCCTGGAACTCCAAGTTCCGCCCGGACGGCAACGTCCTCATCCTCAACATCAAATCAGGTGATCGCCTCCGGCTGGAAGGACAAGCGGGCGAGGACGGCTATCAGGCCAAATTTTTATTCCATTACGATTTTTAACGTTCACCGACAACCGCCCTAACATTCCCGGCTCGCCACCCCTTGCATTCGGCCCTGCCTCGGCGGGCCAACCGCCTATTTTATCCTTAACTTTTCGATTTTTCCTTGTTAAAGGATGCTTGACATGGTCCTTCTTCCTGCTATCTTTGTATAATTCGCATATTAAAGTAGGAAACAATCTCATCTGGAGTTCAAAAGTCGATGAAAAAAAAGGTCACATTCCTGCCCGATAACGTAACCATCGAGGTGGATGAGGGAGAAGATCTGCTCACGGCCGCCGCCACCGCGGGGGTTTATATCCATGCCCATTGCGGCGGCGACGGCGTCTGCGGCAAATGCAAGGTCAAGGTCGACCAGGGCGATGTCCATTCAAATAAGGCCATGCACCTCAAGGCCGAGCAGTATGAGGCCGGGTTCCGCCTGGCCTGCCAGGCCACGGTCAGCCAGGACGTGACCATCGTCATCCCGGAAGAAACCACCAAGGACGGCAAGGCCTTAAAGCGCAAACCCAAAACCACCCGCTCCATTTCGGCCCGCTCCCTGGATTCCATCATCGGCTCCTGGAGCGTGGCGCCGCCGGTGGAGAAACGTTTTATCAAGCTTGAGCCGCCGTCCCTGGATGACAATATCCCCGACCTGCAGCGGTTGATGCGCGCCATTAAACAGAAATGCTATGACTGCGCCGAACCCACCTATGATCACCCCGAGCTGCTGATGGACCTGCCCTTCATCCTGCGCGAGGCCAACTGGGAGGTTACGGTCATCATGCTCCGCGGTAAACGGGCGGAGGAGCCGGACCGGATCATTGCCATCGAGCCGGGCAACACCACCGACAAGCTCTATGGCCTGGCCGTTGACATCGGCACCACCACGGTGTGCGGCATCTTGATCGACCTCAACTCCGGCGAGGTCATTGCCGAGGCGTCGGCCTACAACGAACAGATCAGCTGCGGCGAGGACGTTATTTCCCGAATTATCTATTCCCAACGGGGCAACGGCCTGAAATCATTACAAGAAAAGGTCGTGCGCACCATCAACACCATCATCGAAACGGTGTGCAAGGAAGTGATCATCAGCCCCAGCGACATCAGCTATATCATGGCCGCCGGCAACACCATCATGAGCCACATGCTGCTCGGCCTCGATCCCAAGTATATCCGGGAATCGCCCTATGTCCCGACCTGCAGCCATTTCCCGCTGACCCGGGCGGCCAGCCTCGGCGTACTGGCCCACCCGTCGGTACGCCTCTTTCTCTACCCCTCGGTGGCCAGCTATGTGGGCGGCGACATCATCTCCGGGGTCCATGCGGCCCAGATGCACAAGAGCCAAGAGCTCACCCTCTTTATAGATATCGGCACCAACGGCGAGATCGTGGTGGGCAACGAGGAATGGATGGTCTGCGCCGCCTGTTCCGCGGGACCGGCCTTTGAGGGCGGCGGCATCAAGCACGGGATGCGGGCCAACTCCGGCGCCATTGAGAATTTCCATATCCACCCGCAAACCCTGGACCCGATGATTATCACCATCGACCGGATCAAGCCGTGCGGCATCTGCGGCTCGGGCCTGATCTCCATTGTCTCGGAACTGCTCGAGGCCAAGGTCATCGACCAGCAGGGCAAATTTAACCGCACCCTCAAACATCCCCGCATCCGGGAACAAGCGGACGGCTTTGAGTATGTGCTGGCCTGGGGCAAGGATTCGCTGATGGGCGAGGACATCGCTATCACCGAGGTTGATCTCGACAACCTGATCCGCGCCAAGGGCGCGATGTATGCGGGTTACGTGACCCTGCTCGACTCGGTGGGCATGACCTTTACCGATCTGGACCGGGTGATCATGGCCGGCAACTTCGGGGCCTATATCGACCTGGAGCGGGCGATCTGCATCGGCCTGCTGCCGGATATCGACCGGGAAAAATTCTATTACCTGGGCAATGCCTCCATGCTCGGCTGCCAGATCAGCCTCACCGACCATCGCCGCTTCCGAGAAAGAATGGAGGTCAGCTCCCTGCTCACCAATATGGAGCTGAGCGAAAACCCCCAATTCATGACCCACTACATGGCGTCCCTCTTCCTGCCCCACACCGACATGAGTCTGTTTCCGACGGTTGCCGCCAAGCTCGCGGAATAGCAAGATAGGGCAGCGGCTGAAAAAACCATTGTTTTTTCAGCCGCTGCGCCAACCAACCAACTGACCGATAATCGCTTATAGCTTACTGGGCCTTCTCCGCCTTTCGCTTGCGGCTGTCATGGTAGTATTTGAAACGGAAAAGCGCATCCAGGCCATGACAATCCACGCACATGATGCTGTAGGTCTGCATCCGCAGAAAACTGTTGGTGGCTCGCCCTTCAATATTTTTACCAGGGCCCTTTTGCATGAACTTGGGATCCCACTGATGCACATCATGGCATGAGGAGCAGGAAATATCGCCAACCGTGGCCAGCTTGCCGCTCCGATTATCGAACATCGGAAAGTAATTAGGTTTGCCTTTGGTATCGCGACCGACATTGGTAATCAGCATGCCATCGGGATGGGTGGCGACAATGGGCACCTTGGTATTGCCTGCCCCGGTATTGCTATGGCAATCGTTGCAGAACCGATCCATCACCCCGGTGCCCATCCCCATGCCCCTGGCCCAAAGCTTGTGCCTGCTCTTGCCGTTATGCACATAGTGACACGCTCCGCAGACCCCGGAATCGGCCGGCGTCTGCTCAAGGGCATTTTTGGAGTTGGGCGCGGTCACGTTCATATCATGGTCGGTTTTGCCGATGAAGGCCTTATCGCCATGACAATTCTCACACAGGGTGGACTGGGGTGCGCTGCTGATTCGTAAAAAGGAGTTTTGCGCGGTCCCTTCGCCGACCACCGAGGTTTTCGGCGCCCCTTGACTGGGATTCCAGCGGTGGGGATCATGGCAGGTGGCGCAAGTCATTACCCCCTCTTCGCTACTACTCGCCAGCCCCTTGCGGTCATAGAGGGGCAGGGTTGTCGTCAGCCCTTTCCGCGACGGCTCAATGTCCACCGGATGCGAATAATCGGAAATGACCTTTTTATCGGCCACCCCGCCATGGTCATTATTATGGCAACTCAAACATAAATCCTGGGCCGGATTTTTGCTTTGCGGATTAATCTCCTTAGCCCACAAGGCCAACCGATTCTGCGAACCATGCACCTGATGACATACCCCGCAAACCCCTGATTCGGCGGGAAGCTGCCCCTTGCTGTTTTTCTCCTTGGCCCCGGTCAGCCGCAGATCATGATCGGTATTCTCGACATAGGCCTGCTTCAGATGACAATCCTTGCACAGAGCCGAGTCGGGCAGATTGTCCTTGCGCAAAAAATTGGTCTTGATCTCTTTGGCGCCCCGCTGCAAGGCGGCAGCCTGTAAGGCGCTGATCCGATGGGGATCATGGCAGGTCGGGCAACTCATCATCCCGGCGCCGGCCACCCTTACCCCCTTGCGATTAAAGGTGGGCAGGCTGGTCGTAAGCCCCTTTTCCTGCAGGTTGACATTGACCGGGTGGGCATGGCCGGTCACCAATTTTTTCTTGGCCATGCCCTGTTCGTTATGACAACCGACACAGAGATTCTGGGCCGGATTCTCGCTCTCGGTACTAATCTCCCGAGCCCAGAGCACCAGCTTTTTGGAACCATGCACCATGTGGCAGGCCCCGCAGGCCCCGGTTTGGGCGGCGGTCTGCCCCTTGCTGTTTTTTTCACCCGGCGCCCGATGCTGCAGATCATGGGCCGTATTGATCAAACCCGCCTTGTCCAGATGACAGTCAAGACAAAGCTCGGAATTTTTGGTGGATTCAATCAGGAATTTCTCATTGGGCGAACCATGCACCGAATGGCAGGTTTCACAGATGACCTGATTCTTTTCCTTACCCTCGGCCGCTCCGTGCCTTTTAAGCTTATCCGAAATCACCAGTTTGGTGGTATCTACCGGATGATTGCCGGTGGCCGGGCCGCCGTCCTTGTCCTTGTGGCATAGCCGGCAGATCTCGGAGTTGGTATTGGAGGCGCGGAGGAAAACGGTCTTCTCCATCCCCATTTCACTGGAAACGCCATGGGCGGTATGGCAGGTGGCGCACTGCATATTGCCCTTGGCGTCCAAGGGAAAAATTGCCGGGATCTCCATGGTTGGCGGCGGCGGTTTATTAATGGGATGATGCTGGTCGTTGTAGACCCGGGCCCGGGAATCGACCACACTGCCGTCATGGCAGGAAAAACAGATTTCCGCGGTGGCAACCACCTTTTCCGCCTGATAGGGCACCAGATCCGACCCCCGGCCATCGATAAAAAAGGTATCAATCCACCGGTAATGACACAGGGCGCATTCCTTGGCGGAATTGGGATTGCGGGGCGCCTCAAGGGCCAAAGCCGGACGGCCCATGAGCGCAACCAGAACCATGCAAGCTATTTGAAATAGAAATTTATTCATCCGATGCGGTTTCAGCCGATATATTTATTCAGAGCGCTCTATCTGATAGACACTTATCTTTTCGGCAAACATTTCAACAACATAAAGCCGGTCGTTATGATCAATGAAGAGTCCGACCGGCGTCTTGAATCTTTTCACCCCCCCGGTTTCACCATCACCCACGACGCTTCTGAATGCGCCGGTCCCCCCATCAAAAACCTGAACAACCCCCATGTAGCTGTCACTGACAAAGGCGTGGCCGGTATGATCAACGGCAACCCCCTTGGGCCGGAAAAATTCGCCGCGCTCTACCCCCCACTCGCCGATAAAGGTAAAAAATTTGCCTTCCGTGGTCAGCACCTGAACCCGGGTATTGATGACATCGACTATATAGAGATATTTTTCCTTGTAAAGACTCAGTTGGAAAGGATAGCGGAATTCCCATTTATCGATGCCCGGCCCGCCGAAGGTATTAATCAGTTTCCGGCCGGCCAGATCATAAACCAGGATATAATGGTGGTCGTTATCCACCACGAAACATTGACTGCCGTCAGCCATGACCGCGACATCGGTGGGATCGGCAAGTTTACCGTCTTTTGCCGGCAGCTCGATCTGATACAAAAATTCGCCGCCGGCAGAAAACACCTGCACCCGCTGGTTGCCGGAATCGGCAATATAAACCTGGCCGGCCCCGTCGAGGGTGATGCCCAGCGGATAATTAAATTCTCCCGGGCCCCGGCCTTTTTTGCCAAAGGCAAAAAGAAAATCCCCTTTTTTGCCGAAAACCTTGATGCTGTTATTAACCCCGTCAACCACATAAATATGGCCGGCCTTGGAAACGGCCAGATCGCTGGGCTGCCTGAAGTCGTGTTTGATATCAAAAAGATGGGTGACGTTGGTTAATTTCAGCGGCGGCACATCACTGATAACCGCCTCGGTCGAAACCGGCTCGGACGTGGAGGCGGCCAAGCCGGCCGGCGCAACCATACTCGCCAGCATCAACAACCACACCCATACTCTGCAATATGTTGCCCTGACCATCAAGCCCCCTGCCTCTTAAAATAACCCGCCTCCCCCTTTATGCAAGGAAGAGGCGGGCAACTAGCTAACAACAAACGGTTGACGACATACCTTACTGCTCAGCGGGCTGCGTCTTGCCTTCTCCCGGATGCAACATCTTCGGCATATAAAACTTGGTGTAGTTTTTGATCATGCCGACAACTTCCGTACCGGTAATGGAATCAATCCTTTCTTTAGGATAACCAAGTTCAGCCAATGGTAAAAGCGGTTTTTCCTTCTGATGACACTCTTCACACATAACCGGTTTTTTGCTGATGATCTTGTGAATCATCTTCTTGGCCCGTGATTTCTGGCCTTCGGTCAGCTGCTTTTCCATTTTGCGGTATTCACCGGCAAAATCGATTTTCTCCTGGCTATCTATCCGGACCAGCTTGCCTTCTTCCCGGACAAACGGAATGATTTTGGCCTGATAGGTACCTGGCATAGCATCCCGCACCGGGCTGCCGACCAGCTCGCCTGATTTACGATCATACCACTTGAAGGCATTGGTTTTCTCTTCGTCTTCAAGCCGGACATGACAGGTCTGACAGGCAACAAAAAAGGCGTGCATGTTCAAAAAAGCCCGAATGTCCTTGACCGAGTCATGGGGCATATCGCCATGACAGGTACTGCAGTAGGACCTCTTGTCCGGCCCGATATCAAAACCGATATGGTGGAAATGGCCTTCGATATGCTGCTCTTCGAGAACCCGGTAACCAAGATAATGCTTAACCCTTTTTTCACTTTCCAGGATGACCTGTTCAAAGGATTGCTTCTCATCTTTGGTCTGCTTTCCGGTTTTCTCCAGATCAATCGCCGCCACTTCTTTGCGGTGATGAAATTCCTCTAAGATATGGGCAAAGGTGAGATTCCAGATCATCACCGTAAAAACGCCCACCACTCCCATAAAAACCAGGATATATAAATTGGTGAAGATTTTTTTTAGCATTATGAAAGCCCCCCTTCTGTTTCCATATGACCCCCGCCGCCGTGGGGCGGCTTGATTTCGTGCTCAAGGCCGTTTTCTTTCATGACTTTTACATAATAGTCATAATGCTCTTCAACCATGAGCTCCTCCGACAGGTATCCGGTGAGAAACACCGTACCCATGGGGAAAACCGACGCGGAATAATGAACATTGTACCAGTGCCAGATAAAAAGGAACAAGCTGGCCAACAGAGCCTCGTCACTGTGGGCGATCAGGCAGAAGTTAATCACCATGCCGGGAATCAGATGACTGGCAATCTCCTTATTCCACATGATAATCCCGGTGCCGCCAATGACGATACAACCCCAGAAAGGCGCCCAGTAGTCAAACTTTTCCTTCCAGGTAAAGTTATCGCCCCGGGGCCGCTCGTTGGTAAAGAACAACAGATACTTCATCAAGTCGCGGATATCAAAGGCATCCTTGAGGTTGGGTACCATTTTCTGACCCAACAGAATCTTGACCAAGCTGTAATTGCCGGCCTTTTTGGCGGGCAGGATATGGTTTTTGTAGATATTCACCGTAATCCGATAAACATGATAGGCCAGCACCAGCAGCATAATGGTGCCGCACACCTTATGGACAATGGGCGCGCCCTTGGTACCCCCGAAGAAGGGGTAGATATATTGCGCCCAGCCGGCACTACTGAATTTGAGTGGCATCCCGGTCAAGACCAGCAACACAACCGAGGCCGCAAAAATAATATGCTGGATTCGCTCATCAAGATTGAATCGATAAAAATATCTTTCCCCATCCTTCATTTTAATAGCAGGATATTTAGCACTCATCTTATTTCTTCCTCCCAGTAATCGTGGCATTAGGGAACAACCTGCGCAGCATATCCAGGAACATAATGCCCATCAGCGGCAACAGGGTGCCACCGGTCAAAATGATGAAAAACACGGTAAAGTAGTATTCCGCCGGACTTTGCTTCAGGCTAAACTCGGCATGCACATTGTAGCTGCCCAGCTTAGGCGAGGCTTGAGGATGACAATCAACCGTGTTACAGATCTGCCCCCGGTTGGTGGGATGGGTGGAAGACCTGACATCGTCATTACTATACATCTGATGAACGGATTTACCTTTGACTACGTGGCAATCGAGGCAATCCGGCACCCGCTCGTCGAGCAGATTGGCAGCCTTGCCGTGGAAGGTCTCACCATAGGAATACATCGCCCTGGTGGAGAGATTATGCCTGGCGACCAGTTCCTGATCGTCATGGCAACGCCCGCAGGACTGGGCAATATTGAGCGGACTTCTGCTCTTGTGAAGCCTGGTGGTGATGTGGTTGTAGAACCTGAAGATAAACTCTTCTTTCTTATGACAGACCCGACAGCGGCCCAGAGACTCTTCGGCCACCCCGGCCCGCACTTTTTTAACAAAAGCCAGCGGCCGGTAGAGCGGATTATCATGACAATCCTTACAGGTCGGCATATCCTCGGGGAACTTTTTCTCTTTCCCATCCTTGTCGATCGTGCTGTGCACACTCTGATCGAGATAGGTCTTAACATCCTTATGGGAAAATTTCTGCTCAGTGGAAGGCTCGAGAATATGACACTCGGTCAGACAATCGACTTTCTTGGCAGGGTCATGGGGTATTTTCTTGATGTCGGTATGACACCCTTCACACTTGACCTTGGCGTGAACGCTTTTATTGAAAATTTCTTCATTAACATAGAGAAGTCGCATGCCGCCTTCTTTGTCAATCCGACTTAGCCCGGGATACTTGTGGCACAACAGGCAGTTGCCCATATCCGCGGCCAGGGCGGCATACGGCAGGCAACACATTAGAATCCAGGAGACTACAACTGCTGGCCACACCGGCCGGATATGAGATTTAAAAACCATACTCCTCCTCCCCTTTGTTTTAGTTACGTCTATGACAAGCCAAACATATTTTATCGGCCAAAGCCGGAAGCCTTAGCCGCGCCTTTTCACTTGCCCCTTTGGCCGTTGCCCTATCAGGGGGAATAACGCCTCGCTCATGAGGATTGTGGCAGGTGGCACAAGTCACCTCGCCTTTATAATTCAAGGGGAATCTGATCCCGAACTCCCGTTCCGATCTGCGCAAATTATTCAAAATATTAATCGGCGGCTTCTTCAGATGGTTCGCATTAATCGGGTGCATCTTGCTCTGTTTATAATGACACCGATAGCAGAGCACGGCGAGATCCCCGACCAGCTTGACCCCTTGGCCCTCGCCCCCATCGGGATTAAAGGAGTCCCTGTTTTCATCGGGCTTTTCGGTATGACAGTAAAGACATTTCTCTTCGATAATTTTACCGGCGCCATCCAGCTGGTTATGGGGATCGAGCATCTTGTACTTTTTTTCGTCGTGGCACTGATAACAGATGGTGGTGCGGGAAAGGAAAGGATTAACCCGGAGAAAGATATAATTTCTTAATTGAGCTTCTTTCTCAGCTTTGCATTGCCATTGAATGAGGTGGCAGGTTTTACAGGTGACCTTGCCGTCGATTAACGGCAGTTGCGGTGGAATTTTGGCTTTTATTTCCGAGGAAGGAACGATATCGACGGGATGGGTATATGTATCCGGCGTATAACCGTGACAGCGGCAGGTCTGGATCAGATCGGCAAATCTCAGGAAGGGATCGCCACCCTTTACCGGGGTTTTGGTATGGCATTCGTGGCAATAGCGTTTATCGAAATGAATATTGGTGGCGGCGGTTACCGCGGCATTGACAAACTGCATAGGCAGCATGTCGCTATCCCCGGCAATGGCTACATTGCTAAAAAAGAGTAAAACAACTACAACCGCAGTTTTTTCTCCCATGCCGCCCCTTAACCAACAACCAAATTAACTAACTAACCCTCGCTCCTTACCGCATCGGTTGCATTGTAATACGAATCATTTAAAACCATATATTACAACAGTTATCTTGCTGAAATTGATGCAAATTCCAACAATTTGAACCTCACCCCTCTCATTTGCATGAGAATTTTCCCACCACCCTTTTATCACCCCAGAAAACAACCTAAAAAAACCGCCATGAAATTGCAAGATAAATGATAAATAATTATATCCGGTTATCTTGTAACAAAGGACGCCTTTTGCGCTATTTCTCCTAAAGATGAAGGAGTTAGATATCATACTTTATTTGCGATTAATTTGTTCACGGCCATAAAAATTACCGTCCACCGGCTGAGCACTTGTCGAGACCCGCCTTCCCGGAGTATAAAAAAGCATGAACATCATCCCCGATCTTACAGTGTGCCTGGCCCATAATGAACCGGGCGAGGCCATGGTCAACCTGCTCGAGTCGCTCTATCTCCATGCCGACCCGGTTTCGTTTGAGATAATTGTCGTTGATAATCTGGACGACGCCGATTTCACCGCCCGCCTGGAACATGAATTTCCCGAGGTGAAAATTTTTGAAAACAAGGGGGGCGAGCCGATCGGCAAAGCGCGCAACCATGCCTTCCGGCTGGCCCGGGGCCGCTATATCTCTTTCTGGGACGAACCGCTGCGCATCCAGGCCGGCTGCCTGCAGACCTTGCTGCGTTTTCTCGACGATACCCCGGACATCGGCATCGCCGCCCCCCGGATCATCACCGACTCCGGAACGCCGCTGCCATCCAGCCGCCGGTTCCCGACCCTGGCCTCCTCCCTGTTGCAACACACCGCCCTGGGCCAACTCTGGGCCAACACCGCCCCGCTGAAAAGACATCTAATGACCGAATGGGACCATCTGCTCCCCTTTGCCTGCGACTGGCTGGTCGGCAGCTGTCTGATCATCCGGCGGGAGGTGATGGAGGAGATCGGCCTCTTCGACGAAGAATTCATCTCGCTTTACGCGGACGCGGATTACTGCCTGCGGGCCAGGCGCAGCGGCTGGCACATCCACTATATGGCCGCCGCCGTAATCAAGGATCAGCGCTCGCAGATCTACGGCCCCCTCCACCGCCAGGCCGCGGCCCACCCCCACGCCCTGGCCGATTGCACCCGCTTTTTACTTAAAAAATGGCTGGCCCCCACCATCATTCCCGCATAACCGCCTGCTACCGCAACTATATATATAATGATATAGACAGCCGGGCGCTCCGGCCCGCGCCCGGCTGTTGATAACCTGTTGAAAAGCTGTTGGTAACCATCTTGAAACCCTGTTGATTTTTTGTTGATAAAAAGTTTCACGTGAAACTTTTTGCGCTTAGGCCGGAGCGGGACAAGAAGCAGGCAAGGATGGATAACAATTCGAGATAGCGTTATTAATCATCAATGCCCGGGCAAAAACTTTCATTAAAAAAATTTATGCCCGGTGCCGGCCGACCGCAAAAATGTGCTTTTTTGCGGCAACGCTATTGGTTGTTTGTTGACAACTCGGCTTTTTAACGTTATTTTTTCGGTTTATCCTCATCACCACACTGCACAGGATAATTACCGCCCCCATTTTCTGGGAAAACGGCAAATAAGATATAGTAAATAATGCAAAGGAGAAAACGATGTCCAAGGTTTTAGGAATTGCTGAGAGCATTAACATCATGGGAACCCGCAGCGGCACCGCCATGAAAGAGAGAAATCCCGGTCCCGTTCAGGAAATGGCCAAAGAAGAAGCCGGCCAGGGCGCGTCCTATCTTGATCTTAACATCGGCCCGGCCCGTAAAGACGGCGTTGAGCTGATGCCTTGGGTAGTCGAAACCGTGGAAGCGGTCACCGATGTTCCCCTTTGTCTCGATACCACCAACACCGATGCGATGACCGCCGGTTTCAAGGTTGTCAAAAACAAGGCCGCCGCGATCATGAACTCCATTTCCGCGCAGCCCGAGCGGATGGAAAAACTGATCCCGGTTGCCGCCGAGGCAGGCTGTAACGTTATCGCCCTGCTCTGGGGACCGGACGGCATGCCCCGTGACTCCAACGAGCGCGCCGCGATGTCCGTTGACCTGATGATGGCGCTCGCCGAGGCAGGGATCCCCAACGAGAAAATGATCTTCGATCCGATCGCCACCCCGATCACCCTGGGCGCCGACCAGATCGCTTCCGGTCTCGAGTTCCTCAGCATGCTGCAGGATATCGCCCCGGGCGCCGGTTCCACCGTTGGTCTGTCCAACGTTTCCAACGGCGTTGCCGAGCACCTGCGCAAGTACCTGGACCGCACCTACCTGATCATGCTCATGAAACACGGCCTGACCACCGCCATTGTCAACTCCTACGATGCCGAGCTGATGGCGATCTGCAAAGGCGAGCGCCAGGAGCATGTCGACATGGTCCACGCGATGATGGACGGCAACGATCCCAATCCCGCGACCCTGTCCGGTATTGCCCTTGAGCATTATAAAACCTACAAGGCACTGAGCGGCCAGACCGTATTCAGTGAGTCCTGGCTTGAGCTGTAAGCCTGACGGCACCAGGACATATCGGCCGTTTCGAACCTGAAACCGGCCTTAAAAAGAGGGGGCCGCGGCCTCCTCTTTTTTGTTTGCAACGAGGATCACTTATGGCGGATATCCCTTCCCACCATATGATTTACGGCACCTGCCCCGATTATGTCACCGGGGAATCGGTGGTGGACACCGACGATGAGAGGTATCGCCAGAAGCTGGCCCGCTTTCTGGTCGAGGAAAAGGGCTATGCCAAAACCGACCTGGTCATGCGGCAAAAGATCGAAACCCTGTTTGCCGGCCAGTTCGTCGTTTCTAAAATAGATATGGTGGTGGCGCTTAATGGCCGCCAGCTGATGATCCTCCGCTACGGGCCCGGCTCCCTGGTAACCCGCGAGCGACCGGCCCTGGCCGCGGCCCGGGTCTTGAACCCGGCCCAGCGCATCCCCCTGACCGTGGTCACCAACGGCGAGGATGGTGAGCTGCTCGACACCCTTAGCGGCAAGGTGATCGCCACCGGCCTGGACCAGATCCCCAGCCGGGAGCAGGCCGCAGCCATGCTGGCGCAGCTTGATTTTACCCCGCTGGCCGAGGAGAAACGGGAACCGGAATTGCGGATCTTAAACGCCTTTGACGTCGAGGTCTGTTGCGCCGGCGGACCCTGCGCCCTGCCCGGGGCCAAAGAAGGATAAAAGATAACAGCGCCACGAAAACCACGAAAATTGAGTTACGAGCGAGGCAATGCCGGAAGGTTGGCCGAATAGTGGAGTTCGTGGCTAAAAAATTTTATAACGGAGAGCAAGCTATGCCACAGAAGTGGAGTAAAACAAGCTGGCAGAATTTCCCTGCCCTGCAGCAGCCCAAGTGGCCGGACCAGCAGGAGTATGAACAGGCGGTGGAGACCATTTCCCAGCTGCCGCCCCTGGTCTTTGCCGGGGAAACCAGGACCCTGAAAAAACAGCTGGCCATGGCCGCCGAAGGCAAGGCCTTCTTGCTCCAGGGCGGCGATTGCGCCGAGGATTTCGCCCGCTGCACCGCGCCCGCCATAAGGGAGCTGCTCAAGGTTATCCTGCAGATGACGGTGATCATGGGCTATGCCGGCGGCAAACCCATCGTCAAGGTCGGCCGGATGGCCGGCCAGTATGCCAAGCCCCGCTCGGCCGACACCGAAATGGTCAACGGCGTCGAGCTGCCCAGCTACCGCGGCGACATGGTCAACGGGATCGAGCCCACCCTGGAGGCCCGGCGGCCCGATCCCCAGCGGATGGTCAAGGGCTACCACCTGGCCTGCGCCACGATGAACATCCTCCGCGCCTTTACCCGGGGCGGCTACGCGGCCCTGGACCGGGTCCACTCCTGGAACAATGAGTTTGTCAAAAACTCGCCACAGGGTCAGCAGTTCGAGAAACTGGCCGGCCATATCGACAACGCGATCAACTTCATGAAGGTGGTCGGCCTGGATACCGATATCCCCCAGCTCAACCAGGCGACCTTTTTCACCTCCCACGAGGCCCTGCTCATGGGCTACGAACAGGCCCTCACCCGCCGGGATTCCACCTCCGGCGACTGGTACGACTGCTCGGCCCACATGCTCTGGATCGGCGAGCGGACCCGCCAGGTGGACGGCGCCCATGTCGAATTCTTAAGCGGCATCCACAACCCGATCGGGGTCAAGATCGGCCCCAACCATGATCTGGACGATGTGAAAAAGCTGGTGAACAAGCTCAACCCGGCCAACGAAGCAGGCCGCCTCACCCTGATCACCCGTTTCGGGGCGAAGAAAATCGGCGACTCCCTGCCCGGCCTGGTTCGGGCCATGAAACAGGAAGGCTTTAACCTGGTCTGGTCCTGCGACCCGATGCACGGCAATATCTACACCGCCGAAACCGGCCACAAGACCCGCAACTTCGACGATATCCTGGCCGAGATCCGCTCCTTCTTCGAGATCCACTGGGCAGAGGGCACGGTCCCCGGCGGGGTCCATTTCGAGATGACCGGCGACAACGTCACCGAATGCACCGGCGGCGGCCGCAAGATCCTCGATCAGCACCTGGCCCAGAACTACATGACCAACTGCGATCCAAGGTTGAACGCCGAGCAGAGCCTGGAGCTGGCCTTCCAGAT
>Ga0224496_10000576_pt1 | contig 25269 bp, 22 predicted proteins | sample SF_Jul11_sed_USG_2_FD_168127 | JGI IMG/M metagenome (GOLD analysis project Ga0224496, IMG submission 168127) | Sediment microbial communities from San Francisco Bay, California, United States - SF_Jul11_sed_USGS_8_1 | ecosystem: Environmental > Aquatic > Marine > Sediment | place: USA...
TTCAAGGGGAACCCTGCAAAAACAAGCGGAACTCTTCCGGCTGTCGGCTCCCAGGCAAAGGATTTCAAACTTGTAAAGACCGATCTTTCCGAGATAACGCTTTCCGACCTGGCCGGAAAGAAAACAATACTGAATATTTTTCCAAGTCTCGATACCGCCGTCTGCGCCAGCTCCGTTAGAAAGTTCAACGTGGAGGCGGCAAATGTGAGCGGTACGGTTATTTTAAATGTCTCTGCCGATCTCCCATTCGCCCAGAAACGTTTCTGCGGGGCCGAAGGGATAGAGAATGCGGTGACCGCGTCAACATTCAGAAGCTCATTCGCATCGGATTACGGCCTTGAACTGACCGACACGGTCCTCGCAGGACTCTGCTCGCGCGCGGTTGTAGTGCTGGATGGAAAAGGAAAGGTGATCTACACCGAACAGGTGCCGGAGATCACGCAGGAACCCGACTACGAAAAGGCCCTCGCTTCTGTTAAGTAATTAGGCTTTACCAGTTTTACAAATTTGCCTGTCGCTGTCATGCCCGTGCAGACGGGCATCCAGTGTATTGGCTTTAAGATTGAATCCCTCTTAAGTTAGTCCTTGCACCTGGGGAAACGAAGACAACAGGTAAAAACATCTGGATCCCCGCTGGAGTTTATCCCCGCAGAGGTGGGGACGGGGATGACAGAAGGGAGAATACTTCGTCGTGAAAATGGCGCGCTACCGCACTTGATTACTATGTTAGAGCGCGGCACGGGAACCTCTACGAGGCCGGCAGTGCAGACTTGCCTGCTCTTGCGGCAACGTCCTGTTGCCGCTCCATCAGGCCCGACTCCCTGGCTAAATTGACCTCCTGTCAATTTGCCCTCGCTATCCGCTCGGGCCGCCAGTACGCTTCAAGTCTTGCCGGGAGGAAATATATACCGGTCAGGAACTAATAAACTTCATCGTAAAAATGGCGCGCCCGGCAAGACTTGGTCACTCTCGCATTTTCTCCTGAAAATGCTCCATCGACCCCGATACGTTTTCTCGCCAAACGTCCTGTTTTGCGTTGCTCCCTCTTCGGTCGCAAACGAAAACTCACTTCAAGTCTTATTAACTGGCAGGATTTTTACAAGAAAGGCAGAAGCCTTTCTTGTAAAAATGGCGCGCCCGGCAAGACTTGAACTTGCGACCTACGGATTAGAAGTCCGTTGCTCTATCCAGCTGAGCTACGGGCGCATCAATAAGGCAGTAATGGAAGAATATACCACGCCACGACCGGACGGCAAATCGCGAAATGTGCAGCCCCGGCATTCCCCTTCGGCGTGGAATACTATCCTGAAAAATCCCCTCATCCGTAATTCACATCCGGGATGTTCGTCGACGCAAGGCAAATGCCGGTTTCCTCTGAGAACTCCCAACTGTTTAAAAGGGAAAAGATTGGAAAAATGAGATGCAACTCTACGGCGGCGGAGCCTTTACCTAAACCGTTACGAATAGGGTAAAGACCCCTTCCGCTCGCAGATCAAACCAGTGCCATTCTTGTTTCGAGTTCATCCTCTATTACCTTTTCTATTCCGCCCATCCGGTTTATAACCTTCTTCAATTTCCTGTATGCCTCGATCACTTCGGGAGGAATATCTTCACTAACCTCAAGATCGCTATACGATATGTATGCCTTTATCCCGTATTTCATGTTCACGCCGAAATACCAGATCTGTCCGCCCTGAAAATAGCCGTCTCTGGTATCGTTCGTATGCGGATAGCCTCGCGGTGAAGTAATAACTACATGCGGTGCGACGACCCATGCCTTTTCCAACTCCGGCTGCTCGTTAAAATAAACCTCCACATATGACTGCTTTTCCGCGGATGCAGGGGTAAATAAAAGACCCGACAATATGAATGTAAATATCAATGCTCTATTCATTTCACTTCACCTCATTTCTTTCCGGCAATACTTGCGGACTTTTATCAAGAGCCGCAATACCGTGGTAACCTTTTGCTTCCAGTATCGTCATTCGGGTCTCTAGTCTTAACCAATAAATATGCATACATCATGCCGATAGGTATTAAAAAAATGTTTTCAATGGGATAGAAAAATGTTTCATTTATTTATGGCAACAAGTACAGAGGTAAAAACGTGACAAACAATAAATATTTGTATTATTTATTTAACGGTATATGAGAGATGAACGATCAAGGAATTTTAATAAATGTACTGCGGTACAAAAAAGGCCCCTCTCGATGGAAGAGGGGCCTGAAAAAAACCAGAACAAAGGATAATTATTTATCCTTGAAGTACTCCTTCAGACCTTCGTTATTTGCCTTCATCCCTTTTTGTCCCTCTTTCCAGTTCGCCGGACAGACTTCGCCATGTTTCTCGGTGAACTGCAGAGCCTCTACCATTCTTACTGCTTCATCGACATTCCTGCCGAGATCGTTATGGTTTACCACCTGATGTTTCACGACGCCGTTCTTATCTATAAGGAAGAGACCGCGGTAGGAGATCCCCGCCCCTTCGACAAGCACGTCGTAATCGGCCGAGATGGTTTTGTTCAGATCCGAAACGAGAGGGTAGGTAACACCCTTGATGCCACCCTCCTTCACCGGCGTATTGAGCCAGGCGAAATGGGAAAACTTCGAATCGACGGAGACGCCAAGAACCTCGGTGTTCAGTTTATTGAAGGTACTTAGCTTCTCCTGGAATGCGTGAAGTTCCGTCGGGCAGACGAAAGTGAAATCGAGGGGATAGAAGAATAGAACAACATATTTCCCCTTGAAGTTCGATAAGGTGATTTTTTCAAATTTACCGTTTACAACCGCGTCCGCCGTGAAATCGGGCGCCTGCCTGCCTACCAATACAGCCATAATAATTCCTCTCCAAAATATATTTTTTCGGTTATCAGTTTAGAAACAGGTATATTCTGCCAAATTATATTAAAGAGGTCAAGTTAATCCAATTATAAACTAATCCTCCAATAATTCAAGGAGTTGAGGATGTATCTGGGGGTTCCCGGCACAGCATGTCTCCCCAAAAAGATCGAGGGGCTTGCCCTTCATATCGGTAACGATCCCGCCCGCTTCCGAGACTATCAGCGCGCCCGCGGCCATATCCCACGGTTTCAGCCTCTGCTCCCAAAAGCCGTCCAGCCGGCCGCACGCTACATACGCCAGATCTATCGCCGCCGCGCCGGGGCGCCGGAGCGCGCGGACCTCCATTATCACGCGGTTGAAATTGTTCAGATTGTTCCTTGAGCTTGTCTTCACGTCGTATGGGAAGCCTGTCGCGACCAGCGACTTGTCGAGTTGCGAAGTTTCTGAAACTTTAATGGAGTGACCGTTCATCGTGGCTCCGCCATCTTTCTTAGCGGAGAAGAGCTCGTCACGTAGCGGATCGTAGATCACCCCCAGCAGAATTTCGCCATCCTTAACCAGCCCGATGGAGACCGCGAACATAGGAAAGCCGTGCGCGAAGTTCGTGGTGCCATCGAGTGGATCTATTATCCATTGATAGGGAGAACCGCCGTTGATAGACGTCCCCTCTTCCGCGAGTATGCCGTGATCGGGGAAGCTCTCCGATATAGTGGCTGTTACCGCCTTTTCACAAAGAAGATCCACTTCGGTAACAAGATCTATCCTCCCTTTTAGTTCTATATCGAGGTTTTTCTTTTCGTAATACTCCCGCTGTATTTCACCAGCCTGTACCGCCGCGTCAAACGCGATATCGAGCATATCCTGTGTCCCTGGTTCCATAGCTGATTCCTTCCTGAAATTAAGAGGTCGAAGAGGAGGCAATCCATCCCCCGCCTATAACTATATCACCCCGGTAGAAGACCGCGGCCTGTCCCGGAGCTACGGCTCCGACCGCACCCATGAATATCACCTTCAGACTCTTTTGTTCGGTATCCTCCACTCTGCATTTGATTGGCTCCTGACGGTAACGTATTTGAACTTCGAGAACATCTCCGCTCTCGACCGGGAGGTGCCATGTGAGGTTTTCTACTGTCATCGACACCGTATGGAGATCGGTTTCCGACCCTACCACGACGGTATTCGTTTCAGGATGGATCGCCGTGACATATAGCCTGTGCGCGTGTCCTACTCCTAACCCTCTCCGCTGGCCTATGGTGTAAAAATGAGTCCCCATATGTTTCCCGACCACTTTTCCATCGGCTGTTACGATGCTCCCTTCCCTCGGCTCCACGCCGTACTCCGTCATGAAATTCTTGTAATCGTCATCCGGCACGAAACATATCTCCTGGCTCTCCGCCTTCATTGCGGTCTTCAGTCCAAGGCTCTTCGCCTTCTCTCTTGTCTCCTCCTTTGTCAGCTCTCCGATAGGAAAAAGTATTCTTGAAAGATTTATCGAAGGCGTATCAAACAGGAAATAGCTCTGGTCCTTGTTTCTGTCCGCTCCGCGTGCTATCAAATACCTCTCTCCATCCCTCACAACCCTCGCGTAGTGCCCGGTGGCGAGCTTATGTATCCCCATCTGCGCACCCTTTTCGATGAGCATTTCGAATTTTAAGACGCGGTTGCAGGCGATGCATGGGTTCGGCGTGCGCCCCGCCTTGTATTCATCAACGAAATATTCGACCACGTTCACCTTGAACGCGTCTTTCATGTTGAGCGTGTAGTGCGGGATGCCGAGTTTTTCTGCAACTCGCCTCGCGTCGTTCACGTCATCAAGTGAACAGCACCCCTGGCGCTGAACACCTTCCGGCTGGTTCCAGAGGCGCATCGTCACACCGACAGGCTCGTACCCCTCTTCAAGAAGGATCGCCGCCGCAACGGAAGAGTCTACCCCTCCGCTCATCGCAACCAATACTTTTTCTTTCATATCGACACTATAAGATATCGCGCAATAAAAACTAAATTAATTGGAAGCAACGATTCAATGAATGCGGGATTCGCGAAGTTTGCAGATAAGAATTATCATAGACAGTATCAAGGTAACGAGATTTGAAATTATTACAGGCCAGGCGTTAATGAAAATCCCGTACACTAGCCAAAGCGCCACGCCGGAAGAGAAGAGAATATACATCCCTAGCGACAAATCCCTTGCCGACCCTGTTTTAACAACCTTTACCAATTGAGGGATGAAAGAGATGGTTGTAAGGAGTCCCGCCAGAAAACCGGTGATAACCACATAAGTTTCGTTCATTTGCCGGCGGGCTCGAACACGAAAAGGACTATCTCTGATTCGGTGCCGAGCCTCATCGGGGGGCCCCAAGTTGACGTTCCGCTAGTGGTATAGAGGGATGAACCATCGTTCCTGAAATATCCGAACGGATACGACATCACCGCCTTGACCAACAGGCTCATCGGAGGAATCTGCCCTGCGTGCATGTGGCCGGCGAGGGTGATATCTATTCCAAGTTCCGCCGCCTTGTCGAATGGATCAGGCCTGTGAGACAAAAGGAGTTTTATCTTTCCTTTAGAATCATCAGTCAGCATCGCCTTTAGCACCGTTTCATAATCCCTGTATGTATTTCCCGCCGGATCGTCTATCCCCATCAAAAGGAGTTTTCCCGAAACTGTTTTTGTTTCGTTGCGAAGAACATGGATCTTGCTTTGCTTCAGAAATTCCTCGAATTTTTCAATCCCGACGTAGAATTCGTGGTTGCCCGCGACAGCGTATTTTCCCCTGCGCGCTTTTAATTTTTTCAACACATCAATATGTTCCTTCAGCGCTTCCGGGTCGTCGTCAATAAGGTCCCCGGTTATGACTATCACGGCCGGCGATACGCCGTTTACCATCTCGACCACATTTTTGAGCCAGTCGACCGATTTAAACCTAGTCAGGTGCAGATCGGAGAGTAGAACAACCTTGTATCCCTCCAGCCTCTTCGGGAGATTCTTTACAGGTATATGCAGTTCCTTGAAAGTGGGCGCCCCCGAAGCGTTATATATGGAAAGAAGCGAAAGGAAAAGCGTCAAGACAAGGGTGATTATCGTCAGCTCCTTTGGGTGCTCGGGGAAAAAATAGAGAAAAAGCTCCCTTAATATGAAAAGACCTAACGCAAGGCCGATGGCGCCAAGCCATACCGATCCAAAGTAAAACAGGATGTTCGAATTTACGATCCGCATGAAGAAATGGCCGAGCATGAACGAAGCGGCGGCTGTGTACATGAAGATGCGCAGATATTTTCTCTCTTTTTCCGAAAACCGGAGATCATTCACTATCCTGTAATAGACAAGGTAGTGAATTCCGAAATAGACGGTTGAAAAGATGAGGAGGAACAATAAAAACCTGATCAATGCGCTCTCCCTAATTCAAAATGGCAAAACATGCCCTTGAGCCGTTTCGAGGTAATATACAACATTTTTTATCCGCTGGAATACATCTGCTCCTGTCCGGAAAAATATTCATCGGCATTGGAATGATATCGCGTATCGTTTAACCACCTAATCGAGAAGCCGCTTTAGCCTGTCGATAAGCGCGAGCGCCTCAACAGGGGTCATGTTATCAAGGTCGGTATTTTTAAGTGTATCAATTACCGGATGATGCCTCGCGTCGAAAAGGGATATCTGCTCCTTCTCCTTTTTCCCCTCCCTCGATCTTTCCTTTACCCTGAGGGCCGGTTTACCGTCGGGGGCGAATTCCATTTTTTCCAGGTCGGCAAGGACTCGTCTGGCCGATTCGAGGACGGCCGGAGGGAGTCCAGCGAGCCGCCCCACCTGTATGCCGTAACTTTTATCTGCCGGTCCCTTCTCGATCTTCCTCATGAATATCAGTCGGTCGTGGTACTCCTTCGCGCTTACGTTATAGTTCGCCACACCCTCCATCGACTCCGCCATGTCGGTCAGCTCATGGTAATGCGATGCGAAAAGCGTTCTCGCCTTTAAGTGCGCGAGATGTTCCGCCACCGCCCACGCGATGGAAATTCCGTCGAAAGTGCTTGTCCCTCTCCCTATCTCGTCGAGAATAATGAACGAGCTCTTTGTAGCATTGTTGAGAATATTCGCGGTCTCAACCATCTCCACCATGAAAGTGGAAAGCCCTTTCTGCAATCTGTCCTGCGCGCCTACGCGTGTAAATATCCGGTCTGCTATCCCGACCACTCCGCTTGTCGCGGCGATGTATCCCCCCATCTGCGCCATCAACACAGCCAACGCGCTCTGCCTGAGATAAGTCGATTTTCCCGCCATGTTCGGCCCGGTGATAATCTTCAGCGTCTCCCCCCCGTCGCCAAGCGTTACGTCGTTTGGAACGAAGTTCTCCTCCGTCATCAGACGTTCGATGACCGGGTGGCGCGACGCTTCGAGATAGAGTTCGGAATTTTCCGTCAGCTCAGGTTTGCAGTAATTGTTCAGGCGCGCCGTTTCTGCGAGCGATACCGCCACATCCAGCCTGGCGACCATATGCGCGGCCTCGCCGATGCGGGTGAGGAACTTCAATGTTTCATCCCTCAGCTCCTCCACAAGCTTCGCCTCCATTGTGCGCGCTCGCTCTTCGGATGTGGCAAGTTTCTCCTCTATCTCCTTCAGCTCCGGCGATACATACCGCTCGCAGTTGAGAAGCTCCTGTTTTTTTATCCACCCGTCCGGCGCCTTGCCGGAATGCTTCTTCGTTATTTCTATGTAGTAGCCATGTATCCTGTTGTAGCCGAATTTCAGGGAGGAGATACCGGTCTTCTCCTTCTCCGCCTGTTCCATATCCTTTATCGCGTCGGCAGATTTTTGCGAGAACGACCGAAGCTCGTCCAACTCCGCGCTGTAGCCTTCATTTATGAAACCGATATCCTTGAACGTAGCCGGGTGGTTGTCGCTTACGGCGCCCTCCAGCAGAGCGCGGAGTTCATCGAGATTGTCCCACCTTGCGGAAAGATCGCTTATCACCCCGCTGTCGAGCCCCTTCACCGTGCCTATGATACCGGGGAGGAGAGCTACGGAATTTTTAAGCGATGAAAAATCGCGCGGGTTGAAATTCTTTCCCGCGATACGCGAAGAGGCGCGCTGAAAATCGGATACTCTTTCAAGTATCGCCTGCAGTGACGCGCTCTCCCTGAAATTCTGGAAAAAGACGGTGACGAGCTCCTGCCTTTTGAGTATCGTCTCCTTTTTCTTGAGCGGTTTTAATATCCGGTTCCTCAGGAGCCTCGCCCCCATCGGCGTCTTTGTTCTGTCGAGAACCTCCAGGAGTGTTCCGTCGCGCGAGCCGTCCGAGAGGTTTGAAACAAGCTCCAGGTTCCTTGTTGTCGCCGCGTCCATCTCCATCTCTTCCCCCGCGTGGAGATACCTTATCGACGTCAACGAACTCAGCCCACCGGGGCTCTGTTTGGCGATGTACCCTACCGCGCCGCCGGCGGCTCCGATGGCGGCTATCCTGTTTGCCAGACCGAAACCTTCGAGAGATGACACTCCGAGAAGTTCGCACAATCTTTTTCGCGCCTCATCCGAATCGAAATTGACGAAATCGAATTTTTCCAGTTTCAGATCGGAATTCTCAAGCGACCCGGCCAGAGGAGAACCGTTCTTCATGCTGTCTGGCACGACTATCTCCTTCGGCGCGAGCCGCACCAGCTCGTCCATCACCTTTTCAAAACGCTTTTCGCCATCGAATTCCTGCGCGTCGAACGTTCCGGTCGAGAGATCCACAGAGGCGAGACCAACAAGCCCATCCTCCTCGCAAAGGGCGACAAGATTGTTCGCCTCCTTCTCGTTCAGCAGATAATCTTCCGTGAGCGTTCCGGGCGTTACCACCCTTACGACCTCTCTTGCGACAAGCCCCTTTGCCTCCTTCGGATCCTCCACCTGCTCACAGATGGCGACCTTGAATCCCGCATTGACCATTCTTGAAAGATAGGTAGTGAGAGCGTGATATGGAACGCCGCACATCGGCTCATCCCTCTCCTTGCTTCTTGAGGTAAGGGCTACATTCATGGTTCTCGCGGCGATCTTCGCGTCCTCGTAGAACATCTCGTAAAAATCCCCCATGCGGAAAAAGAGGATGCAGTCCGAATAGTTCTTTTTTATTCCGAGGTACTGCCGCATCAGCGGTGTTGTATCTTTACTCATCCGGCCCTGCTCTTAGAGCACTATCCCCTTGAAGGATTCAATGAGCGCGTCGTATGTCTCCCTTATATGCTGGGGAAGGACGCGCACCTCGCCTACGACCGGCATGAAGTTCGTATCCCCCGACCATCTGGGGACGACATGCATATGGATATGTTCGTCAATCCCGGCCCCGGCGGGGGACCCGACATTCATCCCGATGTTGAACCCATGCGGTTTGAAACGCTCCTGAAGTATCTCGACGCTTTTTTGAACAAGGCGTCCATTCTCATCCATCTCCTCGCCGGTGATGCCGGTCAGTTCGCTTGTATGTCTGTACGGAATGACCATCAAATGACCGTTGTTGTAAGGATAGATGTTGAGCACGATGAAATTTGTTTTCCCCCGGTAGAGGATGGAGTTTTCCCTGTCCTTCTCCTCCCCCTGCATTTTGCAGAAGACGCACTCCTTCTCTTTTTCCCGAAGAACGTACTCTATCCGCCAGGGAGCCCAGAGCTGTTTCATGATCTTCCGTACCCCGCGAGCATCAGTTTTCTCTGCATCTCTTCCATTTCCATTGCCCCCTTTTTCGATCTCTCATGATCGTACCCCAGAAGATGCAAGACCCCATGTACAAGAAGGAAAAGGAGCTCCCTTTCGTTTGAGTTCCCTATTTTTTTCGCCTGCCGTCTGGCATACGGAATTGAGATCGCAATATCGCCGATGGTTTTCGGTCCAGGACCCTCCCCACCGGGAAAGGAGAGGACATCGGTAGCCTTGTCGATACCGCGAAATTCCCTGTTCAATCCCCTGATTTCAGCGTCGCCGCAAAAGAGTATGGAGAGTTCCCCGTCGGGATTACCCAGTTCCTCCAAGATTGTCCGCAGCCTCGTTCTTATCCTCTGTATGTTCGGCCTGGTCAATCCAGATCTTATTGTTATCATTATTTTCGCCAGCTTCCTTGCCCTCCGGGTATTTGACTCTGTAGTGAAATATACCGTGAAGGATGCGCACAAAGCTATTCCCTATTTTTTTAAGGTCCCTGAGGTTGAGCTGGGATTCGTCCAGCTCGCCGTCAAGGAACCTGTCCTGGATGATCTTGTAGACCACCTGTCTTACCCGCGTGGAGTTCGGATTCTGCAGGCTCCTGGTGGCAGCTTCGACCGAATCGGCAAGAGCGAGAATGGCGGATTCGCGCGACGTGGGCTTTCTTCCCGGATACTTGAAATCCTGTTCCTTTACAGCCGAAACGCTCGGCTGTTCCATGTCCTTCGCCCTTTGATAGAAATACTTTATTGTCTGCGTGCCGTGATGTTCGATGATCATGTCTGTCACCTGCGGTATGAGCTTGTACTTTTTGGCGAGCTCAATTCCGTCGGTCACATGCGAAGTTATGATGAGCGAGCTCATCGACGGATTGAGGTTGTCATGCTTGTTCTTCCCCTCCTTCTGGTTCTCGATGTAGTAGTCGGGCCTCTCCATCTTCCCTATGTCGTGGAAATATGCTCCGACCCTCACAAGAAGGGGATTCGCGCCGACAGCCTCCGCCGCATCCTCGGCAAGGTTGCCCACAACTATCGAATGGTGATACGTCCCCGGCGCGACAACCGCCATCCGCGAAAGGAGAGGATGGTTAAGATCGGAAAGTTCCAGCAGTTTGAGATCCGACACAACGGGGAAAAATCTTTCTATCAAAGGGAGAACCGTGAGGGCCAGTGTTACGACCATAAATCCGCTCATCGATCCGAAAAGAAGATTATATGTATCCTGTTCCGTGAAGAGATTGTTCTCAAGAAGATCCCCGGTAAAGATCACGGCGATGTTCGCGCCGACCAGGTGGAGACCGGCCCGCCAGATGTCGTTCCTTATCTTTATTCTGCCGACGTGGGTAAGCGCCGTTATACCCCCCGCGAGCGCCACCCATGAATATACGTTCGATGATGTAAACATCAATCCCGTTGAGAGGGTCACTAGAAGCGTCATCAGCACCGTTGCTTCCCTGTTGAAGAATATCGCTATCAAAAGCGGGGCGAGGGCGAACGGTGTCGCGAACAGATATGAGCTGAACACGACGTCCGATTTCTGGAGGGCAAACGTCGAGGCCGCAAGGGAAGACATTTTCAATATCGACGCCTGACCGATGAAAACCAGTGCGAATAGAAGCAGGTAATACCTGTTTCGTCCTATCTCCGGTAGAAAGTGGTAAAGATAGATCCATGAAGAGAGGACTATGAGCGTGATGAAGAGAATAGTCCCGGCGACCGACTGCGCTTTCCTCCCCTTGCCGAGTCCGCCACGCACGGCATTGAGCTTCAGGAGCTGTTCCTCCGTAATCCTGTCGCCGCTCCTAGCGATAAGCTCCCCTTTTTTCAGAACGGTCGTTACCGGAATCACCGCGTCAATCGCTTTCTTGCGGCTCATTGCGGTCTTTTCCTCGTTGTACCTGATGTTCGGCTTCAGGAGGGTTTCACATATTTTAATGACCTCCCTTCTCAGCGACGGGTGGTTTCGAGAGACAAGCGCCAGCGCTTTCTGCCTTATCTGTGAGCGTGCTTCCTTAATTCCGTATACTTCATCAACCCTAAGGGAGTTCACGGCCCTTTCCGCCTCCCTGATGTCACCGCCGGCAGTTGAATCCGCGGCAAATGAAACGCCTCTTCCGGGGATATTCAGATCGTTCTTGTTCTCGATAACGCCGCGCATGAGGAGTTCAGAAAGAATACTCTTTACCCATTCGGCGATCTGCGGCCTGTAATGGTGCCACCTTAATACCTTGCCGGTATCCTCCGTATATTCGATGCCGAGTTTTTGATAGAAGGATTTTTCCAGCTTCCTGAACGATTTCGTCTGTTCGTAGCTCGTAAGTATCTCAAGGTAGTTTTTCCTCTTCTCCAGCGCCTGCGGTGTATTGTCGAAACGGAGTAGTTCCGATTCCTCAAGCTCCGCGCTTATATGCCTGTACGCCTGAGGACTTTTTGCCATGTATCCTTCCCGCATAGCGTTGAACGCTTCGTCAACCCGCGAGGATATCTCCTTTATGTGTCCTAAACTGAAATCGTAAACATCGGGAACGGAATTGAACGCCGCCTCCCTTTTATTATCAGTACCTTTTACATCCTTCGCGAGTATATTCCTCGGCGAATAGATATTCTCGGGGACAATGTCGCCAACTTCGAATTTCTGCGAGACTATCAGGCCCGATGGAATGAAAAACCATGATGAGAGAAGAATGACGACCGTACCGGCGATGAAATTTACAAGGTTTTCCCTCCTTTTCCACCACCCCTTTTTCCCGGAGCCGTTGATCGAATCCTTCTTTCTGGCGTCAACACCCTTGAGCCTTACAACTTTTTTCTGTTTTCCCTTTGCCATTATCCGGAGTTTCCATTCTTTTCTTCGTGAGTTTCATAAGCAGAGACTATCTTTTCCACCAGCGGATGCCGCACGACATCCTTTTTCGTGAACTGGATGATATCTATTCCGTCGATCCCCTTTAGAATATTATGCGCCTGTACTAGCCCTGACATCCTGTCCCTCGGAAGATCAATTTGCGTTATGTCGCCGGTGACTACCGCGCGGGAATTTGTTCCAAGCCTGGTGAGAAACATTTTCATCTGTTCCGTGGTGCAGTTCTGCGCCTCATCAAGGATGATGTAGGAATCGTTCAGGGTTCTCCCCCTCATGTATGCGAGCGGTGCCACCTCTATTTCGCCATGCTCTATCATGGTTGCCAGTTTTTCCGAACCGAGCATATCGTAGATGGCGTCATACAGGGGGCGAAGATATGGAGTAATCTTCTCGTTCAGGTCGCCGGGGAGAAATCCGAGGTTTTCGCCCGCCTCGACCGCCGGCCTAGTAAGGACTATTCTGGCGATCTTTTTGCTGAGAAGTTCGGAAACTGCCATCGCCATCGCGAGATATGTCTTGCCCGTACCCGCCGGGCCGATAGCCACGACTACTTCGGTTTTCGTAAGGGAATGTATGTACGCTCGCTGAGTGAGCGACCTGGGCATGATGACCTTTCGCTTGGTCTTTATCCTTACGTCGGATGAAAACATCTCCTTAAGCGAAACGTCGTTGTGCTCCTTGAAGTAGGAGATGAAGAACTTTAGCTCCCCCGGAGAGAGAATCACTCCGCTTTCGACAAGCTCGTTGAACTGCACCAGCATTTCGGACAGCTTTATTACGCTCTGCTCTTCGCCGGAAATGAATATGGAGCCGTTTCGCGCAACTATCTCCACGTTGAATGTTTTCTGCAAATACCGCAACTGCTCGTCGTTCACGCCGCAAAGCTCGCGGAAGTGATGAAACTCCGAGATCTGGACGGTCTTGCTACCGGGGTCCGCTATGGTAGATCCCACCTGAAATCAGCTCCCGCCGGAGTAAGGCAAAACATATTGTGTGAACGGAAAAATACCGCATTGAAAGGGCTCAAAAACCAATCCAAAAAATGGAATACGCTTTCATATAAAAACTCCTCACTTAACTTCCAATATTACCATATATGGAATGAAAAACATCGGGTCGCTTTAATATCTCCCGGTTCAGGGTGCAATCAGGGGAGTTTATAAACTTCTTTCCTGATATCTGCATTTCATCCCAGCGGATAATATTACCTGCCTGAAAAATAGAGGGGGTAAAAATATATTCTTCTCACTCATTTGAATTATTAATTATAAATAACCGGATATCCGGGTTAAAATATTAACGGTAAAGAAACTTTTCATTTTCCGGATTAAGGGGAATCATGGCACTCAAAGCAGGAAGCAAGGCACCGGCCTTCAGTTTGCCGAATCAGGATGAGAGAAAAATAAACCTGAAAGATTATTCCGGTCAATGGGTCGTCCTCTATTTTTATCCAAAAGACAATACCAGCGGCTGCACCCTGGAGGCGCAGGAATTTACAAAGGCCGTAAGGGATTTTGAAAAACTAGGCGCTGTAATTCTCGGCGTTAGCGCAGATACAACAAAATCCCACATGAATTTCGTGGAAAAAAAGGGATTGGGGATCAATCTGCTGAGCGATACTGAGAAAAATATGCTTAAAAAATACGATACCTGGAAGCTGAAGAAAATGGCCGGCAAGGAATATATGGGGATCGTCCGAACAACCTACCTCATCAACCCTATGGGGAAAATTGCCGAAGTGTGGGACAAGGTAAAGGCGAAGGGACATGCCAAAGAGGTTCTAGATAAACTGACAGAACTGAAAGGGGGGTAGGCCGACCGCCTTTTCCTTCCTGCTCAACCGCCCCCTTTAATAGCATCCGCAAAATCAACTATCCCGATTTACCGACGCTTTAAAAACCTTACATATCATCATCGAACGGAATAGCATCTTCAGAAGAGAGCGGTTCATCTTTCATACTGCGCTGGGCAACAGCGGATGCTCCCCTCGCCTTGTTATGGCCAACGGCCGGTTTTTTGAACTTCCCCGGCAAAGGTAGTTTAGGTTTCTCCCTTTTACCCTTATCAGTCAAATATGCCGCCTTGCCCGAACGCTCCTTGATCATCGAAGTGTCATTCTTCTGAATGTCTATACCGACCACGTTTGAAAGTGTGCTTACCATTTCAAAAAGTTTTTCCGATTGCGCATTCAGCTCTTCAGAGGCGGCGGCAGTCTGTTCCGAATCCGCCGCTGTCCCCTGCGTAACCTGATCAATATCCATAATGGATCTGTTCACATTCTCAACCCCCTGGGCCTGTTCGTGGGAGGCGGCGGTAATTTCCGTCACGTTATCCTTTGCCTTTTTAATGCCGTCCGCGATCGCCTTTAGGTCCGCGGCCGCTTTCTCCGCTATCTTCCCACCCTCTTCGGATCTTTGGACCGCGTTTGAGATCAACTGGGCGGTATCCTTGGACGCCGTCGCGGAACGCTGCGCCAGGTTTCGAACCTCTTCCGCAACCACGGCAAACCCTTTGCCATGCTCCCCGGCGCGCGCCGCTTCCACGGCGGCGTTGAGAGCAAGAAGGTTCGTTTGGAATGCTATTTCCTCAATTACCTTAATTATCTTTGAGATCTCCGAAGAGGATTCTTTTATGGAATTCATAGCGGATGTCATCGAAGCCATCGATTCAACCCCTCGGGTGACCATATCCTCCGTCTCCCTGATTATCTGATTTGCCCTGCTCGAATTTTCCGCATTCTGTTTGGCGCTTGAAGATATCTGCTCCATTGCCGTAGTGGTGCTCTGCACGGAGGAGGCCTGATTGGTAGCCCCGGACGCAAGCGACTGGCTGGATGACGATATCATCCCGGATGCTGAAGCAACCTCCAGGGCGCCGCTCGTTATCTGACTGCATATGCCGGAGAGTTTATTGCGAACATTGGAGACAATGAAAAGCGAAACCAGCGCTCCGAGTATCGAGCCGAGCACCATCATAATTGCACCGATCCTGCGCGACAGCTCGGCGCCTGCTTTTAAACTCGTCAATACACGTTCCAGTTCCTCTCTCGTAAACTCAACTATCGCCCCCATGCCGTCCCCTATCTTCTCGGCGTAAGGATCGAATTTTTCCATCATCTTGTTCCCCTCTTCGGGGCCTTTATCGATGTAAACCTGGGCCATCTCTTTTCCCATTGTATAGAAACCTGAGAAATCCTTTTCAAGCGCTGTCAGTTTGTTTTCCCATTCGGTGCCGCGGAAAAGTTCCTTCAATATTTTTGATTGTGCATAGAAAATTTTCTCGAAATTGGCCGCTTCCGTAAATCCGTCGTCAAAGCCTTCCATCCCCCTTGTGGCGGATATATCGGTAAGCCACTGCTGAACCTGTACGACTGCAAGCTTCATCTCGTTTGCCGCCTGCCTTCGCTTGCTTACCAGAAGGAGCTCTTCCGCTTCGCCTATCGACTTGGTACCAGAGTAGACCGAATACCCGCCAAGCAACATTAATAGCGCCAGCAGAACGGAGAACCCTGTATATATCTGTTTGATTACGCTCATAGAAATACTCACCTTATAATTAAAGTAGGTGTGCCAAACTTGATGCGAATAAAAATCTCTTCAAACCGGACTGCTTCAACCGGAATGAAAAACCAACTAACTTTTCCCCTGATTGCCATGATAATATAAAAACATAGGTATTACCATATATATAGAAGGGAAGAGGAGTGACTCTGAACGAAATTTCCGATAAGCCCGCAAAACCGGTCGTGGTGTTTCCAAACTCCGGCCAGACGAAGGCCCGGAATATGGAATCTCAAAATACCTACATAAACGAACCTTTCAAGAACTCGACCGTACCCCGTTCATCAACCATACCCCCTGAAATCAAAGGGAATATGGTCAGAGCCGTAGTGGCCTGACGCCAGCGCCTCCAAAGACCGAGTCCTGATAATCTAAATTCCATTTTTTAAAGTTGATATAAAAAAGAATGTCGATTCAAGCGGCAAAGAGGAAACAATCGTTGCGATAAAGGACGAGACCGCTCACGCCCGTCGCGTCCCGACAGGAGCGATGAGATGCTACTGCAAGCTCTCCTTTACTCTTTTTTCCTGTCCAGATCGAACGCTATAACGATCGCCGGGATGAATAAACAGACAAAAAGGCCGATATGGTCCTGCAGGTTCCGTTCCCTCCCCATAACCGATGAGGCAAAAGATTCTTCCAGCATCGTTAATGGAAAATATAGCGCGGTCAAGGCGATGACTATTCCGATTTTTTTAAGCATCTTCACCCTCCCTCAATTTATAGGTTTTTCAAACACGCTTGGTATTATTTTATCATTTTTGATGTAATAAAAGCCCTTGGAAACATCTGATTCCTCCATATATTTATTTCGAATATAGTAATGTTTCTTTGGAATTTCATTGCCGCGTGAAACGGCATTTTTGAAAATTTACCGGTTTGCACAATCCCGCGCGCTTTTTTCGTTATTTGCGCGGCGCGGGATTGGAAACCGTATATAGGGATTACGCGGTCTTGATCTCTATCTTTTTCGGCTGAATCTCTTTCGCTTTCTTGAGCGTAATTCTCAGCACTCCATTATTTACAGAAGCGGAAATCCCGTCCCTGTCGATATCGTCCGAAAGTCTGAACTGCCGACTGTATCCTTCGGCCTCATTTTCCGCGTAGTATCGCTTGTAGCCCTCCGGGACTCTGTTCTCAACCTTCGCTTCAATGGTCAGGATGTTTTTTTCAAGCGAGAGGTCGACCGATTTTTCGTCGGCTCCCGGAACATTCGCCACAAGAAGGAGCGATTCCTCGTTCTCGAAAACGTCTACTTCAGGAACAGAGTATTCGCGCACGACATCACCCTCGCTGGCGGCAACGCCGCTTTCCTCCTTCACTCTATTTTCACTTGTAATCATTTTTTTCTCCTTTCAGAATTACGAATCGCTTTTTACCGCGATCTTCCTCGGTTTTTCATCTTCCGGTTTCACAACTGTCACAGTGAGAATTCCCTTGCTGTAATCTGCGTCTATCCCTTCAGCCTTCGCGCGGAATGGGAGACGTATAGCTCTTTCGAATTTTCCGGAATACCTTTCGCTCCTGAGAACGCCTTCCGTGATTTCTCCCTCCGGCAATTCTCCCCTGATGGCAAGGCTGTTGCCGAGAACCGAGATATCGAGTTTCTCCGGATCAATACCCGGAATGAACAAACGTATTTTCAGCGAATCTTCATTGCTGTAAACATTCAGCTGAGGATACTCTCCTGCTCCGGGCAGCCCGTTACCGTTGAATAACCTGTTTAGCTCTCTTTCCATCCAGTCGAGTTCCCGGAATGAATTGAGAAGCCCGTTCCTTGAAAATCTTCCAACTAACATATCAAAAGCCTCCTATCGATGAATTTAATATTGTTTCGCCTTTTGCTTTTTAAATAAAACCGATATCGGCCTTGTCAAGGTGGTGAAAGAAATAATTGCGGACTGGAATATTTATCGCCTTGCCGGAGGGAACCGGCAAGACTGTGGAAATATAAATTTAGAGGTAGTCGACAAGCTCCTCAGCCGGAATGAATCCGGTGAAGCGTTTTTGCTCAATCCCCTTGTCGTCGAAAATAATGAACGTAGGCACACCTTTGATACCAAACCGCTCCTTGGCCTTTGCCTCGCTCTCTTCAAGGGTGGTCAGATCAATCATCAGCGGAGTGAACCTCGCCGCCTTCTCTATCACGCCCGCGTCCGAAAACGTGAACACCTTCAGCTCGCGGCAGGGGACGCACCAGTCGGCGGTGAAATAAACAATAGTAGGTTTTCCGTCGGCTACCGCTTTATCATACGCCGCATCCGAAAATATTTTAAATGGAATGACCGCTTTTTCCCCGCCGTTTGGAAGCACGAGGAATACGCCGCCGGCCATGAAAGCGGCGGATACAATAATCCTCGCCACCCTGAAGCCCTTTTGCCGGATAACCCTCCCCGACCAGAAAAGATACAGCCCTCCAAGTATCGCGATGGCGGAGGCAGCAGGCACGATGGCGGATTTTGGCAGAAGCGGCTGAGCGAAATAGAGCGCCATGCCGACCAGTATCACGCCAAAGATATTTCTAACCCACTCCATCCAGACGCCGGATTTCGGAAGCGTCTGGAGCGCACCGCTGAATATCGCCAGAAAAACGAACGGAAGGCCGAGACCGACCGCGAGAACAAAAAAGAGAATGAAGCCCAAAAATGGATCCTGCTTTTCGCCTACGAAGGTCAACAGCGCGATAACGAACGGGCCGACGCACGGGGCCGCTATGATCCCAACGGTAAGACCCATGAAGAACGTGCCGAAAAATCCGCTGTAGTTTTTCGAGCTTAAATTAAGGAGCGACTGCGGAACCCTGATATCCCACACGCCAAACATCGAAAGAGAGAGGAGGAGCATTACGGCGACAAGCAGAAGTATCACTACCGTGTTCTGCATCAGCTCTCCGAAGAGCGTACCTGTGAGAGCGGCGAACGTCCCTATGACCGAGTACATCGCCGCCATGCCGAGGAGATATACAAACGCGTGGACAGTGGTTTCGGCCTTTGACCTTCCGATCGCCTTGCCGAAGAAACCGATGGTTACCGGGATGATCGGATATACGCATGGCGTAAGGTTCAGCGCTAGACCGCCGAGAAAAACAAGTAGCAGCATGCCGGGGAGGGTGGAAGTTTCAAAGCCCGACATCACCGACTTGTCGTCCGATGTGGAGCCGAATTTTTTGAATATCTCCTGGTTTATTGGCGAACCATCGCTCCCCGCTTCAACGGTTACGGACGCCTCCAGTGTGATCGGCATAAGACAGATATTATCTGTGCAAGCCTGATACTCAAGCTCCGCTTTCAGCAGAACCGGAGCGTCCGGCGTATCGGTGATCGTGACATTAGTTGATATGTAGACTACACCCTCGTAAACGGAAAGTTTGTCCTCCGAGAACTGGAACTTCTTCATCTCGGCTTTCGGATAGGAGATCCTGCCGAAAGTAACTTTGTCATCCGATGTGGTGAAAGCCGCGCGAGTAGGGATTAGCGCGTCGCTCTTCGGTTTATTTGAATTCGTATGAAACCCGTGCTTTATGTCCATCTCGAGAAGGAGGGTGTAGCTTTTCCCCTGTTCGAATTTTGAGGACGGCAAAAGGAGACGGATGGTAACAGGCGGCTCCTTCTCCACATCCGGAAAATCTGCAGAAGAGGGCTGCGCGGACATTATCGATTCCAGGTCGGGCGTCGGTGAAGAATTTTCAGCCCCCGGTATGGAAGACATCATATCCGAGGGAGCGGCATATGCGTTTATCGAAAGAAGAATTAGTGCGAGAGAGAAGAATTTTATAATTTTCATGTGCGGCAAATTCCCATCAAAAACGTGTTGCAGATAAATTATATTGGCAAAAACGTATTTTATTTTAGATTACCGGGAATGACCAAGAATAATTTGGCGGAAAGGGCTTCACTTCCAGCTGTAGATATCGGCGTCTATGCCGTCGCCCCCCGGCTTTCCATCCTGGCCAAGAGAGACGATCTCGAAATCCCTGTTATCCGGCCCCGGGATATTGTAGATGTACGGGTTCCCCCATGGATCCATGGGGAGTTCCTTTTTCAGGTAATCTTTCAGCGCCGCAAGCCCCAGCTCGGAATTCGGATACCTGTGGTTTTCTAGACGGTAGAGGTCGAGCGCCTCTTCCAGCATCGCTATCTGTGCCTTGGCGTCCTTCTGTTTCGCCGTGTCGACATGTCGGAACAGGCGGGGTCCAACGAGTCCTGCCAGAAGGCCGATAATCACCATGACGACTATCAGCTCAACCAGGGACCAGCCCCCCTCGTTGCCGAGGCAATGTCGAAGCCGGATGAAATTTAATCTCTTTTTCATTTAGCTGATAATTATACCAGAAAGAAACGGAAACATCTGAGGAGGTCTGGCAGTCAGATGTGTGCCTCGACAGCGCCTATTTATAAGCTGTTTTTCGGCAAACGACACACCGCAAAAATATAGATTGTTACGCTATTTTCACAATTGTCGGGATCCGGAACAGGTTATCAGCAAGTTTCAAAAGTGGATAGTTTGATTATCTTATCTGTTGCCCGGTATGCATGCCGAGCATGCGCGATAGCGACCTCTTACTCTCACAGGAGAAAATAATTCGAGAATCCATTTTTATAACAAGCGGTCAGTTATCCTGCTAAAATCCCCACTAGGCTTTTTGCGTGGCCCGGGTGGCGGAATTGGTAGACGCAAGGGACTTAAAATCCCTCGGTCGCAAGGCCGTGCCGGTTCGATTCCGGCCCCGGGCACCAAAAGAGGCCACATAATAAGGCACTCCCGCATCGGTTACTACGCTGTAACACAATTTATGACACCCCAATTCTATGTATGAAAAATTATCGTTTCATTTTGTAGAGCTATTAATGTAGATTGGTATAAAGGGAGGGATATTCGACATGGGGAAATTTGTTAGTATTCTTGAACTTCAGGATCCTATAGAAGCGCACTTTGTATCAGGTCTTTTACAATCGCACGGTTTTAACATTCCACCTACCCAGGGAGCCATAGATGGTGAAAGCATGATGAGTGGACGAAAAATCCCGATACTCGTTCCTAAAGAGGAGGCGGAAGACGCAATAAAACTTCTGGAAACCACAAGGAACTCTGTTGAAACCGATACTGTGCCTGAAATAGAAAATCATGAGAGCACGGGGAGTTTCGAGATCTACAGGAAAACTATCTGGCTTCTCTCATCGATCCTTTTGTCATACACCGCCATATCGGCTCCATCATTAACCGATCACGAGATATTTTATAAACTGTTACTATGGAGCCTGGCTATTTTAGCGCTTGGTGCATACCTCTTCTCGAAGGATGATCGAAAACATCCGAGAAGGTAGTTTCCGTTTTACCGGTTCCTGATCCCGGGCTCAGGATCGACAGGATATCGCCCCGTTTTTGGGGCGCTGTCATCGTCGACGCACAAAGGGAAAAATTATTTATGTTTTCTTCTTGTTCCGCGCGATGAAGGGCGTTTCCCCTTACCTTTCTTTGCGGGGCGCGGTTTTCCGATGCCCGGAACGCTTCCAGGGAGTACAAGGTCTATCTCCTTTTTCATCATATCGACGGTATTTACCTTTACCCTGATCGGAGCGCCAAGCCTGAAACTCTTTGCGGTGCGCTTCCCTATCAGTGCGTGCTTCTTTTCGTGGTATTCGTAATAGTCGTCGGCAAGCGATGTGAGACGGAGCAGTCCTTCAACGTAAACCCCCGCAAGCTCCACGAATATCCCAAAAGAGGTGACGCCCGAAATTATACCGTCGAACTCTTCCCCCTCGCGGTTTGCCATGTACCTGATCTTAAGGAAATCGACAAAGGCTCGTTCCGCGCTCTCCGAGTTCCGTTCCATTTGCGAACAGTGCACCCCCGCCTGTGAAAGATAATCCTCGTCGGCCTCTGAACTTTTTTCGCCGCGGAGTTTCTGTTTTATCAGCCTGTGGACTATCAGGTCGGGATACCTCCTTATCGGCGAAGTGAAATGGGTGTAATGTTCGAATGCCAGGCCGAAGTGGCCGATATTTGTCGGCGAATACTGCGCCTGTTTCATGGTGCGTAGCATAATGAAATTCAAAAGTTTCTCCTCAGGCTTTCCTTCGGCGGCTGATATTATTTCCTGCATCCTGCGGTGGAGGTCGTCGGGATTTCCCCTGCTTACATAACCGAGGGTTTCGGCAAATTCAAAAAACTCATTCACCTTGAGGCTGTCCGGCTCTGCATGTACCCGGTAGAGCGAAACATCCTCCGAGAGGAACCGCGCCGCCGCCCTGTTTGCGGAAAGCATGAACTCCTCGATGAGCCGGTGTGCGTCGTTTCTCTCCGCCCTGATAATATTCTCCGGTTCCCCCTTCATATCAAGAACGATGAACGGTTCCGGCAGGTCGAAATCAAGGCTCCCCTCCTCGATCCTCTTCTTTCGCAACAGCAGGAAAAGCTTTTTCATCATGAGGAGATTTTTTACTTTCTCCGCGTCCTTCTCCTCTTCCGGAGCCTCGAGGATTTTGGCGACTTCAGTGTAGGTGAAGCGGTGTCGGCTCTTTATGACCGAATCGGCAAAACGGTATTCAAGCATATTCCCGACAGGATCGAATTTCATGAAAGCGGAGAGAGTAAGCCTCGGCACGTTCGGATTGAGCGAGCATATCTCATTCGATAATCTGAACGGAAGCATCGGGATAACGGAGCCGGGAAAATAGGTAGAGTTCCCCCTTTTATACCCTTCCGTATCGAGAGGCGTTTTCGGTATTACATAGTTTGAAACGTCCGCTATGTGAACCCCCAGTTCAAATCCCCCGGCGCTCTCCTTTATCGAGACCGCATCATCAAAATCCTTAGCGGTTTCGCCGTCGATGGTCACCACCCATTCGTTGCGGAGGTCGACCCTTCCGCGAAAAGCCTGCTCGGCAGGCTCGCTTATCTTATCGGCATTTTTTTCCACTTTTTCCGGGAATGAGGTCGGGAGCCCGTACTCCTGGAGGATTACCCCTTTTTCCGTATCCGGTTCCCCGGGATACCCAAGAATCTCCAGCACTTCGGCTGACGGGATATCATGCGCTTCCGGGTAGGTGACGATCCTGCCGACTACGATTTCACCACCCTTTGCCTTTAGCGTCTTGCCGGGATGCACCTGGAAATTATGGATGACCCTTTTTTGAGTGGGGATTATAACCCCCCCCTTCCCCCTGCTTTCGAATATGCCGGTAACGCTCTTGTAGGCCCGTTCAAGAATTCTAATAACCTTCCCGTCCCGCTTGCCGTCGGGGCGCGTTCTTTCCACACGGCAGACAACCGTATCGCCGTGCATCGCCTCCCGGAAATTCCTCGGCCCTATGAATACGTCTTCCACATCCCTGTCATCCGGAATGACAAAGCCGTAGCCATCCGGGTGTCCCATGATCTTCCCGATAACAAGGTTCATGCTGTCGGGGAGACCGTACCTTCCCCCCCGTATCCTGACTATCTCCCCGCTCTTTATCAGGGGTTTTACAAGCCTGTTGAAGGAGGTTCCGTACTTGGGTGGGAGCATTTTTTTCAGTTCACCCGCGTGGCGCGGCTTGTCGAGGTAGTGGCGCAAAAGCGTGAGAAATTCGTTTTCGACCATACCCATAATTTACCGCAGTAACGGGGAAATAGGGGGGAAAAGAAAAATTGGCAATGTTTGAATTTTCCCCTAAAGAATATTTTTCGTTTTGCCGGGTCTTTAGGAAAATTTCTCAAATTCCGAATCTTTAGGCAGTACAAGTTTTGTAAATAAACGTGAATTGAAAGGAAGGTGATCGCGTACGGCCAAATAGTAGAAAGAAAAGAAATTACATGGATAGGTTACTAAAGGCAAGGATGCCGAATAATTATCAAGGAGGATTTTAAAAATGGCACTACGAGTTTATACGAACAATTTCTCTGTTTCCGCCCAAAGGCACTTGGGAAACAACAACGACAACCTCAAGACTTCTCTTGAGAGACTCTCTTCCGGTATGCGAATCAACCGCGCGTCAGACGACGCCGCCGGTCTTGCGATATCCGAAGGGATGAGGGGCGATATTCGCTCCATGAAACAGGCTATAAGGAACGCCAACGACGGTATTGGCATGATAAACACGGCTGAAGGCGCCCTCGGCGAACAGGCTTCGATGCTTATAAGAATGAGGGAGCTTGCTTCACAGGCCGCAACTGGTACGATCGGCTCCGCGGAAAGGATCACGATCAACCGCGAGTTCCAGGCGCTGAAAGACGAAATTGACCGCACCGCGGCAGTCACCGAGTTCAACGGCCAGAAACTGCTCGACGGCTCAATGAGCACAGCTGGCTCTTTATCGGTTGTTATTCAGATAGGTATTGCGGCAACAACCAACGACAGGATCAGCTTCAATAACTCCATCGACCTTACCGCTATCACCAGCACAGGCCTGGCCATCCAGAATCTCAGCGTTACCGGCGTTTCGGACGCTCTTTCATCGCTGGCAGGGATCGACTCCGCCATCGCGAAAGTTACCGACGGACGAGGCCGCCTCGGCGCACTGCAGAACAGGCTTGTACACACACTTCAGAGCCTCGCGGTTTACACCGAGAACCTGACAAATGCCGAATCACAGATTAGGGACGCGGATTACGCGGCGGAGATCTCGGAATTTACCAAGAACCAGATCCTTTCGCAGGCTTCGACGGCGATATTGGCACAGGCCAACCTCGTACCGCAGACAGTACTGCAGCTCCTTGGATAATCCCGGGCAGCTCTGGTTATTGACTTAATGGAACGATTTGATGGGAATTGAAGTTACCTGACCCGGTTGCCCATCCCGCCTGCTAAAAGCGCGCGGGATGGGACAACTGGATAAATAACTTTCAGGCAACACTTTTCCCCTAATGAAATATTTTGGTCTGCCGCGACTATTAAAAAATCGCGGCAGGCCGATTATTAAGAGAGAACAATCTTTCTTCAAGCTTATGAAATAGGGAATTGAATGATGGGAAACAAAGTGGCGGTCCGCGATTCCGACTTTCGCATGTTTTTGACATGCGAGATCGGACGCAATGATGAACGGCAGGGTGCGCCTTTTTTCCCATATGGCTATACAGGATTACTCCGCCTGTCTGGAGTTTATGTAACTCCAGGTGGATGAACATTGCAACTTTTTGGAAAAGAGGAACGAAATGGATTGATCGATGGGAAATGAAGTCGTGATCCGCGACTACGCCCGTTCTGCATCTGTATGACATGCGAGATCGGGCGCAGGGATGAACGGCAGGGTGCGCCTTTTTCCCATATGGCTATACAGGATTACTCCGCCTGTCTGGAGTTTATGTAACTCCAGGTGGATGAACATTGCAACTTTTTGGAAAAGAGGAACGAAATGGA
>Ga0224496_10000577_pt1 | contig 25225 bp, 24 predicted proteins | sample SF_Jul11_sed_USG_2_FD_168127 | JGI IMG/M metagenome (GOLD analysis project Ga0224496, IMG submission 168127) | Sediment microbial communities from San Francisco Bay, California, United States - SF_Jul11_sed_USGS_8_1 | ecosystem: Environmental > Aquatic > Marine > Sediment | place: USA...
GTCGTGGTCCGGTACACGTGGTACTCGGTCACATCCGCCGCAACCGACGCGGACCAGTTCACCGTGATCGAGCCGCCGTTGTCTCCCGCCGTATCCGCCGCCGTCACCGTCCCCGGTGCGTCTGGAGGCGTATTATCCAATGGAATTGCCGAGGCCGAGAGAGAGTCACTGCTCTCATAGGTGCCATCGAAGGCCCTTACCGAATAATAGTAAGTTGTGCCCTTGGTCAGGCCAGAATCCGCGTAAGTGGTGACCGCATTCCCCAAGGCACCCGAGATCAGGATAAACGGCGCATTTGCTGTCGTTCCCCGATATACATACTGAGCCGTGGTCACACTGGGCGACAGTGTCCAGTTCAGGGTGATGCCGCCGCCTTGATCGCCCGGCGTATCCACCGCGCTGAGGCCACCGGGTGGCTCGGGAAAGGTGCCGGGAATCCGCTGACCGAATATATCCGAAGTCCCATCCACCCGATTGTCCGACCAAATCACCGTAAAGTCGGTTCCGTCAAACGCCGCCGCCGGATCCGTCTGGGCGCCTGCCGCAAATGAAATATCGATCCCCGCCGGATCCAGCAGCGCCCCCGTTACCGGATTGATGCGTGCTCCGAACACGTCCGGAGCATCGATCCACAATGGATCCGACCATATCACCAGATAATTGCCACCACCAAAGGAGGCAGTCACCTGCATCTCGCTGCCGGGAACCGAGGAGACTGGAATGCCCGCTGCATCCACCAGGACACGGGCGCCAGTCACCCTGGCCGCAGTCACGTCCGCATCGGCTGCCACATTACGGTCATCGGCCCAGGCCACCAGAAAGTCAGTGCCGTCACTGGCCACATCCACTGAGCCGACCGCCCATCCACCAGCGGTACCATCAGAGATCACCAGCGGCGCCCCATCCACTACACCGGCGGAATTCACACCCGTTGCGATCACGTTGGTTGGAGTCCGCCAGGTGACAAGATAGCTGGCGCTGGCGGCTGACCAGGCAACCGCAGGGGCCGACTCCACAATCACGTCCGTACTGATTCCAGCGCCACCTGCAACCGGGGTAACGGTAAAGGCGCCATCAACCACGGCACCGTTGATATCGCCTCCGGCCTCCCACACTACCAGATAGTTGGTACCATCCCAGGCCAAATCGGGAAAGGCTTCAACCGTGGCAGCGCCGTCTGTGGTAATGCTGACCGGGGTCCCCACTACGCCCACAGTGGACACGGTAGTGCCCACGATGTCGTTGGCCTCCACCCACACCACAAAATACTGGGTGCCGTCGAACACCACCGCCGGGTCGGTTTCATTTCCGACCACACTGCGCACCACGATCTCCGGTGTCTGCACCACACCAGTGGTAGAAATCCGCGCGGCAAGAATATCTTCGTCAGTCTGGTTTTCCTGCCAGACGGCCAGATACTCGGTAGCCCCGAAAGCAATATCCGCTTTTTGTTCCGCCGCTGGAGCGGCAGTAACCGCCACCTGGATAGCAGTTCCAATCAGCGGATCAATCACAATGGGATATGCCGCGTCGGACAGCCATTCCTCGGAGATCGCCATGGCCAAGAGGTAGGTATTGGTGGAACCTTCCCCATCCGGATCAAGCGTCAAATCTGGAATTACAGTGAATTGCCGCCCATTTCGGTCGGTAATCAACGCGGTACCGTAAGAGGTAACATAGTTCCGGTTTTCGTCCAGAAAGCGCACCCCCTCACCCGTCGCGATCCCCTTCAGTTCGGTACGCACCTCTGAAGTGACCACCAGGTCACCCTTTCCGGACAGAGGGTTTTTAATTTCCCAGATTTGCTCCACACCGCCATCCAGGGCGATGAAGCGCTGTTCGATTCCAGCCGCTAGGGGATACCGGGCCATACGGCCTTCAACTAGCCACCCCCCCACTTCCGCGCCAGACGCGGGCAACAGCGAGTCCCCACCCAAAGTGATCGCACCGGTGGAAACATCCAACCGACGGGAGACATCGGTATGACGCGACGTGTAGGAGAGCCCGTCAGCGGTAAAATGCGCTTCGTACAACGCGCCAGCCACCGACACACCACGCACGGAAAGGAAATCCGAACCCCACCAAACAAGAGGAAGCATCAGCAGGGCAAAGGCAAGCCTCCCCCAGCGACCCCCCAGATGGCGCAATATGTTTGTCACATGTTGGTGCACGGTTCTCAGTAAACGACGACAATCGGTGTGCGGCAGCTAGATCCGACTCATATTCAATGCATTATCCACGCCAAACAAAAACTATCGCAACTCATTGTATTTTATTGGCTTCCAAACACGGGAAACGTGCCAACAATCCGGCATTTCAGAAAATCCGCATGCCAAAATCCATTTTTGGAAAGTTTTTTCCGAAATGCTCTTTCCACACCCTTAGGGTTCTAGTAGTAGACGCGAAGGAAAAAACCCATATCCCAGCCGTCCAGATCCAGAAGCAGATTGCGCGGATTACGCACCAACTCGACCGCTTCGCGCGGCTCATCAATAGTGGCGTACTGAAGGGGTTCTCCCGGCACCGGTTGTGCGTGATTGGATGGAAGCACGTTGTCCGGCAAACTATTCGTCGAGTTTGGAGGTAGTGGGGGAAATTCTGAAAAGCCGGACGGAAAATACCGAGCGACGTCAAATTCATTTACCTCTCCGAACACCCGGTTGGCATGAAACCCGACTGAGACATGGTCGCCAAGATAGTACTCCCCACCCAAACCGTACCTACTAGTATAGGCTTTTCCACGGACCTCCGTAGAACTGATGGAGGCAAAATTCACTCCCAGGGTTTCCGCCTCGTTCACCTTTAACAGCGCATCCATGGTCATATCCGCAGTGGCCAGCCCGGCTACGCCGAAATTGGCATACAGCCGACCGTTGCCCGGACTCTCAAAGAGTGAATAGCGCCAACCCAACCAAAGCTGACTCACATTCAAATTGTACCTTGCAGTACGTGGAACATCCACTGGAGGCAAATTGGAGCGCAACGACATGGTAATGACATCCTGCTGGGTGACCCGACCCTGCCAGTTGAGCACCATAAAGACCACTGACACCCGATCAAGCAGTTGCCACTGGGCCTCCAGCCCGTAACTCAGATCGCCCGCAAGTCCTTCAACAGAGATATCACGTTGGCGAGCTGAAAGATCCTGGTTTCGTGGGATCAAAAAATTGGGGTCCTGAAGCAATACCGTGCCGCTGGTAGACAGGATTGAATCCAACTTGCGGGTATCCGGGGAATAGGTCCCGGCAAGAAGCCCGATACTCCATCGGGCGCGCTCGTCTTCATCCCCACCTTCCGCTTGCGCAATATCCGGGGAGGCCACCAGCAGAGGCACCACCACCAACACCCAATACAGGGCGCGAGCCAATCGACAGGATGAACGTGCACACGACAAGAGCTTCCTCCGCTACCGAGTCGGCGCCCTCCGGGCGGACCCGGATAGCCCCCCTCCCACCCGGTGCCCTGAACGGCTTATTTTAGCGGCGACCGAATATGAATTCCGGACGCAGCTTCCAACACAGGGTGGGAAGAATGGTCAGCGCACCCATCGAGCCGGTGAGCATTGCCAACGGAATCAGCACCCCTTCCATATGCCGATAATAGCCTGCAAACGCCAGCGTGGAGCACCCGGCCGCAATTGCCAAGGCCACAAAGATCACCGCCTTACCGGCAGTGGTCACTGCAGCCCGAACAGCCTCCTTCTCATCACCCAGCCGACGATACTCCTCACGAGTCCTGAACAACATGTAGATAGCAAAATCCGCACCGATTCCAACGGCCATGGCGGAAATTGTCGCGGTACCGATGCCCAGCGCAATGCCACCCACTCCCATGATGCCAAAATTGATCATCACGGCAGCGCCCAGCGGCACCAGAACCATCAGCCCTCCCAAAAGGGAACGCAACACCACCGTGGAAATTACAAAGGTAATCATGGCGATTTGCATGATATTCCGTAATTTTCCGTCCACAATGGTGTCATTTAGCGCAACGGTTACCGGGCCGCTCCCCGCAACCCCGGCGGTCACTCCCTCCGGGAACACCTCCGCCGACACATCCTTGGTAATACGGATCAATTCCTCCGCCAACTGGGTACTGTCGTCCTTCAGAAACGCCCACATGACGGCATTCTGATAGTCATAATCGACAAACCGCCGGAAATCGGCCGGGTTGCCGGAAATGGAGTAAAGGAAAAGGTACTCCGCAATTTCCTGGCGCGACTCTGGGACTACCTCGTATGCGCTGTTGTCCGCGTGCAGCGACCGATTCATCTTCTTGACATAGTCCACAAAGGATTGGGTTTTCCCCACCCCTGGAACCTCGGCGAAACGCCGCTGCAACTCCTCCACCCCCTTCAACACACGGGGATCCTTGAGCGCTCCCGGCTCCGCGCCTTTAACCAGCACATAAAAGGTGGTGGTGCCGCCAAAGGCGTTGTTAATGGCCGCTTCGTCGATGCGTAACTGGGTATCTGGAAAAAATTGACCCTTCAGACTGTTATTGACTTCAACCTGGGAAGAGAAACCAAATGACACCACCAGCGCTGCGACCACGGTATATAAAACCCAACGAGGCCGCTCTCCAAGAGCCTGGGCGGCCAAGGATATAGCCATGCGGTCCGCCCACCGGTCTTTGGTCAAACTTCCCAGAGCGACGGGACTCGGAGCTGGAAGCATCGCACGCAGCGCCGGAATAAAAGTCATCTCAATGGTCAGCGCCGACAGAATGCCAAACGCCGTGAACATACCAAATGACTGAAAGGTCTTCAGATCAAACGTGATCAACGACGCAAAGCTGGCTGCCGCCACCAACGCCGCAGTGATCATCACCGGACCAATCTTGGTGGTCGCCTCAATCACTGCAGTGCGATTATTGCCCTTGGCGCGCACCAGTTCTTCGTAATACCGTTTAAGAATCTGAATCGAGTGGCCAGCCGCGATGGCGACGATCAGGATCGGGGTTAACGTCTGTGTCCACGGGTCGAGGGGTATTTTAAAGAGCGCCATCGCGCCCAGTGCCCACACGACGGAAAGCGCTGCGGTAATGAGCGGAATCATCACCCCCTGAAAACTAAAGAACGCCCCCGCCAGAACAATAACCACCACCCCGACAGCGATCGGAAACACCACCTGATTCATCAGAATGGCGTCCATCTCCAAAAACGCCAGTGCGATCGGCAAGCCACCCAGATGGACGCTGGTATTTGCATCGCGCTCCTTGGCTGCAATTTTTTCCAGTTCCTTGTAAATTTTGGAGTCGGGCACATACCATTGGTACCAGATGGGCTCGGCTTCCTCCCCATCTGCGGCCGCAGCACTCGGCGAACCGGTACCCCCGGCCGAAGCGTCGCTACCAGACCACTCACCGCTTGCGTCCCCATCCCCTTCCCATGGCTTCCCACCCTGTTCGGCCCACCAAGCTTCAATCTCTTCCTGTGTCCACTCCTGCGCAACGGCCTCGGTTACGATGGATGGCATCTCAAGCCAGGACGAGTCGGCGGTCATGTTGTCCCACCACGACGTATCCCCTCCACCGCCCTTGAAATCGGTGATGATGGCGGCGCTTTTCCCGTCCGGAGAAACCAATGATGCGATGTACATGTCGTTTACGAACACGTTGCCGCGTAGCTCCGCCAGCCCCTCGGGGGTGGTCGGAATGTCTTCCATCATCTGGCGAATATCAATACCGGTCTCGTTGCCCTTGATGTATTTGATCTTCCGGTCAGCAATGGACACCACGTTTTCTTCAAGAATTCCACTTACCAACTTGACCTGCTCGGTAATTCGCTTGATCTTGGCCAAGGTTTCTGGATTGAAGATATCTCCTTCCTTGACGGTCACTCCGACCACCACCACTCGGCTTCCGCCAAAATGCTCCTCGATCTCGTTGTTAAGCTGAACGTATTCATGGCCCTGAGGCAAAATCCGCTTCGGATCCAAAACCATTTTCAGATGGCTGATCTGCAGGAAAAAAAATACGGTCACCCCGCCCAAGGCGAGGATGGTCAACAACGGCCAGCGGATGATGGCCTCAACGTAGCGTTTCAAAGTGTTATTCCTTCTCGTTTACCGTTCCCTGGTCCGGATGCCATGCCTAGCGTCCGCAAGAGTTCATCAGAAAAGATAGCTTATCGTGGCGTGAATCCGGTCGTGATCACGAAAAAAACCGACAAACCTGAAATCCCGTGCACCCGCGGGATCGTCTGGAGCACTGCCGTGCGCTCCCCCCAACAAATCTGCGCCCACTGTCATCTTGGCATGGTCTGTCAGCTTCCATCCCAATTGGGGCCGGGCCAGGTATTGGTTTCCGGTGTTGAACAGGAGCATCAGCAGCCTTGTCTCCAGACGATTGCCGAAAAACTCCTCCCGTACCAACAGGCTTGCCGCACGCTCCACCGGAGGCACTGGGATAAAGGTCCGCCACCCTTGAACCCGGCCCTCGAAATAACTGACCGACACATCCACACCGCGCCAATTCATGTCCACCCCCACCCCCCAGTGGACCAGATCTCGCTGAATTTCATTATTCGGCATCGCACCAACATCCGTTGCAAGGTATTTGCCACGATCATAGGCCATTTCAAGCGAAATAATTTTGCCCCACATTGAGTGCGAAGCGGTAAGGCCCAGTATCTGCAATCGCTCGTGACGCCCGTTCAGCGCCACTCCCGTCAACTGTCCGCCGACGCCAAAAATGGACCGAAATGCTGCCGGAAAATCATCCCACGTGTAGAAATAACTGGCAGTCCAATCCACTCCAGCTAACCTGGATCCCAGCCGTGTGGCCACCTCCATGTTGCCAGGCCTCATATCGGGAATCTCGGTTCCCGGGGGAATGGAAAACTCCTCCCACTCGCTTCCGGCCGGGGCCGGCTCATGGAAGCGCAGTTCCGGAATCACCAGAAGTTGGGCCTGCCCCCAGGACGGAAACCAGTCCATGCGCGCCATCCACAAGGGAATGTAGCGGTCCTCGACGTCCCGAAATAGAAATTCCCGAAAATCGAGCGGATTGACTCGGTCGGTAATCCGAGCACCTTCCAGCAGACCCCAGCGGACGATTTGTCGGCCCAGACGCAAGTCCAAGGATGCCGTCATCAGGTCGAGATACGCTTCCTTGAGCTCCACATCGTGGAATGAATCCGATACCGCATCCCCGGGGACGAGATTAGGGTTCAGATCCTCTGGAGGTACCAGATCCAGCGCGGCATCGTACCAGGCTCGCCCGATCACCGTCAGCCGGCTTCGTCCTCCCGGTCGAGCCACGCCCTGCAGTTGCAGGTAGGATAATCCCTTGGTCCATTCAGGATGATGGGCGACGCGATAAGCAGCCTCATGCTGCAGACGCCCCGACAGCTCCACCGACGCCTGTGCATATGCAGCAGGCCACCCGCCTACAAACAGCCCGATAAACAGAAAGCCACCCGCCAGGGACGGGCCCAAACGACACGGGCGCCTCCCCGGCCCCGATCGGTCGGAAAGACGCCCGCAACGGACTAATAATTTGCTCACGTACGTGACCACACCTTTAAGTGCTCCACTGGGGAGCGGCCACGGCGGGCTATCTTCCGCGATATCCTTGCTTCAGTGAGCGCTCCGAGAAGTCACTATCTTTCAAACCCACGTCAATCTCAAGATCACTGATGGAATACACCGTGCGATGGTCCGTCTGCACGTTATGCACATTCAGTTCCCGATAAACGCGCAGTTTTCCCTTGCGAATCCAGGTTATGTCCTGGGTCTTTAGCAGGTCCAGCTTGGCATCAAAGTATTCGATACGTAAGGTAGTGAAGTCTTCCTTGCTGATCCACTGCTTTTTCTTGCCGTAAATGGACTCGGCAACCGGAACGCTTTCGACCAGGTAATAGTCCTTACCGTCGATGGTCTCCTCACCCACCAGGGTATGAGTGTCTTCCTCAAGCAGACGTTGTCCCATGTCGGCAAAGGTCAGGTCGGATCCCATAAAGGCCTCGTTCTGGTCCCGCTGGTTCACCCGGCGCACCTGACGCAGGCTGGGGAGATAGAGCCAGAGCTCATCCTTTTTCTTGGAGTCCGAAGTGTCCCAGATCAAAAACCCCACACCCTTGGAGTCGGGTGGAAACATGGTGAAAAAGATCGTTTTCGCGCCAATCCCTTTGGCACCTCCAGTATCTAGCCACAAACGTTTGGTGACGATCTTACGCTCACTGCCATCAGAGTTGATCAACTGAAGCGTCACGGTTGAGCGCTGATCCTTGCCCTGAAAGAGGGTCTGCGATTTTCTGACGACATCCTCACCTGTCAGTGTGGGTGCCGCGATAACGGATCCGGCCAGCAGAACTCCTGCAACCATACCCGCCACCCCATACCATTGCTTTTTGAACACGCCTGTTCCCTTTCAGTCATTGGTCCCTCGGGACTTCATCCAGCGCCCCGACCGCAAGCGAAAGAGGGGGGTGCACGGATGGGTGCACCCCCCTCTCACCTCATTCTTATTTTGTGCCCAAGATCACCACAAAGGGGCTTTCCTCACCTAGGTCAACGTAGTGAACGTCTTTGAAGCCGACTTCCTCCATAAACTGGCGGATCTCTGCCCCACAGTAGTTCTGTCCGCCCGGCGTGTGGATCAACTGGTTGAGGCCGATCACCGCGGGAAGGCGCGGACCGTTCTTGTCATCATCCAAAAGCTGTTCCTGCACGATCATCATGCCCCCGTCGTTGAGAGCGGCTCGGGCCTTCGAGAGAATCGCCTTAAGAGTCTCCGGCGACTCCTGATTGAGCATGGAACTCATCAGCGCGATGTCGTAATTCTCGCCAAACGACTGGTCGTCGATGTAGTTACCTACCTTGGGCTCCACCCGGCCGGTCATCTGATAGTGACCGATGATTTCCTTGGTGACTTCCAGAGTCTGCGGCAAATCGAGAATAGTACCGGACAGTTCCGGGTTCTCCAGGCACATGTGCAGGGTGAACGTTCCCGGGCCGCCAGCGATGTCCAGCATCCGCTTGCGCCCAGAGCCATCCAGCACGCGTGACAGCAACTTTGCCTGCGCCACGCCGCGCCAGTGCATGCCGTAGATATAGGCCTTGGTCGCCTCCGGACCGTGGTCGTGCTGTTTTTCGACCACCGGTGCACCCTTGGTCACCGCCTCTTGCAGGCCGCTCCAGGGGCCGTACCATTCGTCGAACATCTTGACGATGCCGCCCTGGTACATATCGCGCCCCTCCACCAGATGAGTGTCCGCCAACGGCGTGTTGCTGTATCGACCGTTCTCGTCGCGGCGCAAAAGACCGATGGAACAGCAGCCAATCAAAAGCAGGTCTAGGCCACGGGGGCTGGCACCAATCTTCGCACCGAGTTCCTCGGCGTTCATCGGTTTTTCATCCACCAGCGTGAACACGTTGAGCCCGTGGGCTGCGTGGATCACCCGTGAGTCCCAGTAGGCACTGGACAACTCCATGACCCGCATGGGGTTTGCTTCACCCGAGTACGTTGCCATCCTATACAACTCCTTCCGTCAAAACGGTTTCCGAACACAAACACCCCGGGGAGAACGCCCCGATCGGGTCACAAAATCCAGTTCCACTCCCTGTACTTGACCGCAAGAACACGGTTCCGGAGGAGTAGAGTAAAATTTTCCGGCAGTTACGTCAAAGTGGGCCGGGGAGGTTCACTCCCCGGCCCTACCAACTGCCTTACACTTAGTGAGCGTGAGCGTGCTCGCTCTCATGCTCATGGTCGCCACTGAAGTAGGCGGCCTGCTCGGCATCCAGCGCGTTCAGCAACTGGATCAGCTCGGCAACATTCTTCTTCAGGTCGGCCTTCAAATGCTCCAGGGTGTGCACAATCGCGCCCACCATGGGGAAATCCTCGGCGCCAATCACGGCCAATTGGGCCTCCACTTTGGTGAGCAGGTCCATCTGGATCGCAATGTCGTTGCGCAGGTCGCCGTAGGCCTTTTCCTGCGAGGTACGTACGCCGTGGCTGTGGCTATGGTTACCGGTGGTATCGCACATAACTTAATCTCCATCTGCTTGGTTCAACCGTTTGATTGTTACGCCGCCGAGGGCCACATTGGCACCCGCACGGCAACATCCTTGTCTTAAGGAGAAGCACCGGGCCACCCGGCACGTCCCGAAGGCTATGACTCCCCCCCTCCCCAACTACTCCGCTCACCCGGCTCGAAGCCGAGGAACATGAGATTCGCCTGCCGGCGACCGTAATCGACCCTCACCACCGAACCGGGGGTGATGTGAAAGCGCCGATATTCCTCCAGAGGAGTTTTAAGCGCCAAGCACAGGGCCGCCCGAATGGTGCCCACATGGGCCACCACCATGCAGGTTCCGCCGGAATGCCGCTCCCGAATGTCGGCGAGAGCCGCATCCACCCGGCGCCCCAGATCCGCGATGGTCTCCCCGCCCTCGGGGGCAAAGCCCACCGGGTCGGTCTTCCACCGAAGGAACTCGTCCGGGTATCCGGACTGGATGGCATCAAAATCCATCCCTTCCCATACCCCGAAAAACCGCTCCTGAAGCCGATCCTCCACCACGCCAGTGGTGCCCAGCACCTTTTCAACCGGCAAGGCAGTCTCCCGCGTCCGCCGGGTGGGGCTGACATACAAGGCGTCCACCCGCAGGCCACGCACCCAGTCGGCCAGGGCTTCGGCCTGTCCGGCACCCTTTGGAGTCAGCCCGGGATCGTCACTACGAGCATATATCCGGGTCTCCGGGTAGTCCGGCTCGCCGTGCCGTACAAGCAGCACGGTGGTATGGGCCTCTTTCTCGCGCACAACCCCTGGTTACGCGGGCAACGCGATGCGGTCTTTCACAACGTCGTAGTAACCGCCTTCGGCGCAGTGGATGCACAGCAGTTTGCCGTCCACTTCATGCTCTCGGTGGTCCGACACCCACTCGCCACACTGGTCGCACTTGAGGCGCACCTTGGCATGGCCGGGGAAGTCGTTCTCATCAAACTCGACCTTCACTTCCTGTGCGTAAAACAATTCGTTGAGCGGAATGTTCTTATACCCGGCGATCGTGCGCTCTTTCTTCTCACCTTCTTCCGGCTTGTACTTCTCCACGATCTCCCGGGTTTCTTCCGGGCAGACAATGCGAACCGCCTTGCCGGTCTTCAGGTTTACAAAGGTGGCGGCCACCTTGCCGTAATCCTTCAACTTGAGGGCACGGGCCGAAACCCGGCAACCGGTAACATGCTGGATGGCGTCCACCGAGCAGCGGTCGTTTTCGGCCACTGCCATGACATCCTTCCGCTGCGCCCCCTTCGGATCGGTAATCCCAATCAGTTTTAGGCCCAGCATGGCCATGCGCACACCAATCACGGTACCGCCACACGGCTTGCCATGGAAGGCAAAAGCCTTGTCCAGCACATGTTCCAGTTCTGCACGTTCGAACTTGTTCATCTCGCGTCTTGCTCTATATATCCGGTCACCCATTATCGGGCGACCGTGTTGCGTCTAACATCAAATCCTGTCCAGACCAGACGGTGCCGAACCGTCCGTTACGGGTGCTCTTCGACCCACACTTCCCCTTCCGGGGTAAATTCCTTCTTCCAGATCGGAGTGATTCGCTTCAACTCATCAATGCACCAACGGCACGCCTCAAAGGCCTCCGGGCGGTGCGAGGAGGCGGCATTGATCAACACGATATCCTCGCCCAGTTCAATATCACCGAAGCGGTGCACAATGCCACACTCGATCAGGTTGTAGTCGCGGATCGCCTGCTCACGAATCTGCTTGAGGCGCTTTTCGGCCATTCCCGCATAGTATTCGAAAGTCAGCCCCTCGATGTCCTTGCCCTTGGAGTGGTCACGACCAATGCCCAGAAAGGTCACCACAGCGCCAATCCCCTTACTGGTGCGCTTCACCAGCTCGATCTCGGCATTCACGTCGAATGGCCCCTCCTGGACGCGGACCAGTTCGTCCACGCTGGCAGGACCCTCGCCGGCCCCCCCGGCGAACGGCGGCAGTACGGCGATCTCGTCACCGTCAGAGACCTTCATGTCATCCTCGGCGGATTCCTGATTCAGGGACATCATCACCTTTCGGTCGGTGATCAGCTTGCCCACTTCCGGGTGGTCAGCAGAAATTGCCGCCACCACGTCCTTAACGGTACCGCCAGCGGGCACTTCCATGGTGATTTCGTCCGCTCCGGCCAATTTCTTCAGAACGGCGAACAGCTTCACAGTGATCATTCGGCAGCGCTCCTTCTCTCGCTATTGGGACATCCGGCATCCGGACTGTTTCCCGATCCACAAAAACAATTCCTGACCGCGCCCATCAGGCGCGGCTCTTCATGAACGTATGGTTGGCCCAGGTAAACGCAACCACGGCAAAAAGCAGCACGATTGCGAACCCCTTGCCGTAAATCAACCAGTCCACCTTGCCAACAAACATGGTGCGTGCCGCGTCGACCGCGTAGTTGATCGGGTTAACAACCGCACACACCTGAATCCACTCCGGCATGTATTTCACCGGCATCATCGCACTGGAAAAGAACATCAACGGCAGGGTAAGGAAATTCCCTACCACAACCAACGGCTCTTCGCGGCGCAACACGATGGCAATTCCGTTGGACAGGGCGGCAAAGCCGATCCCCAATGTCCACACCGCTACAAGTCCGGCCACCAAGGCCAGCACATTCAAATTCAGTTTTACATCAACGACAAACGCCACCGACAACAGCACCAGACACTGGATCATCACGGTGGCGGCGGAGTGCAATACCCGTGAAAACAGCACCGAGCCACGATGGATGGGAGTCACCATCATCTTGTCGACAGTGCCGAAATTGATTTCCCGCAGCAGGCTGACACCCGCCCAGGCAGATCCGAACAGCACCGTCATCACCATTACGCCAGGCAGAAAATAGGTGGCGTAATTCTGGGTGGGCCACCCCTGCAACTGAGCCATCGCCGAAAACAGGTCGCTGAAGATCAACAGCCAGATCAGTGGCTGGGCCAACCCAAACAACGTCCACAACGGCTGCCGCCAAGTAATGGTCATGTATTTGGCGAACAGGTGATATGTGTCGGTGGCAAACACGGTCGGATTTACTCGGAAGCCTTGCCGGCGCTATCTTTGAGCCACTTCGCCATGGCCTCAGGATCCTTGGGCGAGCCGTCGGCGTTCACCCACTCGTTGCCGCTCCAGCCACCGGAAGCGCCGGAGGGGCCTTCCGAAGTCTTCTTATTTTCCTTCTCTTCGCTCACAGCGTCCTCACTTCCCGCGTCAACCGCGGCTGCTTCTTCTGACTCATCACCGACGGACCCGCCACCCTGAACCCACTTGGCCATGGCTTCGGGGTCCCTTGCGGTACCGTCGGCATTAACCCATTGATTCCCAGCCCAAGCCGGATCACCCTCAGCAGCGGAACCTTCGACACCGCTACCCTGGTTACCGGCCCACTCCTTAAACGACTCTTCGTCCTTGGGGGTGCCGTCGGAATTCACCCATTTATTGCCTTCCCAGTTGCTTTCGGCTTCCAACTGCTCCCAGTTATCGCCTGCCCACTGGGCCCACCAAGGCTTCACCTTCTCCTCCACCTTGTCCATGGAGCGACCGGTGAATTTGATAAACACATCATCCAGGGTGGGGCGCGCGAGGGTAACGCTCTTGACACGGATATCTGCCGAAGAAAGCAGCGAAATCAGGTCGGCAATGGTCTCTCCACCATTGTCCACGTAGATACGCAGCCCCTCTTCTTCCTCCAGCACCTCCTTGGCAAAGGACGCCTTTTCCAGTAGCGGACGCGCCTTAAGTGCCACGTCACCCTCAAAGGAAAGGGCGATAGAGTCGCCCTTCAACATGTCCTTCAATTCCGACGGCGTACCAATCGCCTGAAGCTTGCCTGCATCGATAATCCCTACCCTGTGGGCCAGCTTGTCGGCCTCATCCAGGTAATGGGTGGTCAAAAACACGGTCACGCCGAGATCACTGTTGAGGTTACCGACATATTTCCACAAGTCGATCCGGCTCTGGGCATCAAGCCCCAGCGTCGGCTCATCGAGAAACAATATTTTGGGCTGATGCAGCAATGCCGTGGCAATATCCAGCTTGCGCTGCATGCCACCGGAATACCCGGCACACACCTGATCGGCAACCTTGGTGAGCCCGAAGTACTCAAGCATCGTATCCACCCGTTCCCGCAAGCGGGAACCCGACAGGTGATACAGATGACCGATAAGCATCAGGTTTTCACGACCGGTCATGAAGAAGTCGATGCCGGTACTCTGTGCGACGTAGCCAATGTTTTCGCGCACCTGACGCGATTGACGGGAAACGTCGAACCCGGCCACCTCCACCACGCCGGCGGTGGGGGCCATCAGGGTGGTGAGGATCTTGGCGGTGGTGCTCTTCCCGGCGCCGTTCGGCCCCAGGAAGGCAAACACCTCACCCTCTCCCACATGCAGGCTCAAGCCGTCCACAGACGGATCCTGCTTGCCGCGGTAGGTCTTGACCAGACCCTCCACCCGGATCATATGCTCAGGCTTCTTCAAAGCAGACAGACCCCGATTAGGCCTTTACGCCGGTATGCATGGCCTCAATGTGCGGGTTGGTGAAGTCGCCGCTCTTGCCACCCTCCTTGGAAAGCAGGCCGACATTGGTGAAGTACATACCCTTATCGATGGCCTTGCACATGTCATAAATAGTCAGCAGTGCCACGCTGGCGGCGGTCAACGCCTCCATCTCCACGCCGGTCTGGCCGGAAACCTTGACGGTGGCACTCACAGTGATGGCGCAATATCCGTTTTCGTCCTGAGTGGCATCCTCGGTGAACTCGATATTCACCTTGGTCAGCAACAGCGGGTGACACATGGGAATAATGTCGTGACACTTCTTGGCGGCCATAATGCCCGCCACCTGCGCCACCGACAGCACATCGCCCTTGGCGATCTTGCCGGACTGAATGCGCTCGAAAGTTGCCGGCAGAACACGAATAGTACCCGCAGCAATCGCCTCACGAGTTGTATCCGGCTTGCCCGAGACGTCCACCATGTGGGCGCGCCCTGAATCATTGAAATGGGTGAGATCCGACACGAAACCAACCTCCCGTTATCCGAATTTGTAAGATACCTGGCCGGAGCTCACCCGGGGTGGCGGGCTCCAACACTCTCAAACACGCGCCCGGCTTCCGGCCGTTGCGGCGGGCAGTAGCACGATCCTAAAAAAACAACACGCCGAACTTTTTCGACTTCAGCACAAACAATCACTGCCAACTGGCAAAGCCGCTTGCCTGCGGCTTCTGCACCGGTCGTGTTACGATTTCTCGAAAGCGTAACGGGCACCCGAATTCTTGTCAAGAAAGCGGGCAACTCACACTTGCCGGGGCAGCCGCCGACGAAAACAAACTTACAATTGCCATGCCAACTATGGAAAATGGGTGCGTTTCCGCGCTACCGGCAGACTTGCGGGCATTTTCACCCCCAACAAATACCGGCTCCAGTGCCTTGTGGGTGCCGGATATCGGAAATCCACTGCCCATAAAGCGGCGCAGCTTTCCGGTGGGCGGGCATTTTCACGCCAGCCCGCCCCCCTTTCAGCACATTCCCTCTTGACCTGCATCCTGAATGGAATATAATACCTAGCTTCCTTTTGCGTTCGAATACGCGTGCCCACCATCGGGCAAAAAAAGTTTTTTGTTGGGTTTTAGATGAAGACCATTTCATTCCGCAAGTCGGACCAGACGCCTGAATGGCATCTGGTTGATGCCACCGATCAGACTCTGGGGCGCCTTGCGTCGCAGGTTGCCACAGTGCTCCGCGGCAAGCACAAGCCGACCTTCACTCCGCACGAGGACTTGGGCGATCACGTCATTGTAATCAATGCCAGTAAAGTGCGACTGACGGGCAACAAGCTGAAAGACAAGATGTATCGCCACCATACTGGCTTCATCGGCGGCATCAAAGAAATTTCGGCCGAAAAGCTGATGGAAAAAGATCCCACCCGACTGATCACCTTCGCCGTCACTGGCATGCTGCCCAAGACCAAGCTGGGACGGGCCATGGCCAAAAAGCTGCGGGTGTATGCGGATGGCAACCACCAACACCAGTCGCAAAAGCCCGTTGCGATGACCCTGACCAAGTAAACGAGAACGGAGCCCGATTCGCAAATGAGCACTGTGTACACTGCAACCGGTCGGCGCAAGACCGCGGTGGCGCGTGTCCGGATTCAACCGGGCAAAGGCAACATCACCATCAACAAGCGGAGCGCGCTGGACTACCTTATGCGTGAGACCTTGGTGATGGTTGTCAGGCAGCCACTGGAACTGACCGACCAAACCGAACAGTTCGACATCTCCGTCAACGTTCGAGGTGGTGGGCTGGCCGGACAAGCCGGTGCCATCCGTCACGGCATCACCCGCGCTCTGATGGAGGCGGACGCCGATCTTCGCCCGACCCTGAAGGCCGCTGGCTACGTAACCCGTGACTCGCGTATGGTTGAGCGTAAGAAGCCGGGCCAGCCGGGCGCGCGAAAGAAATTCCAGTTTTCCAAGCGCTAGGGATCATCCCACGATATTGTGGACCCCATACGGGGGAGAGGTTCCTGCCTCTCCCCCGTTTTTTTTGTCGGACCAGACATGAGCCAAAAAAAAACCATACCCATTGCCGTCCTCGGTGCCAGCGGCTATGTCGGCGGACAACTGCTGACCCTGCTGGCCAACCACCCACAGGTTCGGATTGCAGCCGCCACTGCAAACCGGCAGGCGGGGCAGCGGGCCGTCGACATATTTCCCGCGCTAGGTTCCTTTGGCAATATCCCGCTCTCCACACTGGATCCACACACAGTCGCACAGGAGGCAGAGATCGTTCTGTCCGCCCTGCCTCACGGAGAATCGGCGCAGGTACTGGGCGATATCGCACGCGCAGGGGCGCGGGTTATCGACCTGTCGGCGGATTACCGTTTTTCCAACCCGAAGGTGTACGCCTCCACCTACGGGCATGCCCACCCCTGTCCGGATCTAGCGGAAAGCGCCGTTTATGGTCTGGTGGAATTCGAGCGTGAGCGCATCCCCGGTGCCCATATCGTTGGCGTGCCGGGCTGTTACCCAACCGCTACCCTTCTTGCGCTGCTGCCTCTCCTGACCGGTGGTTTCACCAAACTTTCCGCCGGGGTAATCGTGGACGCCAAAAGCGGGGTTTCCGGTGCCGGACGGGACGCAAAGACCGACAACCTGTTTTGCGAGGTGGACGGAGGCGTGCGCGCCTACAACGTGGGGCGCCACCGGCATCAACCGGAGATGCGCTTCCACGCAGAGCGGATCGGCTTGGCCGGAGCGGGCCAGATCGACCTGTTCTTTACCCCGCAGGTGGTGCCGATGAGCCGGGGCATTCTTGCCTCCGTCTATGTGCGACCAAAGGACGGCTTTGTGGTCGACCTGGATTTGGTTCGTTCCCACTTTGAAAAGACCTATGCGGATTCCCCGTTCGGAACAGTGCTGCCGGAAGGCAGCTTCCCCAATACCCGGCAGGTGACCGGCACCAACCGCTTCCAGGTTGCGTTGGCAGGGGGCGAGGAGGAGCGGCGACTGGTCGCGCTGTGCGCCATCGACAATTTAATCAAAGGGGCCGCCGGACAGGGAATTCAATGTATGAACCTGATGCTGGGGCTGCCGGAAATGACCGCCCTGCCGTTGGTGGGAACCATCGCATGAATATGAAAACCCGTTACGGAATCGGGCCGCTACTGCCAGTTCCCGGATTCACCGCATCCGGCCTGCATTCCGGCATCAAGAAGAACGGCAAGCCCGACCTGATGCTGATTGCCTCCGATCGACCCGCCTCGGTGGCCGGAGCATTCACCACCAATATCGTGCGTGCCGCGCCGGTCGAGCATAGCCGCTCCGTGGTAGCGGCAGGCAGTTGCCAGGCCATTATATGCAACAGCGGCAATGCCAACGCCTATACCGGCCCTCAGGGTGCGGCAGATTGCGCTGAAATGGCCGCGCTGACCGCCCTGACGCTCGGAATTTCCGCCGATCAGGTACTGGTGGCATCCACCGGCGTAATCAGCCAGACGCTACCGATGAACGCGGTTCGAAGCGGCATCCCCAAAGTGGCAACTGAGTTGGCGGCAGACGGCTGGCGGGCGGCTTCCGAGGCGATCCTCACTACCGATCTGGTTGCCAAATGTCATAGCACCACCTTTCAGGCCAACGGCCGCACTATCACGGTATCCGGCATTGCCAAGGGTTCGGGGATGATTCACCCGAACATGGCGACCATGCTAGCGTTCGTGGCGACCGACGCCCCGGTGGCTTCGGCGCACTTGCAACCGCTGCTGGCGGATGTGACGGAGCAGACCTTCAACCGCATCACCGTTGACGGCGATACCTCCACCAACGACTGTGTGTTGTTGCTGGCCAACGGTGCCGCCGGTGGCCAGCCGCTGGTTCCTGACGCCCCGGAATGGAATGCCTTTTCCTGCGCCGTTTACGAGGTATGTGACAATCTGGCACGGGCCATCGTGGCAGACGGAGAAGGGGCAACGAAAATGGTGACGGTGACCGTAAGCGGACTTGCGTCGGAGGACGATGCCCTTCGGGTAGCGCGCCAGATAGCGACCTCAAATCTGGTCAAAACCGCCCTGTTCGGATCCGATCCCAACTGGGGGCGGTTGATTGCCGCCGCCGGACAGGCCGGAGTCCCTTTCGATCCCCCGCGCGCCAGTTTGACCATAGGTAACGTCCCGTTGGTGAAACACGGAAGTTATCTTGGGGCGAAGGCGGAAGCCAGCTGCGGCCAAGTAATGGCGGGAGACGAGTTCACCATTGAACTGTCCTTGGGCGAGGGCGACGGAAGCGCTTCCGTAGTAACCTGCGACCTGTCCTACGACTACGTGCGAATCAACGCCGACTACCGCTCGTAAACCAGCTCCGGCTGCCACGTCCCCGGCTTGCGGATCCAATTATTCGAAGCCCCAGGCTCCGCTCTGGACAGGCCCACCACGCGAGCCAGTACCGTCAACGCGGCGTCCAGTTCGGCCAGCGCCGCATCGCGTTGCGCCGGATTGAGCAGACGGGCGGAAAGCGATCGGCAACGGTCACGATAAGCATCAAACAACCCGGCGCGCTCCATGTCGCGCATCACGGAGCGGGTAAATCCGGCCAGGGTTTCCCGCTCGTATTCGGCGGCCAAAGTCAGCACCCCGCCCTGCAGATCGGAGCGCAGTACGTTCGTACGCCGTTGCAACCCTTGCACAGCGGTACGAAGCGGTTCGGGCATAGTCTGGGCCGCGGCACAATCGGCTAGGGACTCCGCCGCATCGCGCAACATCGACTCCAGATGACGGAACATCCCGTCCGGCGACAATGCATGTTGCCCCAACCGCCCAGAAACGAATTGCTGCACGCTGATCTCCTTACATGTTGCCATGGCCACTAGTGATCGCACCCGATGGGTCCACTAGTTCTCTTTTCGGCATACTTCCGGCGCGGCTCAAACGATGCTACCCTGAGGACGGTTCAAACTGGTTTGGGCGGTTTTGGCATTCCATTACAGGCGAGGACTATTCATGCCGGACGGCATTCCGTGCCAACTTGCCCTGCAAGTTCTTGACACCCAACGGGAGGCCATTCGCGCCCAACTCGCCGATCTGGTGCGCACCCCCGGCGTCAGCGCCGACGGATTTCCGCGCAGGATGGTGGAGCAATCCTCCCGCGAGGTGGCAGCAGTGCTTCGCAACGCCGGACTGGAAAACGTACGCGCGGTCGCTTTTCAAAGCGCCCCCCCATTTATTCTTGGCGACTGGCTGCACGCCCCGGCAGAGGCTCCAACCATACTGATCTACGGTCACTACGACGTGCAGCCCGCGGGAGATGAATCCCGCTGGGACAGTCCACCGTGGCAGCCAGAGGAACGCGACGGCCGGCTGTACGGGCGCGGCGTGGCGGATGACAAGGCCGGCATCATGGCCCATGTTGCAGCCGCCGCGGCGTGGCTGGAAGCGGGTGGCCTGCCGGTCAACATCAAGTTCATCCTTGAGGGGGAGGAGGAAATCGGCTCCCCCAACCTGGAAGCCTTCCTATCCACCCACCGGGATGAACTGGCCGCCGACTGCCTGATACTCACGGACACATGCAATCTAGACACCGGGCTGCCGTCCCTTACCACCAGCCTGCGCGGGCTGATCATGGCCGACGTGACGGTGGCTTCTCTACAAGGCCCTCTGCACAGCGGCATTTGGGGCGGCCCGATTCCCGATCCGGCGCAGGCGCTGGCACGTATCCTGGCGCGGCTGTCGGATGACGCCGGACGCTGCGCTATTCCCGGCATCGCCCGCCCTCCAGTGGCGGAGTCAACGTATACCGACCTTCCCTATGACGAGGCGCGCTTTCGCGAACAGGGCGGTGTACTGGAAGGCGTACCGCTATTGACCCGGGGCGGGGCAGCCACCTATGCATCCACCTGGCGAGACCCGGTGGCCACCGTCAGCGCCATCGACGCCCCGTCGTTGGCCACCGCCAGCAATCAGGTTCTGGCCCAGGTCAGCGCCCGAGTGGGCGTGCGGCTGGCTCCGGAGCAGAGCGCCGACGCCTGCCTGAAGGCGCTCGTCGATTTTTTGGCCGCAGATCCACCTTGGGGTTGCCGGGTGACCGTCACCCCGCATGTGGCCGCCGGAGGATGGCAGACAACCCCTTCCGGACCCTACTTCGACGCCGCTCGCAGGGCGCTAGTGGCAGGGTACGGCGCCGCCGCAACCCATATCGGCTGCGGCGGCAGCATCCCCTTCGTGGAGCCGTTCGCCCGGGCCATGGGTGGAATCCCCGCCCTTCTGTTAGGAGTCGAGGATCCTCTCTGCCGCGCCCATGGGGAAAATGAGAGTCTGGACCTAAGCGATTTTTTCAACTCCTGCCGCGCCACAGTACATCTGTACGCCGAAATGGCCGCGATCCAACCCCCTGTATAAGCTGGAGGCACTAAATGTCCACAAATCAACCCGACTGGCAACGCATCGCGGAAAAGTTCGATTACTGGCTTCCGTATATTGCCCCGGTGGGCGAAATACTGATTGAGTCAGTGGCCGTCCGGCCCGGAGACCGGCTTCTGGATGTTGCCTGCGGCACCGGTGAACCGGGTCTGACCGTGGCCCGCCGCCTAGGCAGTCAAGTGCAGGTCACCCTCACCGATGCCGCCGAGGGCATGATCGGTGCGGCCCGCAAAAAGGCCCAGCGAGAAGGGCTCGACAACGTCCAGTTCAGCGCCATGCCCGCCCACGAACTGAACTTCCCGGACTGTACATTCGACCGGGTGCTGTGCCGCTTCGGGGTGATGTTCTTCCCCGACCCGGTAGTCGGACTGGGAAAAATCTGGCGCGTCCTAAAACCTGGTGGACGATTTGCCCTTGCGGTGTGGGCTGGCGCCGACCGCATGCCGCTAATGCGCATCAGCGCCGAAGTAATCAACCCGTTGCTGCCGCCGGATACTCCGAAGGTGGCATTGGCCCAGGTAACTTCGCTGGGCGCGGAAGGTGTGTTGGACGCAGCACTGCAGGCCGCCGGTTTTTCCAATTTCACCATTTCCCACCACGAACTGGAATATATCTTCCCCAGCTTCGACGCCTATTGGGATCTGACCGAAAGCTCCGAGATCATCAAGCAGCAGATGGACGCGCTTACCCCCGAACAGCAAGCGATGGTACGAGACGAAGTGGCCAACCTGGCCCGCGCCTATCACACCAAGGACGGCACCCTAGTGTTGCCGCATACGTACATTGTCGCCTCGGGAACCCGATAGTCACACAATTGGCGTTAAATTTTTATTTATTTGTTTTAAAAGGATTTACAAAAGTCTTTTTGTCCCATTTCTTCAAACGCCATAAAGGCCCGGCGACGGCCTTCCGAGAAATAAAGCGTGGTCGGAAACCCCGGCAGCTCGGGCTGGGAAGACGCGCACATTTCGAGGACCTCCGTCCGGTGCGGAAAATGGACGGCGGCCATCGCCATAGGAGTACGGGGTATGAGTTACGCAGGAACCGGTGCGGCCCAGCCGCAGACGCCCAAGGCCGGATCGGGGCTGATCCCGAAGGCCACGGTGCCAATCGGCACCAAGAAGAAGCGCAAACATCCGCTGGAATTCATCCAGCGCACACTGCGCGAACAGGTAATCGGACAGGATGAGGCGGTCACCGCCATCTCCCGCGCGCTCACCCGCGCCGCAGCCGGTTTCCGCAATAAGGAAAAACCGATCGCCACATTCTTCTTTTCCGGCCCCAGCGGCGTCGGAAAAACCCAGGCGGTCAAGGCGCTGGCGCAGGCCATCCATAACGATCCCAAGGCGGTGATCCGCATTGATTGCTCGGAATTTTCCGAGCCGCATTCGGTATCCCGTCTGGTTGGCAGCCCTCCCGGTTACGTCGGCTCCGATTTGCCGGTAATGCTCGACAAGGAGGAAGTCGAAGGCCGCGAGTGGAGCATCATTCTGTTCGATGAGGTGGAGAAAGCCCATCCGGCGCTGCACAACATGCTGTTGCATATCATGGATGAAGGTCGCCTGACCCTGGCGCGCAAAACCCATGAATGCAGTGGCGAGGTCGACTTCACCTCCTCGATCGTCATCATGACCAGTAACGTAGGCTCCCGTCAGGTCAGTTCGCTGCTGGAAAACAAGGGTATCGGGTTCTCGGCCACCCGTCAGGCGCCGGGCAAGAGCAACGTGGATCAGGCGGTGAAACGGGAAATGGAGAAGGCGTTCTCCCCGGAGTTCCGCAATCGCATTTCCGATCTGGTGGTATTCAATCCGCTGGATGAGGAGCACCTTGCCCAGGTGCTGGACAAGATCCTGGACGAAAGCCTGGCCCGCTTTGCCAATGCAGGATTCGCGCTGCAGATCAACCCGAAAGTGAAGCGGTTCCTGCTGGAACAGGGCTACGACTCGGAACTGGGCGCCCGCCCACTGATCGTGCAGGTTGAAAAATATATTGATGCGGAAGTAGCCGACCTGTTCTCGGCGGGAGACATCAAACCGGGAGATTACGTGGTCGCCGACATGACCCGCAGTGGAAAAATCACCTTCAAACGTGCGGAGCGCGTACGCACGCGCAAGAAGGCTGAAATTGGCTTCATCGCCAAAAGCGAGGCCAAGGAAAAAACCGCCAAATAGGCCCCGCGCCTCAACTGTTAGCGCGACCTGCGTCCCTGGCGCAGGTCGCGCATCAGTAACGATTTCAGAGCGGCCTTTACTTCCGGATCGTCCAGCCCTTCCACCAATTCATCCACCGATGCCCGGTCGTCATCGCTCACCTCCCGCTCGGGTCGTATTTCCCGAATTCGGGGTTGCTCCGTGCGCCCCACCATCAGCACCACTTCACCCACGCGCCCACTCCCAAGCCATCCGTTTACCTTGGCGGCAATCTCCTGCCGGAAAAAACTTAACTGGGTAAGCCAGGCGGAATTGTCCACACGCACAATCAGGCGCCCGCGACTGATTCGCTCCGGCTCGGTATGTAATGCAATCTGCTCCCCCACCAACTCCGCCCAGCGGGCGCGCAGGCGCACCGATTCCATGACTGCACCCCAGCCACTGGCACTGGCCAGTTCGGAAAGCAGGCCACTTACACGCTTGGGTCCTCTAAGTCCCTTTCTTGCTGTCCTTCGTCGACGCATGGTCTGTTAAGATACACCTTGTTTCCGATTGCTTCCCGCAAATTGTCTGACTCCCCGAATTATGTCCAAGCAGAACGCACTGGCCACCAACAAACGGGCCTACCACAACTACCACGTCCTCGAGACGTGGGAGGCCGGTATCCAACTGGTTGGCACCGAGGTTAAATCAATCCGCCAAGGCAAGGTGGACATCAAGGAAGCCATTGTGCGCATCGAGAATGAAGAGGCGTTTCTGGTCGGCTGTCATGTACATCACTACGAATTTGGAAACTACGCCAACCACGAGCCGTTGCGCCGGCGCAAGCTGCTTCTGCACAAAAGGGAGATCATCCGTCTGCTCGGCAAAGTGCAGGAAAAGGGGCTCACTCTGATTCCGTTGCGATTTTATCTAAAGAACGGCAGGATCAAACTGGAATTCGGCCTTTGTCGGGGAAAAAAATTGCACGACAAGCGGGAAACCCTCAAGAAGCATGAAGCCACCCGCGATATCGAACGGGCCCTCAAAGACCGCTCCTAGGAATCTACCTCTTCCCTCCAGGCGGGGTAGACCGCCCTTCGCTCACCTCCTTGAATTTATTCATTGGACTACCGGACCGTGTAGCCGTGGGCTTCTAGGCAAGCGGCCAATGCACGCAGGTAGTCGGCACGACCCGATGAGCCGGGGGCAGCATCGATCGGGTCGTAGCCTGTTTCTTCCACAGCCCACTCGTAGCACACAAATCGATCGTGGGTTCGTTGCTCTTCGCTCTGGCCCTGGGCAGGGTATACAAACAGGTCGTCTGGCGAAGTTCCGCCCCCGGACATGGCCTGCTCCGCACCTCGCGGTTTTTCCACCACCACATACTCGCGGGTCGGTGGATCCCATAGATAATACGTGGCATTGACGTAAAAATACCGGCGGGGGCCGATCACGAAACTGATGTAGCCGGTGGGTAGGTAGCGGACACGGGCACCGGGGGGGGGCGAAACCACAACATATCCCTCCCCGTGAGGCCGGAAGAACACACCGTCCCAATAGAAAAACAGATCACTGCCAATGACGATGCGCACATAGCTCTGCGGCAATGCCGGCAACCGGTACCCGCGACGATAGAATTCGGGAGGGCTGTATGGGCGACGTCCCTCCCGGTATTGAAGGTACCGCTCCCGGCGAAGTTGCTCAAAAACCTGTCCCTGGTTCTGATCGTGCCGGTCCCGTTCCCTACGCAACTGTTCATAAACACGCCCCTGACTCTTTCCCGGCTCCCCCCGCTCCACTCGTTCACCCCGCTCGGGGCGGTCCCGGCCGCGACGGTCATCGTCACCCCATACCACCCCTGATGCTAAAGTCAGGAACAGGGGAAACATTAGAACGGGCATCAGCCAACGGCACGCGATGTTACCCATGTGAGTACCTCCACTGGTTCCATTACAGCACCCCGATAACCGATCCGCCAGCCGAGAGGAATTTAAATATCAATACCCGAGCGCTGCATTGAGCCCAATCGAGATTCCGCCTGAGGGGGCACAGAGGTGGCCCCGGAAATCTGAACAACTGGGATAAGTGGATTTCCTGCTCAGTTGGGGCATGATGATGCCCCCTCAAGAAGGAGCGAGACATGAGCAGGAGACCACGTCGAAACCATTCGGCG
>Ga0224496_10000578_pt1 | contig 25191 bp, 24 predicted proteins | sample SF_Jul11_sed_USG_2_FD_168127 | JGI IMG/M metagenome (GOLD analysis project Ga0224496, IMG submission 168127) | Sediment microbial communities from San Francisco Bay, California, United States - SF_Jul11_sed_USGS_8_1 | ecosystem: Environmental > Aquatic > Marine > Sediment | place: USA...
AAGAGCGGGGTGCTGGATCGCATCTTTGCTTAGTTGCAACAGGCTCAGATCATCCGCGTGAAGATCGAAGCCGTGGCCTTGGACAGCACCATCGTCACGGTCCATCCGAATGGTACGAGGGCGTTAAACGAAACGGCCCGCAAGCCATTGGCCGGTCCCGCGGCGGATGGACGACCAAGATTCATCTGGTTGCCGCGGATGCTCGAACGGCCCTCACGTTTGCCCTGTCCCCTGGCCAGGCCCAGGATGCGTCCGAGGGGGGCAAGCTGCTGCAGCGCTTCGGGAGAATGCCGCGCCCGATCCACTCGTTGATGGATCGGGCGTATGAAGGCGATGAGACGCGGCAACTGGCCTTGGATTTAGGGTATGTTCCTGTGGTGCCGCCTAAGGACAATCGACTAACGCCATGGGAATATGATCGAGCCCTGTATACACGACGCAATGAGATCGAACGGCTGTTCCGCCGGCGCAAGGGATTTCGGCGCATCTTCTCGCGGTTTGACAAGCTCGATGTCATGTTCGTCGCGTTCATCACTTTTGCCTTAATTGTCGATAGCTTTCCTTAGTGTTAACAGGCCCTAGCCATCCGAAGCCCTGCGAGACCGTCTGACAATTCCCCGTAATAGCCGCCCGAGCAAATCCGCGCCGGTGATCAGGCGAGGCTGCTCGGTCCACAAAAGAACCGTGTCATTGCTGATAAGGTGGTCGGCGGGCGACTCCGGGTCGAAACTGAGCTGCGCCAGAACTTTGCCGAGCGGTTCGTGGCGATTTCGGACGATCACGGGTCGATGGCAATAGGCGTGGGGATCCGTCTGCTGCCCCATGAAGACGGTGTGGCGTAGAAACCCATCGGCATCCATGATGCAGTGCGGCTGATTCTGCTCATCCGTGATGACGACCCACGCCTTATCCGACGCATTGACCTGTCGAAGGAAAGGGTCGTCCGGCGACCTCTGAAAATCCGGGAATATCGGGCTTCCATCACGAACAGGAAGCCGAATGATGCTGGTCGGATCAACGGGAACGCCTTCCTGGTCGACCGGAATATCGTCGATAGTCAGAAAGTTAAGTGCTCCGATCGCTTCGATGCGACCCACTTCTGACTTTTCGTTCTCCATATGAAGGCGCAGCAGTTCTTTGATCTCCGCCTCCCGGAGATAGGCAATCGTTTCCTTGCCCAGCCATGCATCTAACAGCATAGCCGAGGGTTTGACGACCGGGAACAAGATCACACGATAGACCCGCAACCATTGCGAAAAGATCGCAGCCATCCTGACCGCCCGACGTGAAAAGTACGCTTGTGGGATGATTTCGCCGAAGATGGTGATAATGAACGTGGAAAAGAGAAAGGCACTCACGCCGGCCATCACCGAATTCGAAAGCAACGTGAGGAGCACGTTGATACCGACGTTGCCCCAGAGAATCGTGGCCAGAAAATCGTTGGGGTGCTCGCGCAGCTGGAGTACTTTCTGCGCATCGTAGCACCCGCTCGCCGCTTCCGTCTCCAGACGCAGCCGACCAAGACTGAACACCGCCAGATTCAAGCCTGACATCAAGGCCGATTGGCTGAGACAGACCACGATCCCGATCCAGGTCAAGAGATTGCCTGCCACACCTCTCTCCTTCCCCACAACATGAGGCTAACGGTTCTCCAACTTTTAGGCCGCCCCCAGTCGTATCCCGGTCTCGGTATCGAACAGATGGATGTTCGCTTGGCGCGCCACCACCGAGACAGACTCCCCGATCTTCGGGGCAAACCCGGCTTGTGCAATCCCAATAATGGTGAATGTCTCATTGTTGAGGTCGTTGAGCTCAACCGTTACCCACAAGGTCGGCCCCGATGGTTCGGTGAGGCGCACGACGCCGAACCCCACACCCTTGCCTCCCGGATCGTTTGCTGGGCCCACCACGATATCTTCCGGCCTGAGGCCGACGGTCACCGCCTGCTCTTGGTTGACTGTTGGTGCTTCCGGAGGCCTTGTGAGGCCCAGCGGCCCAGCTTGGATGCCATCGCTTCTGAGCCGCGCTGAGAGCAAATTCATCGGCGGATACCCCATGAAGCCTGCCACGAAAAGATTGGCGGGAGCGGCATAGATGTCATGAGGCCGGCCGATCTGCTGAACCCGCCCCTGGTTGAGCGCGGCAAGCCGATCACCTAACGTCATGGCTTCCGTTTGATCATGAGTCACATAGATCGTCGTGACCTTCAGTTCTTTGTGGAGTCTGAGCAACTCCGCGCGCATGGAGGCGCGCAATTGCGCATCGAGATTCGACAACGGTTCGTCCAGCAGAAACAGTCTTGGCTTCCTGATGAGGGCCCGTCCCAAGGCGACTCGCTGCCGTTGCCCACCGGAGAGTTCCCGTGGCCGCCGATCGAGCAGCGCTGACAGACCCAGGAACCCTGCCACCCGTTGCACTTCTTCCTCGATGCGCTGCCGATCAAGACGTTTTGCGCGTGGGACCACGCTGAGTGGAAAGGCCATGTTCTCGCGCACAGTCATGTGCGGGTACAGAGCGTAGCTTTGAAAAACCAACGCCACGTCGCGCTCGCGCGGCTCCAAATCTGTCACGTCCGCACCGTCGAACAAGATACGTCCGGCGGTCGGCTGATCGAGCCCGGCGAGGAGACCCAGCAGCGTCGATTTGCCGCAGCCGGAAGGGCCCACGAGCACGAAGAACTCACCGTCATGCACCGTCAACGTGAGCGGAGGGAGGATGGTCTTTTGCCCGATACGCTTCTCGATCAACTCGATCCGGACCTCGGCCATTACCTCATCCTTTCACACTGCCGGCCGTTAGCCCGGCAATGATGTGACGTTGAAACACCAGCGCGAGCCCGGCGACCGGCAGAGTCACCACAAGCGATGCCGCGGCCAGATCGCCCCAAGGAATTTCATACAATCCTGGGAACAAGGCAACCGCCACCGGCGCCGTGCGAGTCGTATCGCTCGCCGTCAGGGTCAGGGCGAACATGAATTCGTTCCAGGAATAGATGAAGACCAAGAGCCCGGCAACGGCCAACCCAGGCCGTGCAAGCGGCAGCATAACGGTCAAGAAGGCCTGCAAGGGTGTGCAGCCGTCGATGCGCGCAGCCTGGTAGAGCTCCTTGGGAAGCTGCTGAAAGAAACTCGTCAACAACCACACGGCGAGCGGCAGGGAATAGACCGCATGGGTCAGTCCGACCGCGAAAAGCGTATCCCGCAACCCGAGCTCCCGCATCAGGAGATATAAGGGACTGATCACGGCGATCGGCGGAAACATCGACGTCACAAGGGCCACCCCCAAGATCACCGACTTACCGGCGATCGGGAGCCGCGCGAGGGCGAAGGCACAGAACGCACCAACCACAATCGCGGTGACCGTCGCACTTGCCGCCACGACCATGCTGTTCGCAAGCGACCGCGGCAATGAGGACTTGAGCAGGACCCGATCATAGTGCACGCCGGTCACCCGCTCCGGAAGGAGAGGAGGCAGGCGCACAAGATCCTGATCGGGCTTGAGCGATGTGATCGCCTGCCAGAGCACTGGTCCGAGACAGAATAACCCGACAACAAGGAGGACACATGCGGTAAGGCCACTGGTCCGGAGCCACGTGATCATCGTCGACCCGGCCTGATCGTCACGACGACGCATCATGTGCTCTCCTGGACATGCCGACGTAGTAGCACCAAATACAGCAGGGACAGCATGGCGGCGAGCAGGAACATCGCCGTGGCGAGGGCGGATCCATATCCAAACTGCAATGTTTGGAACAGCGTCTTGTACGCATAGATAGACAGTGTCTCGGTGCTGTTGCCCGGCCCTCCGCCGGTCAGCACGAAGACCGCGTCAAACACCCGGACTGCATCCATCGTGCGGAAGATGAGCACGATGACGACGACGGGCATCAAAAGCGGCAGCGTAATCCGTCGGAACTGCTGCCACGGTCCTGCCCCATCAACCCGCGCGGCGGCGTACAGCTCCTGCGGCACGGTCTTCAATCCGGCCAGCAGAAGCAGCGCCGCGAACGGCGTCGTTTTCCACACGTCCATGACGACAGCGGCATGGATTGACCAATCGGGATCCGCCAGCCAATCGATACGACCTCCAGTGATGCCGGCCGCATAGAGCAAATAATTGAGCAGACCATAGTCCGGTTGGTAGAGCCACGCCCAGATCTGCGCTGACACAACGGTGGGAATCGCCCACGGTAGGATGATCATGACGTGCGCCCAGCGTAATCCCCAACCCGCTCCGTTCGACAGACGATTCAAGAGCAAGGCGAACCCGAACCCCAACAGCAGTTCGGCCGACACAGACAAGACCGTGAAGTACAACGTCGTCCAGCAGGCCGCCCAGAACCGGTCATCCCCCAACAATTGGAGATAGTTCCGGACGCCGACGAACTCGTCGACGCCGAAGATCGGCAACTGCTGACGGAGACTGAGCCACAGCGCGGCTGTAATCGGCGCGAGTGCGACCAGACTCACCAGAATAAACGCAGGACTGGCAAACAGATATCCCCACGCGCGCTCGGACAGATGGATCGTCCGGCTTCCTTTCTTCATCTCTCTGAACGACTGATCGGTCATGATCGTCCCAGCCCTGCTGGAGAAGCTTGATCTCCCATGATCTGATCGACGCGGCGCCTGATGGCGTCCAGAGCCTCGGCAGGTGATTTTCGCCCAACGACCACCGCACTTATTTCCGGCTGCACGGCCTGAGACAATAAAAGATAATACGGCGTCACCGGACGCGGCTGTGCACTCAACAAGATCGGATAGAGATCCTTCAAGAGAGGGCGGAGTTCCAGCAGGGACTCCTCGTCATATAAGGCCCGACGCACCGGATTGTACCCCAACTCTATCGCGATCATTCGTTGCGTGTCCGCAGAGGTTAAGAACTGGATCAGCTCCCCCACAACTTCTCGATGGGTGGAACTGTTCGGCATGGCGAGCATCCATCCTCCGAGGACCGGCGCACTGCTGAATCCGGAAAATGAGGGAAGCGGAACGACACCAACCTTGCCGCGGACCGGCGAGCCTTCCTGTTGGAACATGGACCAGGCGTAAGGCCAATTTCGCATGAATAGGGCGTGGCCCTCGCCGAAAATCCAACGAGTCGATTCTTCATCGGCCATACTCGTGGAGAGCGGGGTAATCCTATACGTCGAGATCGTCTCACGCAAGAACTGCAATCCATATTCGGCACGGTCACGATCCCCGCTCCAGAGATCCGTTCCGTTACTTCGGAGCACCTCCAGTGCGATGCACATCAAACCTTCATACTGTTTCCCCTGCCACAGGAAGCCGGCCAAACCGGAGTCCTGCTCCGCATCAAGCACAGTCCTGGCGATGCGCGTGAGGTCGGACCATGTCCGGGGCGGTTCAAGACCGTGGCGATCCAGCAAGTCGCGCCGGTAATAGAGGACCCCGGTATCGACATACCAGGGGACGGCATAGAGCCGCCCGTTGAAGGTCGCGGCCTCGATCGGTCCAGGAAAGAACTGATTCCGTTCGGCCGGAGGAAGGAGGCCGTCCAGCGAAGCAATCCAGCCAGCCTTGGCGAATTCCTGCGCCCAGATCGTGTCGATCCCGAGCAGGTCGAACGGAGCCTTCCCTCCGTCCAAATTCATCGCATAGTACTGATGTTGTCGATCCGAATCGGCAGGCAAGAGCTCTTCTCGAACGATGACGCCTGGATGGCGTCGTTCAAAATCACGGAGCAAGTCAGACAGCACCCGTCCATCACCCGATAGTTTCCCGTGCTTGAAGACCAAGACGGTGGGTGCACGATCAGTCTCTTCTCCGGCCTGCGTGCACCCGATCGCCCCCGCCATCCAGAGCAGGAGAAAAGCGCTGATCATCATAGATGCCGCAGATCGTCCGGAGCGCGATCGGGCCCTCGACTCCAGAACGTCCGCTCCAAATAGTCCTTCGCCAAATCCTTGGCCCCGAGGCCGAACGCCAAGCAGGTGGCGAACACGATACCTCCAAAGGTAATCCCGAAGCCCACCACCACTACGCTCGCCGCAATACCCAATTCCTCCGCCGCCATCGCCAGCGCAAAGAGTTGGATGCCCCAACGCGACATGTTCGCGAACAGCCGCGCCGGGGGAAGCCCAGCATTCACCCCTGCGATCAACACACCCTGTGCGATGAAATTGGAGAGGAAGTATCCGGTTACCAGTATCAGTCCTGCAACCAACACGTGGGGAATGTAGGCCAAGAGCGAATGGGCAAACTGATTGATCGGTTGGAGGTTCAGCGCGCCCAGGCCAGCGATCACTGCGAACGCGACGACCGCCCAATAGACGAACCGGCCGACGAGATAGGAGGGATCAGCCTTCACGCCCCCGCGCAACAGCGCGGCGTTGATTTCAAGTCGATCGCACAGTTGGTCAAGACGCACCACGCGCAACAATCGTTCGACCAGATGGCCTAACGCTCGACCCGCCAACAGGCCAACCCCGACGATGATGAGCATGGCCAACACATTCGGCAACACGGCCAAGACCTGCCGGCCAAGTTGTTCCAACGGAGCGAGTAGTGCAGTTTTAAAAAAGTCCGTCATCATAATTCACCTCCCCCCATGTCGCCGCCGGCAACCGACCTCATGCTTGCGGCTCAGGGTTCCACCGTTCGACCAAGTAAGATTTCTTCGACTCGAAGGCTTCACATAATTTCTCGACTCGCCCTTCCGCTTCCTTTGTCGTGAGCCCCTGCGTTTCCAACACGAACGTTGCCGTTCGTCCGAGATAGAGCGGCGTCAGGGCTTTCAGCAAATGCTCTCGGGGCATGCGATGTTCTCGGTACGCCAGCGCAGCCTCGTAGACCACACGAACCCATAGTTCATCGGAAATCCGAAACTCCGAAGGGGAAGCTCCTCCCACCATTGTGAGTTCCGCCACGATCTCCTTGCCCAGTGCCTGTTCCCAGATAGGAGCCAGATCCGCCAGTCCCTGTCGAAAAACTGCAATCATGCGTTCGACGTTGACGTTGACCGGCTCAACGCCGACCTCGTACTGGAAACCGAACAGTTTGACTGCCTTCGACCCTTGCACACTCGACCAAACCCCATGGTGTGACTCCATCAAGGCAAACACCGCTCCCAGCACTTGCATGAGCATGGCGGCCAAATCGGCGGCTGGATCCTTAGGGTTATGAATCTTGGCGCCAAGAAAACTCTGGCAGACTCGGGCACCGCTCGCGATGGCCTCGGTCGTCATCCAAATATCGATCCCAAATCGCGCCACATCCGACTCCCAGACGTGTTGATCCAGGTAATGTTCGGACAAATGTCCGGCAAATCCAAAATCACCCCCGATCGGCTGCCTGATCCGTTGACCGTAGAGCGTCCTGGTCAGGGGATACACGATACTGTTCGTAATCGTGCCGTCGTACTTATGGCGCAGATAATACGGCGCCACATAGTCGTAGTGGTCGTCGAGAATGGGACGTAGCAACAACTCGATCCATTCCGGTGTGATGCTTCGCAGGTCTGAATCGACGACGGCGCAGGCCTTGGCGTTCAGCCGCCGCGCAATCTCGAAGATCGTGCGGAACGCGCTCCCCTTACCGGGAATCCCATGGTAGGGGGTGATGATCTTCTGAAGCTGGCTTTGCTGATCGCTGATGAGTAATGCGTCGAAATCGACCACCGCCCTCGACACTGCCTCAGGGGTCCCATCTGAGGAGCCCCCGTCGGAATTCACCAACACGGCGCGATGCTCAGGGAAATATTTCGCCAGACCGACACTCACGGCCCGGACCACGTGCTCAATGGTATCGGCGTTGTTGTAACTGGGAATACCGACGAGTACATCGACGTCGCCGATGATACCCAGGCGGGCCTCGGTTTCCGCCGTCAACGCGACGGACGGTGTGCTCACTTGGACGCTTGGCGCGGTTCTCTCGTCGGGTCCCACTGATGATCCTCCTCCACGGCTCGAATGAGACGATCGAAAACGTCCGGAACCGCCGCCGCTACGCGGCTCCAGTTAGAAATCATCGGCACCCCCATCGGATCTTTCTGGAAGACCTCCGACGCCAGTTTGATGCCTTTGAGGAACGTCTCGACGGCGGTCCGTTCCGCGTGTCGATCGAACTTCAAGCTGTTGATGGCCGCGCTGTCCTCGTACCGCCGGATGGCCTCTTCAGCGATACGAAGATAGGTGGCTCGCAATGTCTTGAGTTCCGGATCACCAAGCACCAGACCTTCGCTGGCAAGATGGCGGAACAGAGACTTCGTGATATCCACGGTCATCTTGAGCAATCCTTTTTCAGGATCGTCCGAAGACAGCGCCTGATGTTTGTGCTCGTACGCGTCTGCGATATCAGCCTGGCACACACGGCGCAAGGCGCAGTTGCGATACACTTCCGCCAGGATCCCGATTTCCAATCCCCAATCTCCCGGAATACGATTGACCCACGCCAGGTCGCGAACCATCGCAAATTCTCCTGCCAGCGGGTACCGAAAACTGTCCAGGAAGGTCAAGAGGGGGTGACTCCCAACGAGTTGCTGTAACGACCGAATGACCGGGGTCACGAACAACCTGGTGACGCGACCATGCAACTGGTCTGTGACGCGGCTGTAATACCCCTTACAAAATTCATAGCCGAGATTGGGGTTGCCGAGCGGATAACAGAGCCGGGCAAGATATTCACGGTGATAACTCACGATATCGCAATCATGCAACACAATGACCTGACTTTGGTGACGAGCCAGCACATAGCCGAACGCAAGCCAGCAGGATTGGCCCTTTCCGGGTAATCCGATATCGACCTCTCGTTCGACTAACGTCTTGAGGATGTCTTGAACCGGAGCGCCGTCCACCCACACCAGACGCACATGTTGCGGAAGCACCTTGAAATAATCTTTCGCACGCCGAAATTCGAGGGCTGATGCATGTCCGAGGGCAACGACGATTTCGTTCAGGTATGTCACCCGCTTGAGTTCATCAACGATTCCAGAAAGGGCCGGACCTTCGAGTTCCGAATAGAGGCACGGCAACACCAAGGCGATCGGATTGACATGGCGATACTGTTCGAGTTCCTGCTCCAACCGCTCGACGTTCGGTGAACCGAGGCGATGCAGAACACTGACCACCCCGTTCTGGAAGAAATCCGACATGATGACGCTACTCCCGCATTCAGCTCGGCAGTCGTTCCGCTATCTCAGCGTCGCCTCCGCCGCGGCCTGATGTGCCCCAGCATCGCACAGTTGAGCGAGTAATCCCAGATGGAATTTTATGAATTGTGGCATCCTATTTATATAGTTCTTCGCTGCCGTACATACCGAAAAACACTCCCGGCAGCACCGTTCACAAGTTCTTGGGTTCATTTAGGGTTGCTAATGGCGTATTCTGTTGAGGACCCAACAGGAGCAATCATGCCCTTGCCAAAACTGAGCACCTTCGACGGAGACTCGAAGGCCATGGTCGTCTTCACAGATTTAGACGGCACCCTCCTCGACGGCTCAACTTACTCGTTCGATGCCGCCCGAGAAGCATTGGATGAGCTTCGTGCCCGTTCGATTCCCCTTGTCGTGGTCTCGAGCAAGACACGGGCGGAGATTGAACCGCTCCGCTCTCGCCTCCGCAATGAACACCCCTTCATCGTGGAGAACGGAGGCGCCGTATTCGTTCCATCGAACTACTTCCCATTCCAACTCACAGCTGCGACCGCCCACGGCCAGTATTATATTGTGGGCCTAGGCACCTCCTACCCTCGGCTTCGCCAAGCGTTGAAAGAGATTGAACAAGAACTCGGGGTGGAACTGAGAGGATACGGCGATATGCTCCTCGAAGAGATCATGATGCGGACGGGGCTTTCTCGGCAAGGAGCAGCGCTAGCCAAACAGCGCGACTATGATGAGCCGTTCGTCGTAGAAGACGAGCGTTGCACACTCGAAGCTCTCACCCAGGCCATCACAGCCCGTGGCCTGCGTTGGACCAAGGGTGATCGGTTCCATCACCTGATGGGTGTCCAGGATAAGGGGCAAGCCGTGCGATACCTCATCGAATGCTACCGCCGTTGGACTGACCGTCATCGTGACCGACTCATCACGGTGGGCATCGGCAACAGTTTGAACGACCTCCCGATGCTTAAAGCCGTAGATCACCCTGTCCTCGTCCAACAACCCGATAGCTCGTATGAACCGGACATCGAGCTTCCTGGACTGATCCATGCACCAGGACCAGGCCCCATCGGCTGGAATCAGACCGTACTGTCGCTGTTGGCATGAAATCGCTGAGACATGTGATCGGACGCAAGACTCGTTGCACCAGAAAGGGCCTGCTCGCGTTTGATCGTAGGCGACACGTCCTGTCACTCTCTGTTCTCTCGCGGAGTCATTTCGGCGTGCCCTGCCGCTCTTCGCGATAGGTCCCAGCAGGCCGGCGTCACTGGCCTTCCTCGATGCGCTGTTTTTCCAACGTCGGGACGATTTGACTCTGCACGTCCTCGGTAATCGTGTACCGCACGTAGGCATTCTCAACCATTTGGTTGGCATAGAGCCGCCCAGTCGGCACTTCGACCTTCAAAGCAACGGTCGCCTGCTTGTTTGGTTCAATCGTGACCGTTTGCTCGATGTCGTCCCGGATATAGGGATGCCAGACTTTGACTCTATAGGTGCCAGGCGGGATATCGGTGAGTTCAAATCGCCCCTCCTCGTCGGCAATCGCAAAGTATGGATGGTCGGCGACCAGCGCCCAGCTTTCCATATATGCATGAAACCCGCACTGCATCGTGAAAATCTTCCGGCCTTTCGTCATCTTGACCGATTGCACGATCGGCGTCCCTTCATAGTGCTTGTGAAAGTGTGCGCTCAATCCGGCCTCGCGAGGATATCGCTTGCTGATCGGCAGCGGAACGTTGAACAAGACACGCGGCCCTAGATGGGAGGTTTCATAGGCCTGGATATCGTGCATAGCAGGGTCCATATTCACGACGACCACATCGTGGAGATCGCGAACGAGATTGATGAACGGCCTGAAGAGGCAGTCGACGGCTTCAATCCTCGGAGGCTCATACGCTCCGAACGGTTTCCCCTTGTCGATTCCGTCGAGAAACACAACGACTCGCCGAAACTCGCCCTTCGGCCCAACGTTGAATGGCTGTAGCAGTCTCCAGCCTTTCCCGTCGGAAATTCGCCCGCAGTAGATCGCATCCGGCAGAGTCGTCAGGTTGTACCCTTTGGGCATTGGGACTTTGCCGTCAAGGTTGACGGTCCCCGCAAGTGAGCCGCTCTCGGGCAGGGTCATCTCCTCATAGGCTTCGCTGTGTGGTACCAACACAAGGCTTAGCGCATAGGCACATGCGACGATCAGAATTTGGCGCACAACCGTTCTCATCACGGCCTCCTTATGCACGATGTTATCAATAAACCTTTTGCCATCATGCAGCCTCATCGAGATGAATTATTGCCGTTGGACTCATCGAACGGAAGGGGTCTGCGATATTTATCCAGATGTTGTACCGGACTGTTTGGGCCCGTACAAAACAGACACTGACATACCCCCCGGCAGGAATGACGACGACGTCCTTAATCGCTCCGAACCATGTTTTGAAACCCTTGTCGCAACTCACTTCCTCGATCGGCTTGACGCCCAGCAATCCGAGATGAATCGGCACTGCGAGTTGGTTATGCCACCGGATTTCTTCTCCAACCGCAGCGTACAACTCGAGGGGAGCAATAGAGTCCTTACCGCTGATCTGAATGTCGTGAACACGGGGTTGCCTGTCCCCTGTCGAGAAGTTGGTGCAGCCGGCCAGCACGAAGATGCATAGAATACAACCTGCGCCGATGGGTTTCAGCATGATGATGGTCCTTGAATGCACGCATGGGGTCCGAATAAGTGTGGGCAACCACACTATTCAGGCTCGCCGCCTGAACTCTGTGGCTCCTCCTCAGCCCCATATCTACGCGACAGTGTTTGTTTGCGAAATCGATAACCGCTTCACAAGGAACAACTCAGCGGGCTTGCGGGGGATCATAGCCATGTCGATGGGAACATCTCTCCATCAAGCGATTCCCAAGAGAAAAGATCCGATGAGGCATTCGACCGCTTTTAAATTTTTCGAGATGGCGAGCCGCACCCCTCGCCGACATCGTCCGCACATTTCACATATCTTCTTATAGTGTCGGCCAACCGCTTATGCAACACCATAATATCTTAGCAGATCGCTCAGTTCATCCAGAGAGCTTGTTCGGAAACGATCACGGTAAAAAAGCCACGTCCCTTCCGTAGTTTCTAAAGCACTCCCTTTGGCTTAGGCGTTGCCTAATGAGCTGGACCGTATCAACTGCGTCACTCTCTCGATCGTCATGTGCGTCGCCACCATTTGACCGCTTCCATGATGGCAAAGGGCAAAATGCCCGTCGCCCCAATCAATACCCAATCCTCGACCGGCAGTGGCACAACCTTGAAGATCGGCGCAACGACTGGAACGGTCAACACGGCCACGTGGATACCGAGCGAGAGCATAAAGGCAAGGAGCAACGGACGATTCGTTCCGAGGCCCACTTGAACGAGCGACCATCGGTCGCTTCGGCAGTTGAACGCATGCACCAATTGGTTGATCACCAGCACGGTAAACGCGACGGTCCTCGCTTGGTCGACATCTTGATGGAGACCGTACAGACTATAGGAGAAGGCCCCCAAGGCAATGGCGCTCAACATCAGCCCCTCAAGGCCGATCGCAACCAATCTCCCTCGGTCCAACAACCGTGCCTCCGGGCTTCTCGGTCGGCGCTGCATCAAGTCCGGGGCCTTGGGATCGACCGCCAAGGCCAGGGCAGGAAACCCATCCGTCACCAGGTTCATCCAGAGAATCTGAATCGGGAGCAGCGGAAGCGGTAGACCCAACAGCGTAGCGAAGAGCATGACCAGCACCTCGCTCACATTGCACGACAGTAAGAAATGTACCGCTTTTCGAATATTGTCGAAGATCCCCCGGCCCTCTTCCACAGCCGCCGCGATCGAGGCAAAATTATCGTCCGTCACCACCATGTCGGCGGCTTCTTTCGTCACATCGGTTCCAGTCACCCCCATGGCCACGCCAATGTCGGCCGCTTTGACTGCTGGTGCGTCATTCACGCCGTCGCCCGTCATGGCCACGATGGCTCCCCGAGCTTTCCAGGCTTTGACGATGCGCAACTTGTGTTCTGCCGTGACTCTCGCATAAACCGCCACCTGCTCCACCGTCCTGACCAATTCATCATCGGACAAGCGATCCAGTTCCAACCCGGACAACGACTGGATCGGCTCCTTCACCCCTTGCAGCTCTTCTGCGATCGCCGTGGCCGTATCCTTGTGATCTCCTGTAATCATGACCGTCCTGATCCCGGCATCGTGGCAGGCTTGCACCGCGACCTTCGCCTCAGGCCTCAGAGGATCCTTCATGGCCGCCAGGCCCAGAAAGACCACCTGTTGTTCGAGTTCTGATGAATGGTACGAGTCTGGTTCGCGCGCCAACCGGCGCTGCCCGATACCCAGAACACGCAGCGCCTGGTGGGCAAATCGCGCATTGGCATCTAGAATGGCGGCACGAGCCGTATCTGCCAGACGCTCCAGAGCACCGTCCACCGCCAATCGATGGGTACATCGGCCAAGCAAGACATCCGGGGCACCTTTCACATAGGCAACGGGACCGTCCACCGTTTGCCGCACAATCGTCATCATCTTACGCTCAGGATCGAACGGGACCTCTCCAAGAAACTGGTGGGTCGGCTCAAGTTCTTCCATCCGAAGGCCGGCCTTCGCGGCCACAACCAGGAGAGCCCCTTCCGTCGGATCACCGAGGAGGTGCCAGCCTCCCTCGTTCTGTTGCAACGTCGCACCATTGCAGAGGACCGAGGCGGTCAAGAGTTGTCGTAACCCGGATGGGAACGCCGCTGAGGAGGGGTGCTCGGAAGATGGGTTGGACGACTCGGCACCTGTCGCGAGAATCTCACCGACCGGTTCATACCCTTCGCCGGTCACCACGAAGATCTCGCTGCCGACAAACAGTTTCGTGACCGTCATTTCGTTCTTTGTGAGCGTACCGGTTTTGTCGGAGCAGATGACGGTGGCGGAACCGAGCGTTTCAACCGCCGGCAATTTGCGGATGAGCGCATTCCGTCGGACCATTCGCGTGACCCCCAGGGCGAGAGTGATCGTCACCACAGCCGGGAGCCCCTCCGGAACGGCGGCCACAGCAAGACTAACAGAGGTGAGGAACATGGTCATCGCCGGTTCGCCGCGTAAGTAGCCCAAGACAAACACGACACTTACGACCCCCAGCGCCAACCACAATAAGGTGTAGCCGAATTGCTCGAGGCGCTGCTGAAGTGGCGTTTCGGTCCGCTCCGCTTCGGCGGCCTTTTGAATCATGGTGGCGATGTGTCCCAGTTCTGTTGTGAGCCCCGTGGCCGTCACCAACGCACGGGATTTGCCCGACACGGCAGCGGTGCCCATGAAGACCATATTGGATCGGTCGGCCAGCGGCACATCCGCACGATCGATCACCTGAGCCCCTTTCTGCACCGGCGTGGATTCACCGGTGAGCGAAGCTTCTTGCGTGTGAAAATTCGTCGCGTAGACGAGTCGCGCATCTGCCGGAATTCGGTCTCCGGCCTCCAGGAGCACGACATCGCCGGAGACGACCTCCCGCGCGGGAATCACTTGCAACGTGCCGTCACGGACCACCCGGGCCGTCGCAACCGACATTTTTCGCAGCGCTGCCAACGATCGCTCGGCCCGGAACTCCTGCACAAACCCAAGGACTCCGTTGAGCAACACGATCGTCAAGATGGCCGCTGCATCGAGCCAATCTTCCAGGAGACCGGAGATGATCGCTGCCCCGATCAGCACCCACACGATCACGCTGGTGAACTGCGAGAGAAATAATGAAAGGAGGGACGGGGGCGGACTTTCGGGTAGTTCGTTCGCGCCCTGGCTGTTCAAACGACGCCGAACCTCTTCGACCGCAAGTCCTCGGTCCGCATCGGCCTCCACATGCCGAGCCACATCTTCTGCCGAAAGTCGCCACATTTCGGCGCTCTGGCCCTCTTTTCCTGGAATCGTAGCGCTTGAAGCGTTCATTGAAACAACAACCAAAGTCCGAGACAGTAGCCTACGATGATGGCCAAGCTGTCCGGCTCGATGAGCAGATATCGTTTCTCAACCCGATAGATGATCCCCATCAGCGCAACATTCATCAACAGAATACTCCAGAGGCCAGTCATCGCATGGGCGTCCGAGACTTCATTCAGTAGCGGGCCTCCTCGATAGGCGAGATCGACAAAGAAGAAGGCCGCCATATTGAAGGCGTTGCTCCCGAACAGATTGCCGACCGCGAGGTCAAACGCGCCGAGCCGAACCGCCGCGATGGCTGTCACAAGTTCCGGCAGCGACGTGGTGATGCCCAAGAGCGTGGTACCGATGAAGGTCGTGGAAATCCCGGATTGCTCGGCGATCGTGTTTGCCGATCCGGCCAGAAACGGCGCCGCCACGAGCAACGCCAGCGCTGTCACGGCAAATCCTATCGAGGCTCGCCGAAGTTCCACGCTCATACTTGGTGGTGTCGGCGCCTCCGCCGTCTGCCCTTCCACGACTTTCTCCTGCTCACGTTGCCGCCACTTACTGCTTTCTTGCCTGAACACCAATCGCATGCCCAGGACGTAGAACAGCAGCAAGGTCATGCCGCCCAATCCAATGCCGCCATGTTTGACATCTTGTCCCAGGAGGATGAAAAACGCCGCTAGCCCTGTCAAAAACACCGCCAATCCGGCGCTCAGGGCATGTTCGAAGGCCGCCTGCTGCCATACTCGTTTCTGCCGATGCATCAAATCGATGAGTCCAAGCGTCAGCATATTGGTCATACCGGCACCGAACAAGTCACCGGCCGCCAGATCCGGTGAATCCATCAAAGCCGCACTGACCGTCGTGAACACCTCGGGCAGCGATGTGGCTCCCGCCATCAGGACAACGCCGATCCACAGCCCACCCAGGCCGGTGAGTGTTGCAATCTGATCGCCATAGCGAGAGAGTTTCGTCCCAGCATAGACGATGACCGCTGCGCTCACCAGAAAGACCGCCCAGGCAGTGAACATGGCAGCTACCCGGCCCTCTCTTGGTTTTGATCAGCCTGTTCCAAAGCGGTTCCATCTCGAAATCTCATCGTGAAAGCCGTTTCTCCAGATCCAGGACGGCCATTGTCGTTTTGACGACCGCGTCCGGATTCAGGGACATGCTCTCGATCCCTTGCTCGACAAGAAATTGCGCGAACTCCGGATAATCGCTCGGCGCCTGCCCGCAAATGCCGATCTTCCGCCCCTTCGTTTTGGCCGCTGTAATCACGGCCATCACCATTTTCTTCACCGCCTCGTTCCGCTCGTCGAACAGATGCGCGACGATTTCGGAATCGCGATCCACGCCGAGCACCAGTTGCGTGAGATCGTTCGACCCGATCGAAAACCCATCGAAGATCTCGGCAAATTCTTCCGCGAGGATCACGTTGCTCGGGATTTCGCACATGACGTAGACTTCGAGTCCCTTCTCTCCCCGCTTCAACCCATGTCGCTCCATTTCTGTGAGGACGAGTCGGCCTTCTTCAACCGTGCGGCAAAATGGAACCATGAGCTTCACGTTCGTCAGCCCCATCTCATCCCGCACCTGCTTCATGGCCTGGCACTCCAAGGCGAAGCCTGCGCGATATCGTGGGTCGTAATACCGTGAGGCTCCTCTGAATCCGAGCATCGGATTTTCTTCCTTCGGCTCATAGGCGCGGCCACCCAACAGGTCTGCATACTCGTTGGTCTTGAAATCGCTGAGCCTGACGATCACGTCCTTCGGGTAGAAGGCCCCCCCGATCATCGCGACGCCCTGAGCCAGCTTGTCGACGAAAAACTCGGCCTTGTCCTTGTAGCCCTCCGTGACACGGCTGATTTCTGCTCTGAGAGATTGGTCTTCCAGGCGGTCGAAGTCGATCAGCGCAAGGGGATGAGCCCTTATATAGGTGCTGATGATGAATTCCTCCCTCGCTAACCCGACGCCGTCATTCGGGATGAAGGAGAGGCCGAAGGCTTCCTGCGGGTTTCCGACATTCATCATGATCTTGGTCTTGGGCCGGCGGAGATCCTTCACATCCAGCTTCTCGACGTGAAAGGGGAGCTGCCCCTCATACACATAACCCGTATCGCCTTCGGCGCAGGACACCGTGACGAGCTGCCCGTCGTGGAGCAGGTCGGTGGCATGTTCAGTCCCGACGATGGCCGGCAGTCCTAATTCGCGGCTGACGATCGCGGCATGGCAGGTCCGTCCGCCGCGATTGGTGACGATCGCCTGGGCCTTCTTCATGATTGGCTCCCAGTCAGGATCGGTCTTATCGGTGACCAACACCTCGCCTGCCTGGAATTCCTGAATCTGCTGGACGGACTTGATCACCCGCACCGGTCCCTGCGCAATCTTATCTCCGACGCTGCGTCCCTCTACCAGCACCTTCCCTCGTTCCTTGAGCCGGTAGGTTTCCAGCACATGGCCCTTCTTCAGCGACTGAACGGTTTCTGGGCGCGCCTGCACGATGAAGAGTTCGCCGCTGAGGCCGTCTTTAGCCCATTCCATGTCCATTGGGCTGTGCGCTCCCCGCTTGGCGCTGTAATGGTCTTCGATGATGCAGGCCCAGCGGGCGAGCGTCAAGATGTCGTCATCCGTCACGGCGAACATTCCCCTCTCGCCCGGAGGCACCGGCAGATTCTTGACCATCTTGCCTCCGCCGACGTCGTAGACCAGCTTGAATTCTTTCGTTCCAAGAAGTTTCTGCAGGATCGGCCGGTACCCCTGTTTCAACGTCGGCTTGAAGACATAGTACTCGTCGGGATTCACCGACCCCTGCACGACGTTTTCACCGAGACCATAGGCAGCATTGATCAGCACCGCATCGCGAAAACCGGTTTCCGTATCGATCGAAAACATCACGCCGGACGTCGCCAGGTCGGAGCGCACCATCCGTTGGACGCCGATGGATAGCGCGATTTTGAAATGATCGAACCCTTTGTCAGCCCGGTAGGAAATGGCCCGGTCGGTGAATAGCGACGCGAAGCAGCGCTTGCAGTGTTCGAGCAGTGAGAGATGTCCCTGAACATTCAGATACGTTTCCTGTTGGCCGGCGAAACTGGCGTCGGGAAGATCCTCAGCCGTCGCACTGCTCCTCACGGCGACATCGACCGGTTCCGCATGGCTGCCGCTCAACCGATCGTAGGCCTCGGTGATCGCCTCGTTTAACTCCAGCGGAAACGTCGCGCCAAGAATGGCCTGCCGGACCTGTCTCCCGCGCTGGCGAAGGTTGTCCAGGTTGTGGGTGTCTAGCTCTTTGAGAATGGTTTTAATCGTGGCATCGAGTTTTGCCTCTTTCAAGAAGGCACGGTACGCGTCCGCAGTGACGGCAAAGCCGTTCGGCACCTTCACGCCTTTGGCCGCCAACTCGCGATACATTTCACCCAACGAAGCGTTTTTCCCGCCGACCGACGGCACATCCTCGATGCTGAGTTCATCGAACCATTTCACCAACGGCGCATTCTGTATGACTGTTCCCATGAATTCCTCCTCCAACAACACTGAGATAGACCGGCCGCCGACGATCAACCGGATCGGTCGGTCGTATGGTCAGCCGACAAGTTGCTTGATCAATCGAAGTTCATCGCAAACCAATCGAGGCAGGAGGAAGTTCTTACGCACGTGTTCGCGGCCGGCTCGTCCGAACGAGCCCCGCTCACCCGGATGGTGCAACAGATGAATGAAGCGTTCTGCGCAGGATTCGATGCTTTGAACTAGGTTCGCCTCGAACCCTTCCGGGTACTGCATCGGAATCCCTCCGGCCTGTCCTGCCACGACCGCCTTTTCTTTCCAAAAGACTTACGACACGACGAGCCCAAACCCCTCGCGCAACGATTTCTGTATAACGACGTCGCAGCCCCGCTGGAACACGTTGACTTCCATGCTGCCGACTCCCACTAAGTTCGTGAAAACGAACATGCTCGTGTCACCAGACCCTTCCTCCTCCCCTCGATCAAGCAATTCCCACCTCTCTGGATCGTCCCCAGCCATCGCGCCGATCAGCGCCAGCTGCACGTCGGGAACTTCCCTCTTTACCAGGCGGTAGGCTTCGATGACACCCAGTGGCCATGGATCAAGCGCCAGTCGGCTGAAATGCCCAGCGCCTGCAGCATCGGCAAATACCGGGAGAGGAGTTCGGCGACGCCGCCGCCGAAGGCAGTGGAGTTGAGGTGGCAGATCCGCACATCTTTCAGCTCCTGCGCGATCTGCATCAGCTCCTCGCTCAATTCGTCACTGATCAGCATGCGGTAGCGCTGAACATTGGCCAGCATCGCCCCACATCGGCGACTCACGGAGATCTTCGGAAGCATCGTTGCTCCTTTCTTCAAGTAGATGCACCGTCCACCGAAGCCTGGTGATGTTCTCTGATCACGGATGCCGACTGTTCAGGCAGCATGGTCGAAATAAAGATACCGGATCCCAGTTCAAAACCGGCGATGGTCGACAGCCGCGGAAGAATCTGAATGTGCCAGAGATAGTAGGCCTTGTTCTCATCTTCGATCGGCGCGCTGTGGATGATGTAGTTGAAATCCGGATCGTCCAGCCGGTCGTACAAGGCCCGCAGCGTTCGACGCAGCACAGGTGCCAATTCGTGGAGATCCTCCTCGCTCACCTGTCCGAACGACGGTTGATGCCGCTTGGGCATGATCCACGTCTCGAACGCTACCCGGGAGGCGAAGGGATGAAAAACCAGGAACCGATCCGTTTCCAAGACGACACGGCTCTTCGCCTGCCGCTCCTCATCCGCGATATCGCGATACAAGCACCGGCCGGTGTCGTCGTAGTGGGCGACGGCGACGTCGTATTTCCTGCGGAGCAACATGGGCGGCACCGGTGTCGCGACCAATTGCGAATGCGGATGCGCCAGCGACGTTCCCGCCGCTTCGCCATGGTTCTTGAAAATCATGATGTATTTGAGGCGCGGGTCTTTCCTGAGCGCCCGATATCGCGCCTGATAGGCCGTCAGAATATCTGCCACTTCATGATCCGTCATTATGGCGAGAGTTCGATCGTGAGCCGGCGTTTCGATGATCACCTCGTGTGTGCCGACTCCGTCCATCTCACGGAACAACGGCCCTGTTTCTCGTCGCTCCAGGCCACCCCCGTCACCCAATGCGGGAAATTTGTTCGACGTCACGCGCACGGCCCAGCCGGTTCCGCTGGAGTCCGGTAGCCTGAACACCTCCTCCGGCGTCGACGCTTCATGACCCGGACAGAAGGGACATGGGCCGTTCGCAACGGCTCGCAGGCGCGTTTCGTCCGGATGGTTGTATTCGTGTGGGCGCCTCATACGCTCCGCAGCGATGATAACCCACTCTCTCGTCGTCGGATCTTGCCGAATAATGGACATGGTCTCTCACTGGCTCGACGGCGTCTTCCGTCCCAGAAGATCCGTCTCTTTCGGCACGTATTGCCCCGGGTCCTTATCGAACGCTTCACGGCAGCCTGGCGAGCAGAAGTAGAACGTCTTTCCCTGATAGGTGCTTTGCCCCGCCGCCGTTTGCTCATCCACATCCATCTGACAGACAGGATCTCTTTGCATGGTAGTCTCCTTTCATAAGCCGCGTGATTATCGTCGACGCGGCACGGTGAAGCTGCTCAACATCAACACCTCAATTTCTTCCATAATCTCCTCTTGCCTGAGCACGTTGCGCCGCTGCAGAACTTCCCTTCCGTCAGGAGCGGACACCACAACATACTCTCGAGTGCAAAACCATGCCGCCTGGATGAATGCAACGCGTTCATGACCGTGCCCTCAAGAGGCTGGGCGGCGTTCCTTTCGTGACAGCGCTTCGAAGCCGGATGTGACATCGAATAGTTCCTCATCGATACCGCTCTGCCGCAAACGATGGAATGTCCCGTTGAGGTGTTCCAGCAATTCGTCGATATTTTTGTCGGCGCGCTGCATCGCCGCCAGGCGGCTCGCGTTCTCGCTTGCGAGGGATTCGGCGCAGGCCCGAAAGAGGGAGACGAAAAGATATTCGCGGATGAGCACTCGCAAGGTCGCGGTGCCGCGACCTATGACCTCGGGCAAGTTTCCCGTCGGCCAAGGACGTTCCACCAGCTTGCGTCGCCAGATCTCGTCCAGCGGTAGGAGTCGCTGACTAACCGGGGCATAGATCGCCCCGGCAGTGGGACGGTTGTAGAAGAGGTGAAGTTCGGTGAAGTCACCCTGGCTATGGTGGATCTCGCTCTCGACGAGAATCTGTCCGACGAGCGGGGTGATGGCCTTGATGGAGTTCGGCACAGCGAAGAGTCCAACCAGCGGCAGCCCCGCGTCCGACAGACGGCCATGCACGCGTTCGCCGACCGCCCAGATCTGCGGTTTGCCGGAAAGAGCGGCCAGGGTGTTCACTGCAAAATCACCCACCACATCATTGAACTGCCCCACCAGCCCCTGATCGGAACCGAATACAACCGCACCGACGGAGGCCTCTTCGGTGCGTCCTGAACCTCCTGTCAACAGCCCTTCCGGCCCGCTTTCCCGGAAACACACGCTCAAACCCAGCTCCACAGTCCGATAGTAGTCGGCCAACGCGCGCACTGATTGCTCGTATTGGCCGATACTCGATCCGGCCAGGGCTTTCATTGTGCGGACCACGGACTGGAGATCTCCAGCACTGTTGATCTTGCGGCGCAGGCTCGCCGTCGTCTCGCTCATGACTTCTCCTCGGTCTCTGCCTTTGGCTTCGGTGTAGTCGCCGGTTCGGGCTTCGGTTTGGCGTGCACATCAGATGTGGGTTCGTCGTTGGGTTCAGGTTGTGATCCCGGCTGAGGCTGGAAACGGACGAGTGAATGGCGGGCGATTTCGATGATCGTGTCGCGATCCTCATCGCTCAACGTCTCGGCGGTTTCGAATCGCGTGCATACCTCCGCCGGGATGTGCGCCGCCGCCTCGCGTAAGGCGTGCTCGGCGTCCGTCATCTGGTCGATCGGCACTGAGTCGAAGAGTTTCGCGGTCAACGCCAGCAGCACAGCGATTTGTGCGGCCACGGATACCGGGGCGAATTCCGGCTGTTTGAGACAGGCACGAATACGCCGCCCATGCTCGATGATCTTGCGGGTGTCTTCATCCAGCCTGGCGCCGAACCTGGCAAAAGTCTCGAGCTCCTCGAACTGCGCGTAGGCGAGTTTGAGATCGCCGGCCACGGCACGGTAGGCCGCGCGTTGTGCCTTGCCGCCGACGCGCGACACGGATTTTCCGACATCGACCGCGGGCAGTACGCCTAATTCGAACAACGACGGCGAGAGGTAAATCTGCCCATCCGTGATGGAAATGAGGTTGGTCGGAATGTAGGCGGAAATGTCCTGCGCTTCAGTTTCGATAATAGGCAGCGCGGTCAATGATCCGCCACCGAGTTCCGGGCGCACGTGCGTGGCGCGCTCCAGCAGCCGCGCGTGGAGGTAGAAGATGTCGCCGGGAAACGCCTCGCGTCCGGGCGGGCGACGCAGCAGCAACGACAGCTCGCGATAGGCGCGCGCATGATGGGTGAGGTCGTCGTACACGATCAGCACATCCCGACCTTGCGCCATGAAATGCTCCGCAATGCTGGTCGCGGCGTACGGAGCGATGTAGGCGAGACCAGGTGGATCGTTGCCTTCGGTTACGACGACAATGGTGTACTCCATCGCGCCCTGTTCGCGCAGGGTAGCGACCACTTTGGCCACGCCGGATGCGCGCTGGCCAATAGCGCAATAGACGCAGAGCACATTGTGGTCGCGTTGATTGAGAATCGTATCGAGCGCGATCGTGGTCTTGCCTGTCTGTCGGTCGCCGACGATCAGTTCGCGCTGGCCGCGCCCGATGGGGATGAGCGCATCGATGACCTTGATACCAGTTTGCAACGGTACGGTGACGGGGGCGCGGTCCATGATGTGCGGTGCCGTGCGCTCGATAGGTAGACGCCCGCTGGTCACCACCGGGCCATTGCCGTCCAGAGGCCGGCCCAATGGATTAATAATGCGTCCGATCAATGCGTTTCCCACCGGCACGTCCATCACGTGCCCCCTGCGTTCGACTTCATCGCCCGTATGCAGCTGCCAGTAGTCGCCCAACAGAACCACGCCGATTTCGTCTTCATCGACGTTGAATGCGATGCCATACACATCTCCGGCAAACCTCAGCACCTCTTCAAAACCCACGCCGGGGAGGCCGGAGACCTTTGCGATGCCCGTGGCGATACTCGTAATCGTGCCAATTTCCCGGGGCCTCAGTTGGGGCACGAATGCATCCCGCACCTGGCTTATTCCGGTAAACGCTCTATCGAACACGTTCTGGATGCTCTCGGGTTCCGTATTCATTGGCTCTGTGTTTGTGGCTGAGGTTCTTCGGATTGAGGTTCGGCCTTGGCCTGAGGCATATCCTTCTTTGTCAGCAATTCGCCGACGCCTTTTTCCAGCGACACAAGGTAATCCGCGATACTCCATGCCACTTTGTGTCCATTCGTGATGAGTTCGATTCCGCTAATCAAATCCGGCGCGGTCTCAAACCGGACATGGATTTCAGCCGAGAAGGTTTCATTGAGTGCCTGTTGTATCACCGCGCGTTGCTCCACAGGCAGGTCAAAGGCGCTGCGCACGCGCGCGGGGTTCGATGATGTCTTGAGGGCCGCGGCGAGGCCTGCTTTTGCCTTGCCGTCCATCCCCTGCAAGCGGCGAATGAATACGTCGCCCAATCGTTCTTCCAGACTCGTCGTGGCGAGATCCGTCAGTGCCTTTCGCGCGATGGCAAACACCTCCTGCTGAGTCCGATGACTGATGGCTTGATTGAGGTGATGGGCGTCGTTTCTCATCGTGTCCTGTCGTTTGGCACTCAAGGCGTCGGCCGCCTGCCGTGCTTCGTCGAGGAGCCGCTGACGTTCGGCTTTCGCCTCGTCTGTCGCCTGGCTCAAGAGTGCGGCAAGTTGCCGGTCGAACTCCTCGTTCTTGTGCTGGAACTCGTCACGCTCCTTTTTGGCTTCAGTTTGTTTCGCGGCGGCATCGGCAAGTTCAGCGACGATACGCTTCTCCCGCGCGTCGATGGCATGGAGGATAGGTTTGTATAGAAAACGCCTCATCAACCACACCAAGATGAGAAAATTGAGCGCCTGCGCAATGACGGTGAACCAGTCGATCAGCATCGGTTACTTTCCCGCGGCTTGGGCGATGACGTGGTTCCAGAACGGGTTGGCGAACAGGAGAATCATCGAGACCACGAAGCAGTAGATGGCCGTGGACTCGATCATCGCCAGGCCCACAAATAAGGTTCGGGTGATGGTCGCGGAGGCATCTGGTTGCTGGGCCAACGATGACAGCGCGCTCGAGACCGCCTTCCCCTCGCCCAATGCAGGCCCTATTGCGCCGAAGCTCGTGGTAATGCCTGCAGTAACAATTGATGCCACCGCAATAATCGTCAAACTATCCATCCGTATCTCCTTTTGTTGTCGTAGTTCATCATTCAATGTTTTGCATCTGGTTCAGGCTTGGGCCTACGGACTCGCGTGGCAGCCGCGATGTACACCGCCGCCAGGATGCTGAAGATGTAGGCCTGTACCATGCCGGTGAGCAGACCGAGCGCCGTCATGGCGATCGGAAAGATAAAGGGCGTAATAGTCAGCAGGATGCCGATAATCATGGCTCCGCTCATCATGTTGCCGAATAGACGGATGGCCAGGGCCAGCGTGCGGGAAATTTCGCTGATGATATTGAACGGCAACATGATGGCCGTTGGCTGTGCGTAGGACTTGAGGTATCCGCCCACGCCTTGCTCTTCAACGCCGAACAACGGTACGGCCACGAACACGCACAACGCCAGCGCCGTGGTGGTCGAGAGCGAACCGGTCGGCGGTTCATAGCCTGGGATAACGGTGCCAAGGCTGGCGGCGGCGACAAATAGGAAGAGCGTACCCAAAAAAGGGAGATATTTCTCCGGGTGGCTAAGGCCGACCTCTTCGATTTGTTTCTCGATAGCAGTAACGATGATTTCCAAGAAGTTCTGCCAGCGGGAACGTCGCAGGCCAGTAGAAAGTTTGCGCGTGATGAGTTCTGAACCGACCGCCAGTACGAACATCAGCCCCCACGTCACCACAATCGTGGCGTTGAGTTTGAAAAACCCATATTGCCAGAAGATGATCTCG
>Ga0224496_10000579_pt1 | contig 25105 bp, 22 predicted proteins | sample SF_Jul11_sed_USG_2_FD_168127 | JGI IMG/M metagenome (GOLD analysis project Ga0224496, IMG submission 168127) | Sediment microbial communities from San Francisco Bay, California, United States - SF_Jul11_sed_USGS_8_1 | ecosystem: Environmental > Aquatic > Marine > Sediment | place: USA...
TGGTTCGTTACAGTATATACCATTAATAAATCTTATTGCGCCGGTATTGGCAGCGCTGGCATTTATCCACTTTGAATTAGCACGGCTATCTAAAGTTCGCTCAAGTCCAAATCAATTGCGAGCAATTAAATAACATTAATTCATTGATTACAATACATTTAATACTTAGAAATAAAGTTCGGAATAATTTGGCAACTAAACTGTGGATGACTGATTGCCTGCAGGTATCGGGCGCAAGATTTCTGATACTTGTTTCGTTACAGCAACACAAAGCTGCGAAGCTGCATCATTAATCTTAAATTGTGGTTTTTTTATGCAATAAATTTCGCATCTTATCTGCTGTATTAAAAGGATATTTCTCACCTATGTAGGTAAAACTCCTATCCATTATAGGAAAAAAACCTACGCTTGTTTTGGCGTTGTTTCCATTTACTTTGGCATCCCTTAGATTGAAAATGATCCAGGTAATTCAATCAATTCGTTTATTACCGACAATTGAAATTAACGAGGAGCATCAAAATGGATACTAATCAGATTTTAGATGAAATCAAAGAAATCAACCTTGGATATATGCTATTAGCGCAACAATTGGTGCGTGAAGATAAAGTCGCAGCGATATACCGGTTAGGAATTAGCCAGGAAGTCGCAGATATTGTTGAAGGACTTAGTTCCAGTCAGCTTCTAAAGATGGCTGCTACGAATACGTTGTTATGCCGATTTCGCTTTGATGATAGTTTGATTGCGGAAATGCTTACAAGTCATGGTCGCGATCAAGCAGTGTCCCATTCTCATGCTGCCATCCTAATGGCCGGTCAACCTGCAGAAGCAATTGCATAAATTTCATTCTACAGGATAACGGTGCCATGCGTAAGAAAAGTATCTTGTCCGAAGCAAAGCAAATTCAACTTGCAACTGAGCTCATCAAACTGGGTTCTCGGTTGCAAGTGTTGGAGGTTTATTCCAATCTAAGCCGTGAAAGATTGGTGAGACTATACAAGGAGATCAGAGGCGTCTCCCCTCCAAAAGGTATGTTGCCATATTCAGAAGACTGGTTTATGAGTTGGCAACCAAATATGCACTCAACTTTATTTATCAATATTTTTAACTACCTTGTAACGAATGCAGGCGTTGATGGTATTTATGCAATCATCAAAAGCTATAAACTGTATCTTGAGCACATTGAAGCTAATAATCTTCCGCGTGTATTAAGTATAACGCGAGCATGGACACTGGTACGTTTTATCGATAGCAATGTACTGTGTATGTCTCCTTGTATAAAATGTGGCGGAGATTTCTTAGTGCATTCTCTGGAAATACATACCAATCACGTTTGCGGATTGTGCAACATTCCCTCCCGTGCTGGCAAAACAAAGAAAAGTAAAAGTATCGTTGAAGCCTAATCCTATTATTGAGGGTTTGATACTCAGAATAGTTTGACAGTGTATTAGCCCGATTACGTGATTGAGTTGTATGGGGGGCACTGAAAAATGAATTAAGCTGAGTATCCCATCAATATATGCATTCAATTATCGATTGATTCTACAGGGGATTTGATAATAGCAATTATTCATAGTTACATTCTTCTATACCAGAACGCGACGGATGCGTTCTAATGCCGCCTTAAGATTCTCCATTGAAGTTGCAAAGGATAGGCGTATATAGCCTTCGCTACCAAATGCGGAGCCTGGTACAACTGCTACGCCAGCTTCTTCCAGAAGATATTCACAAAATGCAATATCACTACCTTCATCAATTATCCCTTTATTGCTCAGATCAGAGATTGCTTGTTGGCAATCGGCAAATGTATAAAAGGCACCATCTGAGGGCAAGCATTTTATTCCAGCAATTCTGCTGAGTCCTTCCGTGACAAAATCATTGCGAGTCTTAAATGCTGCCACCATTGGTTCGATACATGATTGATCGCCTGTAAGGGCTGCTTCAGCTGCGACCTGGGAAATTGAAGTTGGGTTTGAAGTGCTTTGTGATTGAATATTCTCCATTGCGGTAATGATATTTTCTGGTCCACCACAATATCCAATGCGCCATCCAGTCATGGCATAAGCTTTAGAAACGCCATTTAATACCACTGTCCGCGAATATAGATCAGGGCATACATTGAGTATATTTAAAAACGGATCGCCGGACAAAAGAATATGTTCGTACATATCATCAGTTGCGATAAGAATCTTTGGATGCTGACGTAAAACTGCGCCCAATGCCTGGAACTCTTCTTGGGTATAAGCACTGCCTGATGGATTCCCAGGACTATTAATCACAAATAGATTAGTTTTTGGCGTAATTGCTTTTTCTAATTGCTGGGCTGTTATTTTGAAATGTTGCCCAATATCAGTTTCAATGAAAACGGGTTTCCCTTCAGCAATCAGAACAATATCTGGATAGGATACCCAATAAGGGGCAGGTATAATAACTTCATCGCCCGGATTAATGACAGACAGAACGAGATTAAAAAAACTTTGTTTCCCGCCACAAGACACTAGGATTTGTTTGGGACTATATTCAAACCCATTCTCACGTTTAAATTTTTCACAAATAGCATTCTTTAAACTAGGTGTGCCACCAACTGGCGTATATTTAGTAAAGCCGTTGTTTATAGCTGCTATGGCAGCATCTTTAATATGCTGTGGCGTATCAAAATCAGGCTCGCCCGCGCCCAGTCCAATAATATCTTTCCCTTCCGCTTTAAGTTTTGCTGCGCGGGCAGTTACGGCAAGCGTAGGGGAAGGTTTGATAGCCTGTACACGGTTTGAGAGTTCCACAGCAAAATCCTCATATTAATGTAGACTGGGTCTACATGTTAAAATTGCGCAATAATTCTGTAATTATTCAGTACATCGCAGTAACTGTTCAGATTGCCCCTAAAATTCGTCAGTTCAAGGCACTAAATGTGAGTTTACAAGTGCAATTGATTATTTTGTAACACCGAAATGGCAGATTATAGGGATAAGCTGAATAGTTGCATAATTCTTTTCACTTGAAGAAACAACACATTCAGGGATTATACCTGTGATCGTTACCTTCCCCAATAGTCCGTATAAATTACATCAATCTTTTGAACCAGCCGGCGATCAACCCGAAGCAATTGCCAAACTTATAGAAGGTATCACGGATGGCCTGGCTTTCCAGACATTACTTGGCGTGACGGGTTCTGGCAAAACATTTACGATGGCTAATGTTATTGCGCGGCTGGGCCGGCCGGCAATTATTATTGCACCCAATAAAACATTGGCGGCGCAACTTTACGCTGAAATGCGTGAATTTTTTCCAGAAAATGCTATTGAGTATTTTGTTTCCTACTATGATTATTACCAGCCAGAAGCCTATGTTCCTTCGCGGGATCTTTTTATTGAAAAAGATTCCAGCATTAATGCGCATATCGAGCAAATGCGGTTGTCCGCGACTAAATCACTGCTTGAGCGCGATGACACGATTATCGTTGCATCGGTTTCATGTATTTATGGTATTGGTGACCCGGTCGACTATCATGGAATGATCTTGCATTTACGTGAACATGAAAAAATAAATCAGCGAGATGTGATTAAACGCCTGACTGAGATGCAATATGAACGTAATGAAATTGAATTCAGTCGCGGTCACTTTCGAGTACGAGGAGATGTGCTGGACATTTTTCCGGCAGAAAGCTCTGAGGCGGCAGTTCGTGTTTCATTATTTGATGATGAAGTAGAAAGCATATCGTTATTTGATCCGCTAACGGGACGTTTATTACAGAAGCTATCGCGATATACCATTTATCCATCAAGTCATTATGTGACACCAAGAAGCACGACACTGCGTGCCATTGAGACGATAAAGGCTGAGTTAAGGGAACGCACAGAGCTTTATTATCAATCTCATAAACTGGTCGAAGCCCAACGGATTGAACAACGGACGCGTTTTGATCTAGAGATGCTCAATGAACTTGGTTTCTGCAAAGGGATTGAAAACTATTCACGCCATCTTTCCGGAAAAAAGCCTGGCGAACCTCCGCCGACGCTGATTGACTATTTGCCTCGTAACGCCCTCATGGTAATTGATGAGAGTCATGTTACCGTTCCTCAAGTTGGTGGCATGTATAAAGGGGATCGATCCCGCAAGGAAAATTTGGTGAACTATGGTTTTCGTTTGCCATCGGCACTAGATAACCGCCCGCTGAAGTTTGAAGAATTTGAAAAAATGATGCCGCAAACTGTTTTTGTTTCCGCTACACCGGCAGAATATGAAAACAGCCATAGTGGCCAAGTGGTTGAGCAAGTTGCCCGGCCAACGGGCTTAGTTGATCCCGCCATTGAAGTTCGCCCCGTTACAACCCAAGTTGATGATTTAATGTCAGAAGTAAGCTTTCGCGCCGCCAAAAATGAACGTGTGCTGGTAACCACGTTGACGAAACGGATGGCTGAAGATTTAACCGACTATTATTCTGACCATAATATCCGGGTACGCTACCTGCATTCGGATATTGATACGGTGGAACGAGTAGAAATTATTCGTGACTTACGCCTGGGGAAATTTGACGTGCTGGTTGGTATTAATTTGTTACGGGAAGGTCTGGATATTCCTGAAGTGTCTTTGGTTGCGATACTGGATGCCGATAAAGAAGGATTTCTCCGCTCAGAGCGTTCATTAATTCAAACAGTAGGAAGAGCGGCGCGCCATATTAATGGTTCAGCTATCCTTTACGCGGACAGAATAACTAACTCCATGCGTCGTGCAATGGACGAAATGACACGTCGGCGTGAAAAACAAATTTTATTTAACAAGGAAAATAATGTGACGCCACGAAGCGTTCATAAGCGTATTAAAGATTTAATTGATGGTGTCTATAACATTGAGACGGCGCAACAGAATCTCAAAGCTGCTCAGGTACAAGCCCGCTTTGATTCCATGAGCGAAACGCAATTAATCAAAGAAATTAAACGACTCGAGAAGAAAATGCTAAGTGCCGCGAAGAACCTGGAGTTCGAGCAGGCGGCACAATACCGGGATGAACTTAAGATGCTAAAGAGCAAATTATTTGTTGGGGTTGCTGACCTGGAATCTTGACCTGGTTGTATTTTGTATTGGTTATTCTAATTCCATCTATTTTTTTATCATTGTCGAAGAGACAAAGATAATACGGTGAAAGGTGCGATTAAGTGTTTTGCTGGAGAAATTAGTCATTGCCATACTTTCAACAAAACGTATGTGATCACCCACTTTTACTTGTGTGGTTGGGGCGGCAATCCAAAAGTGCCTTCCACCATTTTCTAGCTCCATATAGGTATAACCGGTTGTCTCAAGAACCGAGACAACAATACCTTCATCATTTGGCAATTTTGTTGTTGCATCGGAAGTATTTTGAGCATATGAAGTGCTAAAAATCAGTAGACTCAGCAGGAAAGCCAAAACCAGGTGAAAAGTTTTCATTATTTCTCCAGAAGATTTATTGATATTTTCAGCCATTATGATACACCGCAGTTTTTTTAGTTCCAATTGAAACTGCAATTATTGGTGGTCATGCACTGGAATTTTGCTTAGTTGTTATTTGTCGAACCCGCTCAAAAAAGCATATTGCCGCGGCTGAAGCAGCATTGAGTGATTCTGTTTTGCCAAGCATGGGTATACTAATCTGTTCGTTAGAAATTTTCAGCATTTCATCGGATAAACCTTTTCCTTCATTGCCAAAAACAAATGCAATCGGTCCAGTTAATTGGGTTTGATAAAGGCTATTCTTTGCTTGAGCAGAAGTAGCAATTATCTTGCCGTTAAATAGTTCTGCAATTTCTGCCAAATTAGTCCGTTCATGGATATGCAGTAGAAAATGGGCACCCATTGCTGCACGAAGCACTTTAGGTGACCAAGTGTCCACGCAATCTGTTGAAAGATAGACATCGCATGCGCCCGCAGCGGCAGAAGAACGTAAAATGGAACCTAGGTTGCCCGGATCCTGTATCGATTCAAGAAAGACGCAAAAAGCTTCACTTTTTTTGACTGGAATAGCCTTGATCGCTGGGACAGAAATAAGCGCCATTATCCCTGTTGGTGTTTTTACCGGTGCAGCCTCACAAAACAACGAGTCGCTCAATATAACGATTTTTTTAGCTTGTTTGTGGATTATTTTCTTTATTTCTGCGTGTTGATATCCTGATTTGCTTGTGATGAGGTTAATAGGAGGGCCCAGCGCCGCACAATAAGCTTCGATCAGATGGATGCCATCCAGTATCGTCAAACCACTTTTTCTGCGCTGTTTAGCAGACCTTTCTAATTTAACCAGTTGCTTGAAAAAAGGATGCTCACGTGAGGAAATAGATTGCATAGCGAGAGCGCAGGCTGCAGAATATTATTTGACACCAGCCTTTTTATTTGCGTTCTTAGTCCTTATAACGGTATTCAGCAGACATGGCATGTGCCTGCAGGCCTTCGCCTTTAGCTAACGTAGAAGCAATCGCCCCAAGTGTTGCCGCACCTTGCGCGGATACCTGAATAAGGCTGCTTCGTTTCTGGAAATCATAAACGCCAAGCGGTGATGAGAAACGCGCTGTGCGGGAGGTAGGGAGTACGTGGTTGGGACCGGCGCAATAATCACCAATCGCTTCGCAAGCATTCCGGCCAAGAAAAATAGCCCCTGCATGCTTAATTTTTTCCAACCATTTTTCAGGTTGATCAACCGACAATTCCAAATGCTCAGGCGCAATTTGATTGGCAATGGCACATGCTTCATCGAGATCATTAACCCGGATAAGTGCGCCGCGATTTTCAAGAGAAGTATGAATAACCGCTTTTCGCGGCATGGTTTCCAGTTGCCGGTTAATACTTGTTTCAACCTTGTCTAGAAAGGCGGCATCTGGAGAAAGCAGGATTGCCTGCGCCAATTCATCATGCTCAGCTTGCGAGAACAGATCCATGGCAATCCAGTCCGGATTAGTTTTGCCATCACAAATCACTAAAATTTCTGATGGACCTGCAACCATATCTATGCCGACTAAGCCATAGACGCTCCGTTTTGCTGCTGCGACATACGCATTACCCGGCCCAACAATTTTATCAACTTGTGGGATAGTTTGCGTGCCATAGGCCAATGCACCGACGGCTTGAGCGCCACCAATGGTGAAAACACGATCTACCTCACAAATGGCGGCAGCCGCCAGTACCAAATCATTTTTTTCACCATTAGGTGTGGGTACTACCATGATCAGTTCCTCAACACCGGCAACGTTGGCCGGCAGTGCATTCATTAGAACCGAGGAAGGGTAGGATGCCTTGCCACCTGGAACATATAATCCAACACGGTCAATTGGTGTAATTTTCTGGCCTAATATTGTTCCGTCCGCTTCCTGGTATTGCCAGGATTGCGCGGATTGTTTTTCATGATAAGCACGAACCCGTTGAGCAGCTTGTTCAAGCGCATCACGTTGAAAAGGTGGTAGTGCTTGCAGTGCCTGCTGCAAATACGCTTTGGGTAATTCTAACGCTCCAACTGTGGTTGCTTCCAGGTTATCAAAGCGTTGGGTAAATTCCAGCAATGCCTCATCGCCACGGCGTTTAATATCGGCGAGAATACTGGCTACCGTCTTGTTTACTTCATCATCCTGTGCATTCTCAAATGCCAGTAACTGACCAAGCGATTTATTAAACCCGATATCTATGGAGGCGAGTCGTTTTATTTGAACCATAAAAAATTCCGATTTTTTTCTTAGACAGTTATGCTTCAACCGCTTCTGAGAAAGCCTTTAAGATCGGTTGGATTGTTTCCCGTTTTAATTTTAAGGCTGCCTGATTAATAATTAAACGCGATGAAATCGGCATGATTTCTTCGACTGCTTCCAGGTTGTTGGCTTTTAGTGTATTACCCGTTGACACCAGATCGACAATTGCATCGGCGAGACCAACCAATGGTGCAAGCTCCATGGAACCATAAAGTTTAATCAAATCTACATGCACCCCTTTATCGGCAAAGTGTTCACGCGCTGTCTGCAAATATTTTGTAGCAACTCTTAATCGCGCACCCTGAAATACGGCGGATTCATAATCGAATCCTGTGGGTACGGCTACCATCATCCGGCACCGGGCAATATTTAAATCCAGTGGTTGATAAAGCTCTGTACCCCCATGTTCCAGAAGTACATCCTTGCCAGCAATGCCGATATCCGCCGCGCCATATTGGACATAGGTTGGAACATCCGATGCACGGACAATCACAAGGCGCACGTTAGCGCGATTGGTTGCAAGTATCAATTTGCGTGATTTTTCTGGATCATCCAGCACTACAATTCCCGCCATTTTCAGCAAGGGTGCAGTATCGTCAAAGATGCGCCCCTTGGAAAGGGCGATGGTAATGTCGGTCATAAGTCAGGAAACTATCCGAGGTTGGCTGCGGCAAAATCCCAGTTGACTAATTTTTCCAGAATGGTATTGACATAATCAGGGCGACGATTCTGATAATCCAGGTAATAAGCATGTTCCCAAACGTCGATGGTTAATAACGGACGGATATTTTTAGTTAAGGGGGAATCCGCATTGCTTGTTTTAGCGATTGAAACTTTACCGCCATCAAGCACCAGCCAGGCCCAGCCACTGCCAAACTGAGTTACTGCAGCGGTTGCAAGTTCCTTTTTACAAGCATCTACACTGCCAAAAGCCGCTTCAATTTTTTGTTTCAACGCAGCAGGCGGTTCGCCACCGCCGTTTGGCTTCAAACTGAGCCAGTAAAACATATGGTTCCACACTTGCGCTGCATTATTAAAAATACCTGCTTTGTCAGCTTGTCCAGCGGTCGCCCTGATTATTTGTTCCAGTGATTGGCCGGCAAGTTCTGTTCCTGCTACCAGATTATTGAGATTGGTAACATAAGTATTGTGATGTTTTCCATAATGAAAACTGAGTGTGTTTGCTGAGATAACCGGTTCGAGTGCGTTATCTGCGTAGGGTAGGGGCGCCAAAACAAACTGTGATCCAGATTGAGCAGCGCTAGAAAAATTATTTACATTGACATTAGTCATTGTTTCTCTCCTTTGATAGATAGAATAATACTGAAACGCGGCGGGAGTTACTCAGCCTTATTGATTTCAGCGGTAAACGTGATTTTATTGTATCCTGCCACCCGTGCTGCTTCCATGACGTTAATGACCGACTGGTGTGTGGCTTTGGCGTCTGCGTTGATAATGATGAGTGGATCAGATTTATCATCGGCGGCGGATTGCAACGCATTTTGCAGATTTTCAATCCCGGTAAATTTTACCGGTACGCCATTGACCGTATAACTGCCAGCAGCGTCAATTGAAATGTCAATCACATTAGGACGTTCAATATTTTTATCTACTGCATCCGCCGCTGATTGTGGTAAATTAATTTCAAGTTCCGCGAATTTTGAGTAGGTTGTCGTAATTACCAAAAAAATCAGGATAACCAATAACACATCTATCATCGGTACTAGATTAATTTCCGGTTCTTCTTTTTGTCTGCCACGCTGAAAGTTCATAGAATGTTAATCGCTAATAATTTCGTAACGATAAGCTTACATATAATAACCAGGGTGGATATTATACAGACTTAACCTTATTCAAACTGAATTCTGGTTTATTATTCTTTTAGCCGCTATTTATCCAAATTAAATAATATAACGTAATCCATGAACAAGCCATTAATCAGTATTGTTATGGGCAGTAACAGTGATTGGGATGTGATGCAGCACGCTGTTAACATCCTCAAGGATTTTAATATAGCGCATGAAGCGCTGATTGTATCCGCGCACCGCACACCGGATCGTATGTTTGAATATGCTGAAACTGCCATTGATCGCGGGATTAAATGTGTTATTGCCGGGGCCGGTGGCGCAGCGCACCTGCCCGGAATGATCGCTGCTAAAACCACCTTGCCAGTATTAGGTGTGCCAGTTACTTCCAAACGGCTGCAGGGCATCGATTCGTTGTTATCCATTGTGCAGATGCCAAAAGGTATTCCTGTCGCCACTTTTGCCATTGGAGAAGCCGGTGCTGCCAATGCAGGGTTATTTGCCGTTGCACTGTTGGCAGTGGACGATGAGCCGTTAGCCAAGGAACTGGCGGCCTTTAGAAAAAGGCAAGCAGCGGCCGTTACAGCGATGACTTTGCCGGTATGAAAAGTATTATGCCGGGCTCTATGCTAGGCCTCCTTGGTGGCGGCCAGTTGGGACGCATGTTTACCATGGCGGCCCAGTGCATGGGTTATCGCGTCACGGTACTTGACGCATCAAAGGATAGTCCGGCGGGTTGTATCGCTGATCGTTTTATCTGTGCTGATTACAGTGATAGAAAAGCGCTACATGAACTTGGTTCGACTTGCGCAGGTGTTACTACCGAATTTGAAAATATACCATCTGACTCACTCAGCTTTCTGGCTGACTATTGCGTTGTCAGCCCGGATGCCAACAGTGTGGCGATAGCGCAAAATCGAATTGCTGAGAAACAGTTTTTGGCTGCCAATGGTTTTCCGGTCGCTGCTTTTGCTGTGGTTCAGGATAATGATAAACTTTCACCTGAAACGCACCCTGAATTATTCCCTGGAATACTCAAGATCAGCCGGTTTGGTTATGACGGAAAAGGTCAAGTCCGCATCAACAATGCAGCTGATTTAAGGGCTGCATTTGTCAGTCTAAATAAAGAAATTTGTGTCCTGGAACAGCGTTTGCCGCTGAAAAAAGAAATATCTGTTATCGTGGCGCGTGGCTTTGATAATGCATTAAGCATTTTTCCAGCCGCGGAGAATCAACATGCGCACGGCATTCTTGATATCAGCATGATCCCTGCCAATGTTTCGCAGGAAATTATCCAGCGCGCCAATAAAACAACCATTCGCGTTGCCGAGAAGCTCGATTACCGGGGAGTCTTGTGCGTGGAGTATTTCGTGCTGGCGGATGGTCAACTCGTCATTAATGAAATTGCGCCACGCCCGCATAATAGTGGCCACTATACCATTGACGCTTGCGTCACTTCCCAGTTCGAGCAGCAGGTGCGTACACTTTGTGGATTGCCATTGGGAAGCACCGAAATGCATAGCGCGGCGGCCATGGTCAATTTGCTGGGTGATTTGTGGCAATCAGCAGACCCTGATTGGCAACAGCTTCTCCAGTATCCATTTGCAAAATTACATTTGTACGGAAAGCGTGAAGCGCGCCCAGGACGGAAAATGGGCCATTTTACTGTGCTGGACAAAACGGCTGAAACAGCACTGCAACAGGCGTTGGAAATTAAACAATTACTCAATATGAATACGTTTTCATGATCATCAACGAACCCGCGCTATTTGAAACAAGTATAAAAAGCCTGCCTTTGCTACATCGTGGAAAAGTACGCGATATTTACGCAATTGATAATGATAGCTTGTTAATTATTCAAACGGATCGTTTATCTGCATTTGATATCATCCTGCCAACCGCCGTTCCGGGCAAGGGCAAAGTGCTGACTGCGATTTCAAGCTTCTGGTTCAATAGGCTCAGCCATATTATTAGCAATCATATGACAGGCATTGCTCCTGAATCGGTGGTGGCGGGGGAGGAACGTGATCAGGTTATTGGTCGCGCCTTTGTAGTGAAACGGTTAAAGCCACTACCCGTGGAAGCGATTGTGCGTGGTTATGTGGCGGGATCGGGCTGGAAGGATTATCAAAAAACCGGTGCAATTTGTGGTAGTGCACTGCCTGACGGTTTGCGGCAAGCTGAAAAACTGCCGGGTGGCGCAATTTTCACCCCTTCTACCAAAGCCGAAGCGGGCGCACATGATGAAAATATATCGATTGAAAAAACAAAACAACTATTGGGTGATGCCCTGGCAGCGCAAGTTAGTGACAAAGCTATTCGTCTTTATACCGAAGCGGCGAATTATGCGGAACAAAAAGGAATTATCATTGCCGACACCAAATTTGAATTTGGACAGGATAATGCCGGTAAACTTTATCTAATTGATGAAGCATTGACACCTGATTCATCTCGTTTCTGGCCTGTGGATCAGTATGTAGTAGGAAAGAGCCCGCCTAGTTATGATAAACAGTTTGTGCGCGATTGGCTGGAACAACAGCACTGGAACAAGAAAGCGCCTGCGCCCGCATTACCAACCGATGTTCTTAAACAGACCGTGAAAAAATACCAGGAAGCGCTAAGATTATTAACGATTTAGAATTTTTGATAAGCGACTGCGATATTCGCTGGAAACAGTGCTTCGGCTGCAGCAAACCTTTGCCAATAAAATAGCTAGGAAGTGAAAGAGGTCCAGCAAAATTTCTATTGTTTGCTAAAAAGTGACCTGGGCGAGATTATTCTGGCCATATAAACGCTGCCTGAAGTTGATCAAATAATCCTTTCAGGTCCTACCAAAGGGCCCTATAAATTCGTCTCAGATATTGATCTGGCGGTTTATGGTGTAGCTGTCATTTACGATACAGTAATCCACCCGGTTGATTTATTAGAATGAACAAAAAAAACACTGCCTTATTTTCTTAAGATCGCCGATTATCTAGCATTCATGAATCTAAGCTGATTGAACATATAGACAAAGCACGGCTCAATTACTTTTATAAGATACTGGATGAAATATTGTTCATGTCGAGAATCATTGGCTTATTAGGTACGTGGACCAACAAACTGAATTTATGAAACATTAATGCCGCAGGGGAAATAATCCTGGGGTCGATCGTGTCATTTTACAAGCTAAAACCTGGACAAAGAGATAGTCGGGGTAACACACTGTGACTTCAGTAGCCTATATATTTTCTCGAAACTGCTTCTAAATAAAAATATAACCTATTGATGCATAAATGTATTATATTATTTTCGTGTCTAATTCTAATGCAAAGCTTTAAGATTAGAACTTGCATCGATACATTTTCCCATAATGGAAGTTGCTGAGAAACTAATTTTCTGATTGGTTTTTATGTTGTTATATGTTATTTATCGTGATTAGTCGAGAGCCAAATAGAAGCAGGCCGTTACAGCTCAAGTTGGTGCTAATTGCGCCTTCGAATGCATTGAGTAAAAACTCATGGAAAAGGAGAGCTACGATGAAGTTCCAACTGGATTTGCACAAGCCGATGTTAAGTTTGTTCATTTTGTTTGTTTTCTGGTTCCATGCTAATTCATCTTGGGCGGGAGAGGCGCAATGCTCAGATGTGTGGGAACGTGGGCATCTTAATGTACTGACCATTAATTTGGCGCTTTTTGAGATAGCACGACGTGATGAGCGGTTAGAGAATCTCGCCGAGTTTGCAGAAACTAAAGCGTTAGATGGCGAGCCCATTGATGTTATTTTACTTCAAGAAGGTATCGCTGGTGATTTGGTGAAAACTAACGATGGAAGTCCTAGCGACCTTCGAGATAGGCTTCGAGAACGTGGGTTGATTTATGATTTAAAAACTGCAATTGAGACCGGTATTCCCGGCATTTTGACAACAGGGAACGCCATACTGAGTCGTTGTGAAATTCACTTCAAGTTCTTCAAGTTTCTGCCTGCTACGTCCGAAAAAATTGAGTTTGAGGGAATAGGAAGCTTCGATATCCCCATAACACGGAACGTCATGATAGTGCGGATAAAAATTCCAGGTGCGCCGAGTCGTTTCAGTAAGATCAATGTGTACAATACACATCTATGTGCTGGCGGAAGTAGCACTACCGAGGTTGAAGGCAACGTTGTTAACACGAGTGGCTGTACCGTTGATGAGCGTGAGCATCAGCTTGTTAAGCTGCTGGAATTCACCAAAGCCGCGGAACGATTTTTCTCCTTCTTTGGTGGAAAGCCGCATGTCCTGGGCGGTGACTTCAATATCGACAATTTCAGAGGCGGCGAGGGTGGACAGTTTGGCAATGAAAAATCACTGTATGACACCATCATAGGTAGTGGTTTTATAGACGCTTATGCACAACCGCAAATAGATAGTGGCGTTTTATTGCAAGATCTTTGTGTTCAATCCGGAGACCCATTCGAGCCGTTTCCAGTCCAATTTCCAGAAATATTTCAAAACTGGGAACCGGATGTTCACTGTACGAAAGGGGTATCTTTTCTGAATGCTAATGAACCTTTCCCGGAATTTTTCGATACTACCCCAAGGCGTATCGACTATATTTTCCAAAAGGGTTTTGCTGTAGGGAATGGCGAAGTGGTTTTTAATCCGAATGCCAGTCCACCGAAGCCCCTCGAACCAATTGTATCTGACCATGCGGGTGTTCTTGTTCGGATTTTGCTTCAGTAAAAGTTCTGGTGAGTAAGGTTTGCCGAATGCTATAAATACTATCCAATATTGATTGCAATGCCATGAATGAAAAACAGAAGTATATGCTGGATACTATTCGAAGAGAAGCCAAATATACAGCTTCTTACACCGGAAGGATGGCATTTAATGAACGCGTCATGTTGGCGATGCAATCCGTCGACCGAGAAGCGTTTGTTTCCACCCAATACAAAAATCATGCATTTGAAAACGGTCCGTTGCCAATAGGCCATGGCCAGACCATTTCGCAACCTTATATAGTCGCATTGATGACGGATTTGGTTGATGTTACGGCGGAAAGTGTCGTGCTGGAAATTGGTACGGGGTCAGGTTATCAGGCGGCGGTTCTTTCCCGGTTAGTACAGCAGGTTTATACCATCGAGAAAATTCCCGAGCTGGCTGAGCTTGCCCGGCAACGATTAACGACGCTGGGTTATGATAATATCGAAGTACGCAGTGGCAGCGGTTATCATGGCTGGAAGGAAAAAGCGCCTTTTGATGCGATCATCGTAACCGCCGCTGCTACACATATTCCACAGAGCCTCATTGATCAGCTCAAACCCGGTGGGCGCATGGTAATCCCCGTTGGTTTGCCTTATATGCATCAGGAATTGATGCTGTTAATAAAAAGTAAAAGCGGCGCAACGCATACGGAATCAGTTCTGGGCGTTTCTTTTGTGCCGTTCGTTGTAGCGGATGATGAAATCCCGCGTGGTTCTCCTCGGTGTTAGTCTTGTTAACCATCGTAAAACGTGAATCTGCTTTCTAGAAACCCTTTTTTCTTCAATGCTGACATTATGAAAAATAAAACTAAGTTTCCAGCATTATGATCGAACCACTTGAAACAGGGAAGCTGTATACGGTTTGTGATATTGACCAGTTTAGTTTTGATACCACCGACCAACTACCCGATCTGAAGGAAATTATCGGCCAGGATCGCGCATTGCAGGCGCTTCGTTTTGGCGTCAATATTCAACAAACAGGTTACAACCTGTTTGTGTTAGGTCCAACTGGTCTTGGTAAACATACCGTTGTGCGTGAATATCTGGAAGTGCAATCCAAAGACCAAAGTCCGCCAGCCGACTGGGTATACGTTAATAATTTTGAAAAGCCGTCGCAGCCGATCGCGATTAGTCTAGCCTGTGGGCGCGCGCATATCTTTCGCGATGATATGCAGCGCCTGGTGGAAGATTTATGCAGTGCAATCCCGAATGCATTTGAGACCGAAGAATACCATTTACACACACAGGAAATAGAAGACGATCTTAAAGATACCATTGAAGCTGCTTTTAATACCCTGGCTACCAAAGCCGAATCACATGACATTCGCCTGCTTCGGACGCCGCATGGTTTTGCCTTCGCGCCAATGAAAAACAATGAAGTCATTAAGCCCAAGGATTTTGAAAAATTAACTGAAAAAGAGCAACAACGTATTGATGAAGCCATGAATGCGCTGGAAGAGAAACTGGCCAGTATTTTGCGTATGCAACCGCAATGGCAACGAGAAGCGAGGAATAAGATCAAAGCGCTCAACCAAGAAATTGTCATGTTCGCTTCTGGTCATTTAATCGATGAGTTAAAAAACAAATACCTTGATAACAAAATCATCCAAACCTATCTGGAGGCGGTGCAACAAGATGTGATTAATAATCTACAGGATTTTCGTCGGGAAGAAGAAGGGTCGGAGCAGAAGGGTATTCCACTCATGGAAAAGCAAACGTATCGTCGTTATGTGGTGAATATACTCGTCGACAATGCCAAGCATAATGGCGCGCCCGTGGTGTTTGAAGATCTCCCCAACTATGCCAATCTGGTCGGTGCGGTGGAACACACTGCCCACATGGGCGCGCTCCAGACCGATTTTGCGCTGATCAAACCAGGGGCCTTGCATCGGGCCAACGGGGGTTATTTGATGCTTGATGCAATCAAATTGCTGATGCAGCCATATGCCTGGGAAGGGCTAAAGCGCGCCTTGTCTTCGCAACAAATAAAAATCCAGTCACTGGGACAAATCTATAGCTTAATCAGTACGGTATCATTAGAGCCGGAACCAATTCCGCTGAACATTAAAGTGGTCTTAATCGGGGATCGCATCCTTTACTATTTGTTGCATGCTTATGATAATGAATTTAAACAATTATTTAAGGTGGCAGCAGACTTTGACGATCGTCTTCACCGCTCCACAGAAAACCAGCAGGTTTACGCGCAAATGATCGCAACGATGTTAAGCCGCCATAAACTACGGCCATTTGACCGTTCAGCGGTAGCACGTGTGATTGAGCATAGTGCGCGTATGGCTAATGATTCGGAGAAACTATCCACTTATGTTATGGATATTGCCGATTTATTACGTGAAGCAGATCACTATGCCAGCCTTTCCAATCAACCGGTGGTGCACCGTGATAATATTCAGCAAGCGATTGATGCCCAGATCTATCGTGGTGATCGTTTACGCGAGCGCTTGCATGAAGAAATTAACCGCGGGACTCTGATGATCGATATTGATGGCGCCAAAGTGGCTCAAGTCAATGGATTGGCTGTCATCCAATTAGGCGATATTAGTTTCGCCATACCGTCACGTATTACCGCAACAGCCCGGCTGGGTGATGGTGAAGTCATTGATATTGAACGTGAGATCGAATTAGGTGGCGCTATTCATTCGAAAGGTGTTTTCATTCTTTCAGCGTTTCTGGGAGAGCGTTATGCGAAAAACCGGCCGCTGTCCTTGAATGCCAGCCTGGTATTCGAGCAATCCTATGGCATGATAGAAGGTGACAGTGCATCGATGGGCGAACTTTGCTGCCTGCTTTCCGCTTTGGCTGATATTCCCATCAAGCAAAGTATTGCCATAACCGGTTCTGTTAATCAACGTGGAGAGGCACAGGCCATTGGTGGTGTGAATGAAAAAATCGAAGGATTCTTTGATGTCTGTAACATGCATAAGTTATCTTCCCATCAAGCCGTATTGATTCCAGCCGCCAACATAAAGCATCTGATGTTGCGGCATGATGTCATTGAAGCCTGTCGAGATGGTAAGTTTGCGGTTTATGCCTACCAGAATGTCGATGAAGCCATGGAAATCTTGACCGCTGAGCCCGCTGAGCAGATTAATGCAAAAATCGAAGCGCGATTGGTTGAGCTAGAAGAATTTCACCAAATATACGCCAAGGCCAGTAAAGAAACATCAGACGATGATGGAAACGATAAACATTAATCACATCCTGGTCGCGCTGGATGCTAGTGCGGTTAATCGCAGTATCTTACAGGCGGCTACGACACTCGCTATCAACCTTAACGCCGAACTTAATGCCTTGTTTATTGAAGATATTAACTTGTTCCGGCTGGCCGAGCTGCCATTTGCCCGTGAAATTGTTTATGGTTCCGTGACGGGTCGTGGAATGAATATTGCGGATATGGAGCGATCCGTACACACCCAAACAACTCGATTACGCAAGTTAGTTGAAACGGTTGCGCAACAAAGCCAAAAGAAGATTGTCTTTGATGTCCAGCGTGGCGATATCGCCAGTGTGATCTGCAACGCATCCAGGCAAACAGATTTGTTAATCATTGGAAAAAATACCCAGTTAATCAAGCAAAGCCTGAAAGCCGGCACAATTGCTAAAACGTTGTTATCTTCTACACATTGCAGTCTCATGGTGTTGCAGCACGGCGCGATCATTGAACGGCCGGTGGTCGTTAGTTTTGATGGCAGCGAGGCTAGCCAGCATGCCTTGTCGCTTGCCAGCCGGTTAGCACGGCAGGATCATAATGCGCTCATCGTTCTTTTTCCCGCGGTTGATGATCATCGTTATCAGCAGCTCAACAAGCAGCTAACGGAGAAACTAAAAGATGCGGCGTTGCAAGCACACCCGGTCCGGCTGGCCAATAATACCGCAGTAGAAATATTGAAGGTGATCAAGCAATATCATGGCCGCATCTTATTATTGGAAGCCGGACGTTCCTTTTTAACGGACGATCAGACGCGAGAGCTTGTTCTGCAGGCTGATATACCAATTATTTTGTTGCGGTAATGGTTTTCTGGCGTGGGTATTGCATCTGTAGATCAACTGAGGATTTCAGGTAAAGACTGCAACGCAGAGATTCTGTCCTTGGCGATGGCTGCGTAGTTTGCATCACCAATTTTTTTCAATATTGACAGCTCCTCCTGTATGCGAAATATATATATACCATTTATCGGTATATATGAATCATATGCTTACAATGCTTGTCAAGGTATAAAACCAGTGTCACACAGTCCCAATCAGTGCTATTTACAGCGCGGTTTGGCACAAATCTGACACCATCAATTACGAGCCTCATTCAGCTTTCTCATGGTCGGTTTTAGCTTCATTTTTAGTAATTTTTCAGTGCATCAAAGTAACTGTTCAGATTGCTACTATAATTCGTCAGCTCAAGGGACAAAATGTGAGTTTACACGTGTAAATGATCATTTTGTAACACCGAAATGGCGGATTATAGGGGTAAGCTGAATAGTTACCATTTTTATTAATGTCGGAACCAGTATGGTGATCGATGCCATGCAAGATTTGGTGGGATAGTGATAGATGATAATCACAACTAAAATCTGAGTTATTGATTCAATATGAAAAGAATATGTGTTTATTGTGGTTCAAGTCTGGGTAAGCGGTCCGACTATACGAAGGCAGCGCATTTGTTGGCTGAAGAAATGTTTAAGCGTGATATCGGCTTGGTATATGGGGGTGCCAGTATCGGCATTATGGGTCAGGTGGCGGATGCTGTTCTGGCGCAAGGAGGTGAAGTGATAGGGGTGATACCTCAGGCTTTGGCGGTTAAGGAAGTATCTCATAACGGCTTGACTGAATTAAAGGTAGTTGGCTCGATGCACGAGCGTAAGGCTATGATGGCCGACCTCGCTGATGGCTTTATTGCTTTGCCGGGTGGGTTGGGTACGCTTGAAGAATTATTTGAAATTCTGACCTGGGCGCAATTGGGATTTCATCAAAAACCTTGTGGTTTGTTGAACATAGGTGATTATTATAATGGCTTGGTAGCGTTTTTAAATCATGCGACCGATGAGGCGTTTATAAAACCGATTCACAGATCTCTATTGCAGGTGTCTGCTTGTCCTCGTCAACTACTGGATACGTTTACAAGCTTTCAATCGCCCATTACAGACAAATGGATTAAGCATGATGAAACTTAGCGTCGATGAATGAAAACGATAACGATAGCAAATTAGTCATTTTATGCATAACTGCCTTCGCTTGTCCAAAGCAAATTACAAATTATTAAAGGCCTGGGCGAATTTACCGAAAGCATTGCGGATGAAGCGTTGCATCGAATCCTTGTAGGTCGCGTTGATTTTAAACACGGTGGTAAATTGAGAAAAAAGATTGATCAGGAAGGGTAAAGGGCCTTTGACTTTTGCGCCACTATAGCAATGCTTTAGCCATTGCCATGAGCTTATCGGCGAATTGCAGGTTGTGCAGATCCAGTTCATTGGTAATTTTCCACCTCAACCACCCGATAACGGTCTGGGCCGTTCAGGTCCTTTGCGTAGTGGCGCAATTCGATGGTCTTGCCGCTGCCGATATGACCAAGAAACAGGACATATTTTTGTGTCGCCGGAAAAAATCGGCCATTTTTCAGATCTATGCCAAACTTGCGCGCAAGCCGATTGAGTGTCTGTTGACTGCCGCGTGCTTCCTGGGTATCTACATAGCGTTCATCATCTAGCGTAAGCGCATCCTGGAGTTCAATTTTTGTAAACTTCCAGGACATGAGTGGGTGATCGGTAGGTCATATTATTCCCATTCAATTGTCGCCGGGGGTTTGCCGGAAATATCATAGACGACGCGGTTAATACCGTTGATTTCATTGATAATTCGGTTGGAAATCTTGTTTAATAGGGGGTAGGGGAGCTCCGCCCAGTTTGCGGTCATAAAATCCTGCGTTTGTACGGCTCTTAATGCGATTACGTATTCATAGGTACGCCCATCGCCCATGACACCGACGGACTTGACCGGCAGAAATACGGCAAAAGCCTGGGCGGTTTTTTCGTGCCAGCCGGAAGTATGCAATTCTTCGATAAAGATTGCATCAGCGCGCCGCAGCAGCTCGGCATATTCATGTTTGACTTCGCCCAGAATTCTTACCCCAAGGCCGGGACCTGGAAACGGGTGACGGAATAACATCTCACGCGGCAGCCCAAGTGCCAGCCCAAGTTCGCGCACTTCATCCTTAAATAATTCGCGTAGTGGCTCCAATAATTTCAAGTGCAGGGTTTCAGGCAGACCGCCGACATTATGATGTGATTTGATAGTACGGGCTTTTTTCGTATGGCCACCAGCAGATTCAATCACGTCCGGGTAGATGGTCCCCTGTGCAAGCCATTTTGCATCTGGAATTTTAGCGGATTCCTGCTGAAAAACTTCGATGAATTCGCGCCCAATAATGCGGCGTTTTTCTTCAGGATCCGAAACTCCTTGTAGTTGTCTGAAAAATTCTCGCCGTGCATTCACATGAATAACTTTAACCTCAAGATTCGTGGTAAAGGTATCCATCACCTGCTTGGCTTCGTTAGCGCGTAGTAAACCATTGTCAACGAATACACAGGTTAATTGTTTTCCAATGGCGCGGTGGATCAGCACGGCTGCTACGGATGAATCCACGCCACCGGACAAACCCAGAATGACCTTGTCGTTGCCGATGGTTGCCTTGATTTTTCCAATCGCTTCTTCCGCGTAATTGGGCATGTTCCAGTCATAACCGATGCCGCAAATATCGTGCACAAAACGCGCAATAATGGTTTTGCCTTGGAGCGTATGCGTCACTTCCGGGTGAAACTGGAGGCCATAAAAATGGCGTGTTTCATCAGCCATCGCTGCTATCGACGTTGCGGCATTGTTTGCCATGATATTAAAACCCGGTGGCAGGCTGTTGACCTTGTCACCATGACTCATCCAGACTTCGAGCGTTTCGAAGCCTTGCGCATCAGTGCGGTCTTTAATATCACGAAATAGCGTACTATTCGGGCTTATTTTAACTTCGGCATAGCCAAATTCACGAATACTGGCGTTTTCAACATTGCCACCTAATTGCGCCGCCATTACTTGCATGCCATAGCAAATCCCGAGTACTGGGACATCCAGCTCGAACACGATTTGTGGCGCTTGTGGTGCTTCTCCTTCGATTACTGAAGCAGGGCCGCCTGAAAGAATGATCCCGTTGGGCGCAAAGTGTTTAATAAATTGCGGACTGACATCATACGGATGAAGTTCACAGTAAACATTGGTTTCACGGACTCGGCGGGCAATCAATTGTGTGTACTGGGAGCCAAAATCCAGAATAAGTATTTTTTGATGCATGCGGAACTGAATTTATTTTATTCGACTTGATAATTGGGTGCTTCTTTGGTGATTTGCACGTCATGAACATGAGATTCGCGAATACCGGCAGAAGTGATTTCCATAAACTTGGCTTTGGCATGCATTTCAGCAATTGATTTGCAGCCGAGATAACCCATGCTTGAGCGTACACCACCCATTAGTTGATGAATGACTGCGGTTAAACTTCCTTTGTAGGGAACCCGGCCTTCTACGCCCTCTGGTACTAGCTTATTGTTGGATTGTTGCGTGGTGACAGTATCCTGGAAATAACGATCACTTGACCCTTGCTGCATGGCAGACAGTGAACCCATGCCACGGTAACTTTTATAGGATCGTCCCTGAAATAACTCAATTTCCCCAGGTGCTTCTTCAGTCCCGGCAAACAGTCCACCGAGCATGACGGTATTTGCGCCAGCCGCAATGGCTTTAGAAATATCACCAGAGTAGCGGATGCCACCATCCGCGATCATCGGAACGCCAGTGCCTTTTAACGCTTCTGATACATTATGGATTGCAGTGATTTGCGGCACGCCGACGCCTGCGACAATTCGTGTGGTGCAGATTGAGCCAGGGCCAATGCCGACTTTCACGGCATCTGCGCCGCTTTCAACCATAGCCTTGGCCGCAGAAGCGGTGGCGACATTGCCGCCAATAACTTGAATATGCGTAAAATGTTTTTTTACCCATGCGATTCGGTCAAGAACGCTTTGTGAATGTCCGTGCGCGGTGTCGACGACAATTACATCGGCACCCGCTTTAACCAGCGCTTCTGTCCGCTCATCGCTGCCTTCCCCGACACCGATGGCAGCACCAACGCGCAAACGACCCTGATCGTCCTTGCTGGCATGAGGATGTTCTGATATCCGGGTAATATCCTTAACGGTAATCAGGCCGCGCAGTTCAAAATTATCATTTACCACCAGCACTCTCTCTAGCCGGTGTTTGCGCAGTAAAGTCATGGCTTCTTCACGGGTGGCGCCTTCTTTGACCGTAACTAGTCGTTTTTTTGGCGTCATGATGCTTTTGATCGGCTGGTCCAAGTTTGTTTCGAAACGCAGATCCCGATTGGTGACTATCCCTACAACTTTGCTGCCTTGCACCACCGGTAAGCCAGAGATTTTATGCTGGTGGATTAAATCCAGTACTGCCCGCACTGTCATCGTCTGGGGAATTGTAATGGGATCTTTAACCACGCCACTTTCAAAACGTTTGACCTTTGCAACCTGCGCTGCCTGAGATTCTATCGACATGTTTTTATGAAGAATGCCGATACCGCCTTCTTGCGCCATGGTAATAGCTAGGCGTGCCTCCGTCACTGTGTCCATGGCGGCGGATATGATTGGGATATTGAGTGAAATAGTGCGGGTGAGTTGTGTGCTTAAGCTTGCATCGCGTGGTAAAACCATTGAATGGGCGGGAACCAGCAAAACATCGTCAAAAGTTAACGCTTTTTGAATCAATTGCATATTTTATGACCGTTTATGACCGCTTTTCGAAGCGATATTATAACGAAACCAAGCAATTCATGCTTCAAGAAAGATAAATTACCGTATTATTTTCGCTAATTATTTTGCGAATAACTGATTTCGCAGCTATTTAGAAGGGTAAAGCTCGTATTTCAAAAATAGCACCAAAATACGCCCCTTTTTATCGATTTAAAAGCAGAAGTTAGCCCATACAATTTTCAAGTTATCTATAGTTCATTGAATTTGTCTATAAAAGTCGCCTTCTAACCCGATTTGGGCATATATACACCGGGAGATAAAATGCATTATTTCTTATTATTCGCGCTGTTTTTAGGTTTTGTTTTTGACGCGCATGCTCAAGTCTATAAATGGGTTGATCAAGATGGCAACGTTCAGTATACCGATCAGCCACCACCATCTGGCGCTGCTCGGGATGAAAAAAAACTAAATATTAAATCGCCACCACCGCCACCTTCTGTCGGTAACCAGGCAAATGTGTCCGAGACGCTAGACGAAAAATTACAGGCGTTTCAGGAACGCCGTGCTTCAGAACAAGAAGCCGAGGTAAAACTGCAAGCAGAAGCTGTAGAAAACAACAAGCGATGTGTCAGCGCGCAGGGCCAGTTAAAAATATTTCGAGAATCTCCACGGTTAACGTTTCCGGATGGGCAGGGTGGCATCGTATATGCTGACGATGAAATGCGACAGAAAAAAATCACTGAAGCGCAAAAAAGCATTGCGACTTACTGTCAATAAGTACAAGTAATCGGCCTATATGCGCTGATTACTTCCATTCGTTTTCAGAGAAAACGCTTTTTCACTTTTTCCGCTATTACTTATCAGTGCTCTTTCAATTTGACACTAAAATAGTGACTGCTTTCTGGCATTAAAATTGTTTCAGGCTAATAATAATACGAGTGCCATTCATTTTATTTTGATCGATTGATAAATCACCGCCATATACCTGGATAATATCGCGGACAATTGCCAGTCCAATGCCATGCCCTGGTATTGATTGATCAGCGCGTACGCCACGTTTAAGGATATTTGCTACTTCATGATACTTGATCCCTGGGCCATCATCTTCAACACAAATAATCACTTTGTTTTTCGCTTGCTTGGCTGAAACTGTTACCGAGTCGTGACACCATTTAAATGCATTATCGATCAGATTGCCCAGCATCTCCATGAGATCACCTTCATCGATGCGGAGTTTGATTTCGTCTTCAATATCTATATTTATTTTGATTTGTTTGTTGTGGTAGGCTTTTGTAACGGTATTGATGATTTTCTCGGCGACAGGACGTAATGCTAACAGGCGCATCCCAGGAGAACTGCCAGCTGTTGCTGCGCGCCGTAATTGATATTGAACGATGTTATCCATACGGTCAATTTGTTCATTGACGGTAGTGATTTGTATGCCTTCATTTGAACTGGCTGCGCCACGTAAAATTGCAAGCGGTGTTTTTAGACTGTGCGCAAGATCAGCGAGCCCATTTCGATAGCGTTTCTGTAGTTTACGTTCGTGATTGATTAGTGAATTAATACTGTCAGTTAATAGCTTTAATTCACGTGGATACTCACCTTTTAAATTTTCCTGCTGACCAAACTCTATTGCGGCAAGTTCGGTTGAAACTTGCCGCATAGGCCGTAGACCCCAGCGTAACACCAGCATTTGTGTGATCAGCAGCAGTAGCGCCATGACGCTTAACCATCCCCATAAATCCTCACGATAGCGCTCAATCTGTGCATCAAACAATGTCGTATCAGTAACAACATTAAAAGTGAGCGGGTAAGCACCTGATCTTGTTACCCATGTGACGTTAAAACTATAGATAAAGTAAGGCGCGTCACCAATGATTATTTGTTTGAATCTTTTTTCTCCTTTTTTTAGTGGTGATATTGTTGTTATTTTTTTATTTAACGCAGAGGTGGATTTCCAGGCGGCTGTTTTGGTTTGATCAATAATCCACGCATAGATTTTGGAATCGGGTTGACTCAATTCTGTATCAATTAAATCGGATGGCATTGATAAATTACCTA
>Ga0224496_10000580_pt1 | contig 25101 bp, 22 predicted proteins | sample SF_Jul11_sed_USG_2_FD_168127 | JGI IMG/M metagenome (GOLD analysis project Ga0224496, IMG submission 168127) | Sediment microbial communities from San Francisco Bay, California, United States - SF_Jul11_sed_USGS_8_1 | ecosystem: Environmental > Aquatic > Marine > Sediment | place: USA...
CCTCAATGGCCAGATTGTGCCGCAGGATTTGGTCGCCATCCCGCAAGGTTTTGATGTGTTCCTGCCAGCTTTTTACCAGCTCGGCATCAGCGCTTTCTTCCCGAACCACGGCCGCGGCCTTGGCTGCTGCTTTTAGCGGGGGAATGGTTTTGCGGCGGAGGTCGATCTCCAGGGCGCCCAGTTCGTTTTCAAATTTTTCAATGTGCTTGAGCAGTCTCTGGCCTTCGGCCGTATGCTGGTCTCGGGCTTTGGCGATGTTTGCGGGCAGGCCCAGGAAACTGATGAGTTTTGCGTGGGTGTCAAAGTTGGTTTTTTTCCACTGGGTGATGCGGGTATCCTTGGGAACGGATAAAAGCTCTTTTTTTGATTCAGTCAGAGCTAAGCGCGCCTCTCTGATGATTTTTTCCGCCTCGGTATAGTTGGCGGCATCGCTCTGGGAGGTATTTGGAGCGACGTTTTTTTTTAGCTCCGGCAGCTCTTGATGGCTGGTTGTTGTCGTCATGGTCGTTGCGGCTGTGTTTAATCCGTTTATCGTTGATTCTACGATGTTATATTCGACAACCGTTGCGGCGGCGCCTGTGGTATTTTCTCGTGTTTTTCTGCTTAAATAATAGTCATTTTTTGCGAAATATGCTAATTTAAATCTTTTTATTCGTCCCGCCGGGAGAACGCATGCTCAAGGAACATTTTATCCAGGGGAAATCCCTGCTGCATCGCCTTGACCCCCGGGGTAAAGTGCTGGTCGCCTGTTTTTTTTCTTTAGTGGTGGCCTTGACTCACAGCCCGGTGGTGGCGGGGGGCGGTGTTGTGTTCGGCTTGCTGTTGGTTCTCATCGCCCGGTTGCCTTGGCGACCGGTTGGCAGGCGGCTGGCGCTGGTCAATATTTTTAATCTCTTTCTTTGGCTGATCCTGCCCTTGACCTATGCCGGTTCGCATCACTGGCAATGGGGAGCGTTGGTTTTCAGTTATGAGGGGGCCGCCTTGGCCGCCCTTATTACTCTGAAGGCCAATGGGATCTTTTTTTGTTTTCTGGCCCTGGTCGCCACTTCGCCGGTGGTGACCATGGCCTATGCCCTGCAGCGGCTGGGGGTACCGGCGAAGCTGGTTCATCTGCTTTTGTTTACCTTCAGGTACATTCATGTGATTGAGCAGGAACGGCAGCGGCTGGTGAGCGCCGCGGTCGTCCGCGGCTTTAAGCCGCGGGTCGATCTGCATACTTACCGAACCTATGCCTATTTGGTGGGAATGCTGTTGGTTAAAAGTTTTGCCCGTTCGCAAAGGGTCTATGAGGCCATGCTCTGCCGGGGATTTCATGGGCGTCTTTACTGTATGTCCGAATTCTCCCTCACCCGGGAGGATGTTGTCGCGGTCGCCATTATGCTGTTAAGTGTAATTTTTCTCGGGGGTTACGAATGGTTGAAAATCAGCTGATTTTCGAGTTGCATCAGGTTTGTTTCGCCTATCCCGGCGGCAGGCCCTTGCTGAACAACCTTGATTTTCATCTCCGGGCCGGGGAAAAGGTGGGGGTTGTCGGCAGCAACGGCAGCGGCAAGACCACCTTCCTCCATCTGCTCATGGGGCTGTTGGCCCATCAACAGGGAGAGGTGAAGCTTTTCGGCAATAAGGTGGTGAGCCGCCATGATTTCGCCGGGTTCAGGACCCGGATCGGGCTTCTTTTTCAGGATGCCGACGATCAGCTCTTCAGTCCCACCGTGATCGAGGATGTGGCCTTCGGTCCCCTTAATCAGGGTAAATCAGTGGCCGAGGCCAAGGCTTTGGCCATGCGGGTTCTGGCCCGGCTCGATATCGCGCATCTGGCCGAACGGGTTACCTATCAGCTCTCCGGCGGGGAGAAGAAAATGGTTTCCCTGGCCACGGTATTGGCCATGGAGCCCGAGGTGTTGTTGCTTGACGAGCCGACCACCGGTTTGGATGAAGCGACCAGGGCCAAGATTTCCGAGGTGCTAAAGGGGCTTGATCTGGCCTATGTGGTGATCTCCCATGATTATGATTTTTTAGCCGACGTCACCGGACTGACCTATTACATGCACGAGGGCCGGTTTGCCGATGATGCGGGTCAGGTGATTCATAACCATTTTCACCTGCATCCCTTCGGCAGTTATCCCCATCAGCATTCTCATTAGATCGCCGGTTTTGAAGCGAAAGATAAAGGCGATCCTGGTGGTTGGGCTTGACATAATGGGCAGATGGAAATATTCTGCAGCATTTTTATCGTGTTGATCTGTTTTGCGTTGTAATATGGCGAAGCAGGATTGCTTTCTCTCTTGGGTTCAGGCCGCAGGCGTTGCGCCCCGCTGAACTTTGGTTTTAATTATCACCATGAAGCTTGTCTGTGAAAAATATAAGGAAGAGTCTGTTGCCGCAACCGCGGTTTGTCGCAGGCCCACCGAGTATTGCAAGTTTAGAAGCGCCTGTATGATTCATTTTGTTGGCAAGGATAATCGGGCAAAACGAACAAAGGAAGATGGCCGGCCGGCTGAAAATGCTCAGTAGGCGGCCTGATTATTGAGCAGTGAATTATGGATACATTAAGTTTTGATAAGGGCGGCGGCCTGTTGCCGGCAATAGTTCAGGATTTTGCCTCCGGCGAGGTATTGATGCTCGCCTATATCAACGAAGAGGCCTGGCGGAAAACAAAGGAAACGGGCAAGGCTCATTATTGGAGCCGGTCGCGGAACAAGCTTTGGCTTAAGGGCGAGTCTTCCGGCCATGTTCAGCTGGTAAAGGAGATCCTGGTTGACTGTGATGCCGACACCGTGGTCTACCGGGTGGAGCAGTTGGGTGGCGCGGCCTGTCATAAAGGGTATCGCAGCTGTTTTTTCAGGCAGGTGCGGGATAACGATTTTGTGATTAACGAAAAACCGGTGTTCGACCCCGGGGAGGTATATAAAAAATGAGCGTGTTAAAGATTGGTATTCCCAAGGGCAGCCTGGAAAAGGCAACCATTGAGCTTTTTGAGAAATCCGGCTGGCGGATCAAGCTTTCCAGCCGGAACTATTTTCCCGAAGTGGATGACCCTGAGTTGGCCTGTTCCATCTGTCGGCCCCAGGAGATGTCGCGCTATGTGGAAAGAGGCGTGCTCGATTGCGGGATTACCGGCAAGGATTGGATCCTGGAAAATGAGTCGGACGTGGTGGTGGTCGCCGATCTCGTCTACTCCAAGGTCAGCAAGCGGCCGACCCGTTGGGTGATTGCCGTGCCCGGCGATTCGGATATCAAAACGGTTGCCGATCTGGAAGGCAAGAAGATCGCCACCGAGCTGGTCAATTACACCAAAAAGTTTTTCAGCGACAACAACATCAATGTGGAGATTTCCTTCTCCTGGGGCGCGACCGAGGCCAAGGTTGTTTCCGGGTTGGCCGACGCCATTGTCGAGGTGACGGAAACCGAGAGCACCATCCGGGCCCATGGCCTCAGGATTATCCACGAGCTGATGAGCTCCAACACCCAGTTTATCGTCAACAAGGCGGCCTGGGAGGATCCCTGGAAACGGGAGAAGATCGAGAATATCGCCCTGTTGTTGCAGGGAGCGCTTAGGGCCGACAAGATTGTCGGGTTGAAGATGAACGTGCCCCATGAGCGTCTCGACGATGTCATCGATATTCTGCCCAGCATGAACGCGCCGACCGTGGCCAACCTGTACCAGACCGACTGGTTTTCCGTGGAAACGGTTATTTCCGAGCATGAAGTGCGGGATCTCATCCCGAGGTTGATCAAAAACGGCGCCGAAGGGATTATCGAATACTCACTGAACAAGGTAATTTAATACCAGTCGGCGCCTTGGCGCCGGACAACCCATTCTTCCAATATAGGGAGTTAATTGACCAATTTGCATATAAACTATTCCATCATAGAGTTTGTTAAAAGTGTTTTTAAGATCGAGCAGCTTCCCGAGGCTGACTTTCCGGAAATCGCCTTTGCCGGGCGTTCCAATGTCGGCAAATCGAGCTTGATCAATAAACTGGTCAATCGCAATAAGCTGGTCAAGGTCAGTGGCCGCCCGGGCAAGACCCAGAGCCTTAACTTTTTTAACGTTAATGATTCGCTTTATCTGGTGGATCTGCCCGGCTATGGTTTTGCCCGGGTTTCCAAAAAACTCCAGGATGAGTGGCTGGAGTTGATAACGAATTATCTGGAGACCAGGGAAACCCTGCGTTGCGTGGTCGTGGTTATTGATCTGCGGCACGAGCTCAAGGGGCAGGATCGGGAGTTGGTGGACTGGTTGCGGCTGAAGGGGATCCCTTTTCTACCGGTATATACCAAGCGGGACAAGCTAACCCGTGGTCAGCAAAACCAGCAAGCCTTTTTGCTCGATGCCGCATTGGGGGTGGCGCCGGGCGAACGGGTTTTGTTTTCCGCCAAAAGCGGGGAGGGCAAGGAGGATTTAATTACTGCGCTTGCCGGTTTTTTGTGTTAATTTTTTTTAAAATTATGTTGCTGATACCGTTTGGGAGAACGGTTTATTTTTTGAAGTAAGGGAGAGGGATACATTATGGTCGCAAGTAAGGATTTGCCCTGTTGGGAGATTACCCGATGCGGCAACCAGGACAAGTGTCTTGCCGGTATGTCCGAGAATGCCGGGCAGCAGTGCTGGCAGGTGGCCCGGAAATTGGATGATTATCGCAGCGCCATGAATGTTTGTAAGGATTGCATTGTTTATGTCACAAAACATGCGAATACGGCTCTTTCGGAGCAGGAGCTGGAGAACATTCTGCAGCACAAGGTTGATTGTGTGCTGGTTTCCAGCTGTCCCCGCTACATAGCCGATGGCGGTCGCCGCTAGCTAAGGTGGTTTTCGAGTCAGGTTTGTATTAGCCGCACCGTGCCCTGTTGGGCGGCGGGTTTATTATGTCTACTGTTCCGACTTGAGAACCGCCAGGAAGGCGCGCTGGGGAATTTCCACATTGCCCACCGTCTTCATCTTCTTCTTGCCCGCCTTCTGTTTTTCCAGCAGTTTCCTCTTGCGGCTGATATCGCCGCCATAGCATTTCGCCAAGACGTCCTTTCTCAGGGCTGAAATAGTCGTTCTGCCGATGATGGTGCCGCCGATGGTGGCCTGGATCGCGATCTTGAACATCTGGCGCGGAATTTCCTCTTTCAGCCTTTCGCAGGCATGCATGCCCCGGCTTCTGGCGTTGGAGCGGTGGGCCAGCTGGCTTAAGGCGTCGACCCGCTCTCCGTTGACCAGGATGTCAAGCTTGACCAGGTCGCTGGGGCGATAGTCGAGCAGGTCATAGTCAAAGGAGCCATAGCCCTGGGTAACGGATTTGAGCTTGTCGTAAAAATCGTAGATTACCTCGGCCAGGGGTATTTCGCAGGTGAACTCGATCCGGCCCGGCATGGGGTAGTGGTAGTGGGTGTTCTCGCCCCGTCGCTCCATGCACAGGGTCATGACGACCCCCATGTATCGTTCCGGAATGAGGATGGTGGCCTTGATGAAGGGTTCCTCGATGCGGGCGATGGTTGACGGATCAGGGTAGTAGGAGGGGTTGTCCACCTCCTTCATGGTGCCGTCGTTGAGATAGATCCTGTAGTTTACCGACGGCACGGTCAGGATCAGGGAGAGGTCGAATTCCCGTTCCAGCCGTTCCTGGACCACCTCGAGGTGGAGCAGGCCGAGAAAGCCGCAGCGGAAGCCGAAGCCCAGGGCCGAGGATGAGTCTTTCTGGAAGGTGAGGGAGGCGTCGTTGAGCTGCAGTTTTTCCATGGCCGTGGCCAGGGTTTCGTAGTCGTCGGTGGATACCGGGTAAATGGACGAGAAAACCACCTGCTTTACTTCCTGGAAACCGGGCAAGGGTTTGGCGCATGGCCGGTCTTTGATGGTGATGGTGTCGCCCGGCCGGGTGTCGGTGATGTTTTTGATGCCGGCGATGATGTAGCCGACCTGGCCGGCGGAAAGTTCTTTCTGGGCCACCTTGGTCAGGTGGTAGAAACCGACCTCCTCAACCCGGTAGGTTGCCTTGTTCGACATGAAGAGGATGGTGTCGCCCGCCTTTACTCTGCCGTTTATGATCCGGCAGGAGATGATGGTGCCCCGGAAGGAGTCGTAGTTGGCGTCGAAAATCAGCGCCTCCAAGGGTTGGTCGGCATCGCCTTGGGGCGGCGGCAACAGGTTGACCACCGCTTCGAGAATATTGTCCACCCCCTTGCCGGTTTTGGCTGAACAGAGCTGGATATGGTCGCCGTTTAGGCCGAGATCCTCTTCGATCTGCAGGGCCACCCCTTCCGGGTCGGCGGAGGGCAGGTCGATCTTGTTGATCACCGGAATGATTTCAAGGTCGTGCTCCATGGCCAGGTAGAGGTTGGCCAGGGTCTGGGCCTCGATGCCCTGGGCCGCGTCAATGAGCAGCAGGGCGCCTTCGCAGGAGGAAAGGGCGCGGGAAACCTCATAACTGAAATCGACATGGCCGGGGGTGTCAACCAGGTTGAGCATATATAGCTGGCCGTCTTTGGCCTTATAGGGCAGGCAGATGGTCTGGCTTTTGATGGTAATCCCCCGCTCCCGTTCAATGTCCATGCTGTCGAGGAGCTGGTCGTGGAACTGGCGGTCGGTGACCATCTCGCAGTGCTGGATCATGCGGTCGGCCAGAGTTGATTTGCCGTGGTCGATGTGGGCGATGATGCTGAAGTTTCTGATGTTTTTCATTGAACTTTTTGCCGCGATATTTGTCTTGAGAGTCAATATGGAGCAGGGCGCATATTTTTTGCGCTGCTCGATGAGTAATCCGGAGCATGATTATCTATCATAAAAAGTTGTGATTGTGTACATAATTCTCCGTGGGCTTTTGCCGGCAATATAAATCAGAAGTGGTAAATTTTAGAATAATCGGTTAATAAGCAATGTTTAATTTGAAAGCGATTGACCTTTGAAAAGGTTGGAACCATAATGAGTAGCATGAAAAAAGATCCTGAAGTCATTGAGATATTGGACGACGACGGGGTGGATGCTGAGGAATCTCTTCATCCGCTGGTCGCCCTGGCGGATGATAATTATCTGCCCACCGTGGGTAATGCCAGTCTTCATCGTTATCTGCAGGAGATCAGCCAGTACAAGCTGCTCTCCCGGGAAGAAACCGATGAACTCGCCAAGCAGTTCCAGGAGTCCGGCGACCCGGAGATCGCCTATAAGCTGGTGACCTCCAACCTCCGTCTGGTGGTCAAGGTGGCCATGGATTTTCAGAAGTACTGGATGCAGAACTTTCTCGACCTCATTCAGGAGGGCAATGTCGGCCTGGTGCAGGCCGTAAAGAAATTCGACCCCTACCGGCAGGTCAAGTTTTCCTATTATGCCGCCTACTGGATCAGGGCCTATATCCTTAAATTTATCATGGATAACTGGCGGCTGGTCAAGATCGGCACCACCCAGGCCCAGCGCAAACTGTTCTTCAGTCTCAACAAGGAAAAAAAGCTGCTGGAGTCCCAGGGCTTCAAACCCGAGGTCAAGCTGCTGGCCGAGCGTCTCAATGTCAAGGAAAGTGAAGTTATTGAGATGAGCCAGCGGATGGACAATTGGGATGTGTCCCTTGAGGCGCCGGTGCGGGAGGGCTCCGATGACGAGCAGAAAAATTTTCTGCCCATGTCCGGGCCGTCCATTGAAGAGAAAGTGGCTGAAAACGAGGTCAGGGAATGGATGGCCGAGGTGCTGGCCAAGCTCCAGGATACCTTGAACGACAAGGAAAAAACGATTTTGCAGTTGCGCCTGCTGGGGGACGAACCGCTCACCCTGCAGGATATCGCCGATCAGTTTGGCATTTCACGGGAGAGGGTTCGCCAGATCGAGGCCAATCTTCTCAAAAAAATGCGGAAATATATGGAACAGGAAGTGCCGGACATCAAAGATTTTCTGGATGAATTTCTCAATCCCTGGCGCTCCTGATTTTTTATCAACAGACCATGGCCGTTAGCGGCGGGTAATTATTTTTTTCGAGTGAACTAAATGCACGTACCTCTTCTTGATTTAAAGGAGCAGCTTGCTCCCTTGCGTGATGAAATTGTCGCCGCCGTAACCGAGGTCATTGATTCCACACAGTATATTCTCGGCCCCAAGGTCGAGGTGCTGGAAGCCAATGTTGCCGCCTATTGCGGCGCCAACCATGCCATCGGGGTGGCCAGCGGCACCGATGCCCTGCTGGCCGCGCTGATGGCGCTCGATATCGGGCCGGGCGACAAGGTGTTGACCACCCCCTATACCTTTTTCGCCACCGTGGGGTGTATCCTCAGGTTGGGGGCGGAGCCGGTCTTTGCCGATATCGATCCGGTAACCTATAATATCAATCCCGAGCAGATGGCCGAGATTCTGCACGCCGATGCCAAGGCTGAGCGGCGGATCAAGGCCATTATCCCGGTGCATCTTTACGGTCAATGCGCCGACATGAACCGGATCATGGCTTTGAGCCGTGAATATGGGATCCCGGTGGTCGAGGATGCGGCCCAGGCCATCGGCGCCGCCTATCCCATGGAGGTCGACGGCAAGGTTGTCTGGCAGAAGGCCGGGGCCATGGGCGCGGCCGGTTGTTTTTCCTTTTTTCCGAGCAAGAACCTCGGTTGCGTCGGCGATGGCGGCATGATTGTCTGCAATGACCCGGAGCTGGCCGAACGCATCAAGATAATCAGGGTGCACGGCGGCGCGCCCAAGTATCACCATGGGGTGGTCGGCGGTAACTTCCGGATAGATCCGATTCAGGCCGTGGTCCTTGATATCAAGCTTCCCCATCTGCCGGCTTGGCATCAGGCCCGGCGGGCCAACGCGGAAAACTACAGCAGGTTGTTGCGGGAAACCGGCCTGGTCGGCGAGGGGGTTGTGACCCTTCCCGAAGCGGTGTATCGCGCCCAGGCGGAACAGGCCCCGGATGGAGCGGATTATCATATCTATAACCAGTTTGTCCTGCGGGTGGAGAAAAGGGATGAACTGATTAAATATCTGCATGGGCAGGATATCGGTTGCGAGATTTATTATCCGATTCCGCTGCATCGCCAGGCTTGCATGGCCGGGCGCGGGTTTGACCGGGTTTTTCTGCCCGAGGCCGAGCAGGCGGCGTTGCAAACCATGGCCTTGCCTATTTTTCCGGAATTGGGCGAGGAGCGGTTGCAGTACGTGGTTGAAAAAATAAATTCGTTTTACAGGGGATAAGGCCGGGGGCGCCTACCTGGCGCCGGAGTGTTGTTGCTTGTCTTTTCTTTGTGAATATAAATAGTTATCCCATGATAAACAGGCCGCGACATAAGGTGGGTTTGTATTTTTTTTCATCGTCACAATTCAGGGGCAAAGGTTCAGCTTATCTCTGCTTTTTGCCCTTATTTTTAGCGCTTTTTCTCGGTTGCGCTTTTGCCGTTTGCTCTGCTGCTGACGGCGGCGGGCAAGGCGCTGTTACGTCCTTGATCGTTCCGGACCGGGGGATCCAGCTCAAGAGCGAGGTGGCCGTCCCCTGGAAAATTACCTGGGATAAGGCACGGCTGCTGGTGCGCGCAGGTAAGCTTCGGGAAGCGGTCGAGCTCTATCAGGCTCTTTTGGCCGATCGGCCGGGGCTTGAGGCCGCGCAATGGGAGTTGGCACAGATTTTTTTGGATTTGTCCGAGCCGGATCGCGCGTTGCCCCTTCTTGAACTGCTGGTTGATTCCTTCCCTTTAAATTTCGACTACCTGTTTGCCCTGGCCGCCACCACCGAGGCACAGGGCAATTTTGGTCGCGCCGTAGAGCTTTTCAAAAAACTTCTTGTTGCCGCGCCGAAAAATCCGGCGGTCCTTACGGGGATTGCCGACGGTCTGCTTGAACAGAAAAAAAACCAGGAGGCGGTAACCTTTCTGGAAAGGCTTTATGGCGTTGTTCCCGAACAAGCCGGCCTTAAAGAAAAGTTGGCGTTACTTTATTATGAGCTCGGAATGTATGACCAGGCCCGGCCTCTGCTGGCCGGGTTGGCGGCGGAGCCTGGGGGGGCGCTGGAGGTTTTGCGGATAACGGCCCGGGTTCATGACCGGCTTGGGCTGACCAATTTGGCTGCTGATTTTTGGCAGCGGTTGATCGGCCGTGATGCGCATGATGCTGAGGCCAGGGCCTGGTTGACCGGATATTTCCTTAAAGAGGGCAAGGGAGAGGACGCCCTGCCTTATCTGTTGCCCCTTCTGCAAAAAGAACCGAACCGAGCCGACCTGTTGAAACGGATCGGCCAGATCTATCTCGGGTTGACCCGTTTTGCCGAGGCCCTTTCCTGTTTTGAACGTTATGTCGAGATCGATCCCGAAAACAAAGAAGTGCTGCGGCTGGTGGTTGATATCCATGCCGCGCTCGGCAATAAGGGCCAATCCGTAGCGGCTCTTGAGCGGTTTCTCTCCCTGGAAAAAGAGCCTGATCTCGCCCACTTGAGCAAGGCGGCCCAGCTGTATGAAGCTAATGGCCGTTTTGTGGCGGCCAGGGCCCTTTATGATCGGATCCTGGCCATAACCCCGGATGACCCTGAAGTTTTGGCCAAACGGGCCAGGTGTCTGCTGGGTGAAGGTAATGAGGCCGAGGCATCGGCCATGTGGAACCATCTGGCCCGGCGGCGGAAGCTGCTGGAGGTGCTGGAGGTCCTGCATGCCCTTGAGCCTGCCAATCTTCAGGTGATGGAGAAGCTTGCCTTGATGTATCTGGATCAAGGGGCGCTGGACAAGAGTTTTGCCTATTTTGAAAGGTTGAGCCGGAGCGGGCTTGAAAAGCCTGATCTGCTGGCGGCCTATGCCACGGTCTGTGAGCGGCTTGGTTATGCGGAACATGCCCTTGGTGTTTATGGGAAGTTGTTGGCCCAGTCTTTTGATTCCGCCGAGGTTTTTTTGAAATATATCCGGCTCGCCGGTCAACTGGGGTTGCGGCAAAAGATTCATGAGCAAAGCGCGCGGCTTCGGGACAAATTCCCGGTTGTCTTTGCCGCGCCGGCAACCCAACTTGTTTTGGCCCGTGCCCTGTGCGGGGCCGGGTCTTACCTTGAGGCCCGCCGCATTTATTTTGCCATGCTTGATAGGGCGGACATAGCCGGGGGCAAGCGTTATGAGGCCCTGCTCGGCCTGGCTGATCTTTACCGGCTTAGCGGCCTGGTCTACGAAGCGGAAGGGTTCTTGCGGCAGGCGTATCTGGAGGATGGCTGCCGGGGTGAGGCCTTGGTTCAGCTCGCAGAGCTGGCCCTTGATCAGCGGCGTGTTGTCGATGCCGGAGTTTGGCTTGATGAGTTGACGGCATGCTCCTCCGCCTGCGGCCAAGGAGCCGGCGCAAATTATTCCGGCGGCGCCACGGAAGATCTGTTGCGGGCCCGGTTTTTGGCCGGGGAAGGGGAAACCCGCAAAGCCGTTAATCTGTTGCGGGTCAAGCTTGAGGCGCACCCCGGCGAGCAGGGTGGGCAGTGGGCGGCGGGGCGCGAAATTAAACCGGCCTTGGTCCAGATGCTGCTCGGCGACAACAGGTTTGCCGAGGCCGAGCGGTTATTGTCCTCTTTGGCGGCCGCTGATAATGATCTTGAAGGGCAGGTCCTGGGGGTTAAGCTTTTGCAGGCCCAGGGAGAGGAGCAGGCCGCGCATAATAGTTTTTCGGCAATTTTGGCAAGGGCCGGGCAAGACGGCGGGATGTTGTTGGATCTGGTTGGTATCCTGAAAAAATTGCAGATGTACGGGCCAATGTTGACGGCGGCGGAAGAGGTTTACCGGAGATTGCCGGAATCAACTAACTCTGTATATCTGCTTGCCGAAGCCAAGGGGCTGAATGGCAGGCAGGAGGAGTCGGTTGCCCTGTTGCAGGCGGTGGCGATGGGGGGAGAACCCTCGGGGCCGGCGGATATTTTGTTGGCCGAACAACTCTTTTTAACCGGCCGCTTTGATCAGGCCCTGGTCCATATCGAACGGGCAAAGGAGCAGTGGGGGGAGCGACCCGATCTGCAGCTTGTCGAGGCGAGAATTTTGTGGGCCGGCCGGCAATGGGATGCGGCCCTGGCTGTGTATCGAGACTTTTTGACGCCGGACTTGCTCGAAGAGTTTGCCGGGGCGCTGAAGGGGGTAGGCTACGAGTTTCCTGCTGATGGGCGGCGAAATTTTTGGCAGAAGCTGACAGACTCTGCCGGTAACCGTGAAAACCTTGTCGATGAGCTGCAGGCGCCGCCTTTTTTCGTCGCCGCGGGCCGCAAGGAGATAAGCGACGTTACTTCCAGGTTTTATGCCCCATGGCAGTGGCGGAAGAGGTTTGTTCTTGAGTTGCAAGCAAGACGGGCTGTGCATGATCGGGAGTATTTTGCCGCGCAAAAATATTTTTCCAGACTGTTGCGGGACTATCCGGCCGAGACCTCCCTTGTCTACGATCTGGCCGGGGTTCAGAGCCGACTGGGGCTGCTGGACAAAGAGGCGGCCCTGTACGACGGGATTCCCGTGGAAGGGGATCAATTTCCCGGTCTCGCGGCGGCCAGGCAACGCAACAGCCTCAAGCTTCGCCCCCGTACCGCGATCAGCCATGGTTATGCCAAAAAAGAGGGGCGTGATGGTTATATGGCGCTGGCCAAGAGCTGGGAGGAGCTTTCCTTCTGGTATGCGCCTCTGCTGCGACATGAATTTGATCTCTCCCTTGCCCGGGTTGAGTACCGGGATGCCGCCGGTGACTCGAAGATTAGAGGGACTAGGTCGGAGCTGACTTATCTTACGGATGTGAATCAATATCTGCAGCTGGTGGTCGGGGGGGGCGTGGAGAGCCTTGGGGACGGTAAGCCGGATACCGCCCTTGCCCGGTGTGAAATAAGCGGCAGGCTGGGCGATCTGGTCTCCGGCGGCCTTGGCTTCCGTCGGGATGTAAAACATGATACCCTGGCCAGTCTCAGTCGCCATGTCGTTGCCCGGGATTTGACTGCGAAAGTGCAGGTTGACCTGTTGTCCAGCCTGCAGGTCGGCGGAGATTATCTCTACAGTGATTTGTCGGATGACAATGTGATCCAGGGTTATGATCTCTGGGCTTCTTACACCATCTTTTTTGACCCCGCTTTTTTGCAATTTCGATACACCTATGACTTTAAGGATTCCAAACAAGGAGCCCAGGCCGGGCCGCTGTTGAGCGATGGCTTTGCCGCGGATGATCATCCTTATTGGGCGCCGGTTAATTACTGGTTGAATCGGTTCAGCGTATACTTTAAACACCGGCTTTCCGATGATGAGTTTAAGCGGGGGGTTCCCCGCTATTATGATGCCGAATACATTGTCTCGTACGGCAGTCGGGGCTATGCGGCGCAAAGCTGGAAGGGCGGTTTTTTTGTGGAGTGGACGCCGCATTTCATTATGAAGGCTTCCGCCGGCATAACTTCGGGGCAGGAGTATCGGGCCAAGGAGCTCTTTCTGGCGGCGATATACCGCTGGTAGGGCTTGCCGGGCTGAGCTTTCCCTTGCATTCTTTGTGGTCTTGTGATATTTCAGAGGTTCTTGATTTGCACGGTCCACAGCTGCAAGGGCTACCTGTGCAGCATAATTGATTAAAAAAAAATTGTGTAGATTCCGCCGTTTTGTTTGGCTGCCATTACTTGAAGGGGGCCTCGTGAAGCGGCCATTTTTTTTATAATTATCCTTATTGTATAGCATTGCTGGTTTAGGAGGAAGTTATGGTTCAGCGGATTCCCATGTCAAAACAGGGAAGTATTAAATTGCGGGAAGAGTTGCAACATCTGAAAAAGAGAGAGCGACCCACCGTGATTAAGGCTATTGAAGTTGCCCGCGAACATGGCGACCTGAAGGAAAACGCGGAGTATCATGCGGCCAAGGAGCGGCAGGGGCATATCGAAGGCCGGATCATGGAGTTGCAGGACAAACTAGGGCGGGCCGAGATTATTGATTGTTCCGCGGTTAATTGCGATCGGGTTGTGTTCGGCACCGTGGTAACCGTGCTTGATCTTGATACCGATGAAGAGTCGGTCTATCAGATGTTGGGGCCGGAAGAGGCGGATGTCAACACCGGCAGCATCTCCGTGCTTTCACCCATCGGCCATGCCATGATCGGTAAGGAAGTTGGTGATGAGGTTACGGTAAAGGTGCCCAGCGGCGTCAGGCACCTGGAGATTATCGATATTAACGCCCCGGAAAGTGATTGATCGCCAACGGCTGGTTGTAAGCCGCTTTTCTACCTGGGGATAATGCCGTCAACAAAGAAATCGCTTATTTGCTGGGCCGCCTCTTCGATCGTGTAGCTGTGTTCAGGTGACAGCACCCAGAGGCGGGCGGTTTCATCCAGGGCCCCGAAAAAAGCTCTTTTGAAAACGCCGGGCAGGGCGTCCTTCCTGAAATATCCGGTTTCCTGCCCTTTATGTACGATCGCGGAAACCACATCGACATACTCGATGAATTTGGTGTTGCGGTATTCCTTCATGAATTTATTGCTCTGTCTCAACTCCATCTGCAGTACTTCGGCCAGGTCCCTTTTTTCTTCCATGAGTTGTAAATGGTGCAGGGCGAAAATTTCGAGCATTTTCCTGGGGTCGCTTTCTTTTTCGATGAGAAGTTTGACCTGGTAAATAATTTTGCCGATTTCCTCTTCAAAGAGGGTGATCAGGATGTCGTACTTGTTATTGAAGTAAAGGTAGATTGTGCCGTCGGCCACATGGGCTTCCTTGGCGATTTCGGAAATACGGGCGTTGAAAAAACCTTTTCTGGCAAAAACCTTGATTGCCGCTTCAATAATCTTCGAATGTTTATCGGATGTTCTCATGGGTCGCGTTTATTTAATGGAAGATGGGCGCCGGGATTTAAGGTGCGCAATTCATGAATGTGGATTCATTCATTTAAAGACACCCTATGATAGAAAGGGAATGGGGTGGTGTCAAGGATAAAGTTTAACCATATGCTTATTGATCTCATTGCATTTGCGTGATTTGGGCGACCGCAAATGGGGCGGGGGGCGGGAAGGTTTTTTTGCCCTTTATCGACAGGGTTTTTTCGGGTAGATTATGAAGGTATTTTTGTAGTTATGCCCAGTTGAAGAAATTTTTATTTGGATTGAGTTGACCAGCGCTCGTTCGGTAATGACGAGTTAAAGCGAGGAGAAATTTTAATGAAAATTCTGGTTGTAGGCTCCGGGGGCCGAGAGCATGCTCTGGTCTGGAAGCTGAAGCAGAGTCCCTTGGTTGAGATGATTTTTTGCGCGCCCGGCAATGCCGGCATTGCAAGTATGGCTACCTGTGTGGATATCGGCGCCGATGCCGTTGACGAATTGGCGGCCTTTGCCAAGAAAGAAGGGATCGGCCTTACGGTGGTCGGTCCTGAGGTGCCCCTGTCCCTGGGCATCTGTGATCTCTTTGTCCAACAAGGTCTGCGGGTTTTCGGGCCCAGTCAAAAGGCGGCCATTCTTGAGGGCAGTAAGGTCTTCATGAAGGATCTGTTGCGCAAATATAAGATACCTTCAGCTTTCTATGAGACCTTCACCAACAGTAAGGAAGCCCATCAATATATTAATAAGATCGGCGCCCCGGTGGTGATCAAAGCCGATGGGCTGGCGGCCGGCAAAGGCGTTATTGTCGCGCAAACCGTGGCCGAGGCGAAAGAGGCGGTGGACCTGATTCTGGAGGATAAGGCCTTTGGCGAGGCCGGGTCCAAGGTGGTGGTCGAAGAGTTTCTCTGCGGGGAAGAGGCCTCCTTTATCGCCTTTACCGACGGGAAAACCGTTTTGCCCCTGCCCACTTCCCAGGATCACAAGGCCGCCTACGATGGCGATCAAGGGCCGAACACCGGCGGGATGGGCGCCTATTCGCCGGCGCCGGTGGTGACCGAGGATATTCATCGCCAGGCCATGGAAAAGGTGATGTTGCCGACCATTGCGGCGATGGCGGCCGAGGGCCGTCCCTATAAGGGGATGCTCTATGCCGGGTTGATGATTGATAAAGGTGAGGCCAAGGTCCTTGAGTTCAATTGCCGGTTCGGGGATCCCGAGGCGCAGCCCCTGCTGATGCGCCTTGAAAGTGATTTGCTGGATATTCTTAATGCGGTTGTCGATGACCGCCTTGATCAGGTAGAATTAAAAATAGATCCCAGACCCACGGTTTGTGTGGTGATGGCGGCCGGGGGTTACCCCGGCGGTTATGAGAAGGGTAAGGTTATTTCCGGCCTTGATGATGCGGCCCGGCATCAGGATGTCTTTGTCTTTCATGCCGGCACCGCCCTTAACAACGGGCAGGTGGTGACTAACGGCGGCAGGGTGCTTGGGGTGACCGCCCTCGGCAACAGCGTAGCCGAGGCCATTGATAAGGCCTATGCGGCGGTGGCGGACATCAGTTGGCAGGATTGTTATTATCGGAAAGATATCGGTCGCAAGGCCCTAGCGAGAAATGAGGTGAAATGATGGCTGGTTCAGTTTTGGTAGAGATCGTCATGGGCAGTGATTCAGATCTGCCGGTGATGCAGGCAACTGTGGATGTATTAAAAGAATTCGGGATATCTTGTTCCATTACCGTGGCCTCGGCACACCGGACGCCGGAGAGGGCCTCGCGGCTTGCCTCAACCGCCAGGGAGCGGGGGGTGAAGGTTATTATTGCCGCGGCCGGGATGGCGGCCCATCTGGGCGGAGTGCTGGCCGCGCACACCACCTTGCCGGTGATCGGGGTGCCTATTGACGCATCGAGCCTTAATGGGCTTGATGCCTTGCTGGCAACGGTACAGATGCCGCCGGGCATCCCGGTGGCGACCATGGCCATCGGCAAGGCCGGCGCCAAAAACGCAGGGATTTTTGCCGCCCAGATTATTTCGGTCGATAATGCGGATATTGCCGCAAAGCTTGCCGAGTTCAAGCAGGAGATGGTTCGTCAGGTTGAAGAGAAGGCGCGTAAAATTGCCGAAAATTCGGCACTTGGTTAAAAGATAAAGACGATGGAAAAAGGGAAACAAGAATCACCAGTCGAGATAACCGAAGATGATCTGCGCCAGGCCCTGGAGGTGCTCGATGGGGGCGGGGTCGTAGCCTTTCCCACGGAAACCTATTACGGTTTGGCGGTTGATCCCTTTAATCAGGCGGCCTTGTCCAGACTTTTTGCCTTGAAGCGGCGGGCGCCGGATAAACCGGTCCTGGTTTTGATAAGCGACCCCGCTCAGTTGGCGGAGCTTGTCGTCGATATTCCGCCACCGTTTAAGTTGCTGATGGACAGGCTGTGGCCCGGCCCCTTGACTTTGGTTTTTAAGGGGCTGCCCACGATTCCGGATATCCTAACCGGTTACAGCGGCACCTTGGGGGTTCGCATCTCTTCCCATCCCATTGCCATGAGGTTGGCGGCGGCGGCCGGGCGACCGATTACCGCCACCAGTGCAAATTTTTCCGGGCGGCCGGCGGCGGTCAACGCGGACGGGGTTATTGATCAGCTGGGGCCGGATGTTGACTTTATTCTCGATGGGGGCGAAACTCCGGGGGGTAACGGTTCAACTATTGTCGGCATCGATGAGGAGCGGGTGGTCTTGATTCGTTCCGGGGTTATTCCTTTTGAAAATATTCTCGATCTCCTTGATCCCAGATAGTTGTCGCCCATAAGGCTACCGGTTGCGGCATGGGCGGTTCGGCCCGGGATGGTATTGTTAATTTTGTGTTTAAAAAATTGCCTAAGGGCAATGGGTTAGGTATTATTTTAAATAAGGGGCGCCGTCGTCTCCCTGAAGTTGGATTGAAAACTATCAAGGATAACCGTTGAAATCTTGAGCATTTTAAGATTTTAGCAGAAAAATACATAAGGAAAACAAATGGTTGATCTTGGATGGGACAGAAGTTTCGCCTTGGAGCAGTCCGGTGACGATGAAGAAATACTTGAAGAGCTTCTGGATTTGTTTCGTGATTCGTCGGCATCGGATCTGGCAAAAATAAAGAATGGAGTGGCGGATCGTGATTCGGTAGCGGTCGCCGATGCCGCCCACAGTATCAAGGGTGCCGCTGCCAGTTTGGGCATTGAAGGGATTCGGCGGGTGGCTACCGATATGGAGAAAAACGGCCGGGAAGGTGATCTGGAGAAGATTCCTGATCTTTTGGTGAAATTGGAGGCGCTTCTGGTTGAAGTTGCCGGTATTAAATAACGATATTTAATCCTATGCCTACCGCCAAAGAGATAGTTGGAAAATTCAGTGAGCTGAAAACGCTGCCCCATGTTGCGATCAAGGTCGGCAAGCTGGCCAACAATGAAAACAGCACCATGTCTGACTTTGAGGAAATTATCAAGTTGGACCCGGTGCTGGTGACCCGCCTTTTGCGGCTGGTTAACAGCCCCTATTTCGGGTTGGTCCAGAAGATCGAATCCATTTCCAAAGCCGTTGTGTTTACCGGCATGAAGCAGTTGCGCAACCTGGTGGCCATCGAGTCCCTGCGCGGGATGTTCAAAGGGGGCGTTGAGGGTGAATTCTCGCCGCAGAAGTTGTGGCTGCATTCGGCCACCGTGGCCATTCTCGCCGAGATGATCGCCAAGCGAATCTTCGGTCAGGAGGCTGAGGACGTTTTTCTGGCCGGCATTATTCATGATATCGGCTTGATCGTCGAGTTTCAGATCGTTGGTGATCAGTTGCGCGAGGCCTGTTTGGAGTTTAAGAACGGCAAGGGCACCATTATTGAATGTGAACAGAGGTGCATTGGCACCGATCATTCCGAGGTAGGCTATCTGTTGGCCAAGGGGTGGAATCTCCCGGACGAAGTGCTCAAGGGCATCAAAACCCATCATTATACCGAGAAGAAGAAGGCTGTTTCCAGTATGGGCAGCATTCTGCAGCTTGCCGAATTCATGGCCGCCAAGATGAACTACTGGCCGGTCCCCGGCCCCATTGAGCCGTTGCCCGCGGATCTCGCCCGTCATGTAAAGAATATGATGGCAAATTATAAAATCATCATCCGAGATGTGCCCCAGGAGATGGAAAAAGCCAAAGAGTTGTATGCCGCGGATGAGTGAGTAACCTATGACTGTCGATCCGACTTTTGACTCAATTTTTGACGATCTCATCGACGGCGATGACTCTCTTTATAGTTTCATGGAGATTATCCGCCCGTTAATGGCTGACTGTTCCATTTTCCTGCAGTCTGATTCCGGCAATGAACTCCTCTCTGAGCCCTCATTTGTTCCCCCTGTTGACAAGGATGAATTGATCGCCGAAGCGCGGCGGACTGATTCGCTGGTAAGCACGGTTTTGACCGGCGGTGAGTTTTGTTATGTAATGTTGATCGGCAAACTCAATATTGTCCTGCTGGTTGTTTTTTCCAAAGATTTTGCCGGCGAAAAAGGACGAACCCTTTTTTTTAGAAATACCTTGAGCCTGGCCCTGATCAAACAGGAGCACGCCGCCCTTGTCGCCGATAAGGAGCAGGCCCTCAAGGAGATTAATGTCTTCAAACAGCAACATGGCAAGCTCATTGAGGATAACTACCGGCAATACAATCTTAATCAGGAGCGGGAGAAGGAGTATGCCCGAAAACTGGAAAGCGAAATCGCCAAGCAGACTGCCGAGCTTCGTGAGGCCAATGTAAGGCTGGAGGAAATCAGTCGGTTAAAAAGTGATTTTTTGGCCAATATGAGCCACGAGTTGCGTACGCCGATGAACGCGATTATCGGTTTTTCCGAGTTGCTTGCCGAAACCAAGCTTGATGCGGAGCAGGCCGATTATACCCGGACCATAGTATCCTCGGCGGGCAGTCTGCTGTCGTTGATCAACGATATTCTCGATCTTGCCAAGATCGAAGCCGGCAAGATGGAGCTTGAAAATGTTATCTGCGATCTGCCCGAGGTTGTCCATAATGTTACCGCCATGTTTAAAATTCCGGCCCGGGATAAAAATGTGGAGATTACCTGTGAAATCGATGACCGTATCCCCCGGAAGATAATCGGCGATGGTAATCGCCTCCGGCAGGTCTTGATCAATCTCGCGGGTAACTCGATGAAGTTTACCGAAAAGGGGCGGATTGATATCAAGCTTGACTATGAAATGCGGGTTGGGCGGCAGATCATGGTCAGGTTCTCGGTTCAAGACACCGGTATCGGTATTCCCGCCGACCGGGTCGAGGCTATTTTTGATAAATTTACCCAGGCGGACGGCTCGACCACCAGGAAATTCGGCGGTACCGGTCTGGGGCTCGCCATCTGTCAGCAGCTGGTGGGGTTGATGGGCGGTACCCTCAAGGTTGCCAGTGAGTATGGCAAGGGCAGCACCTTTTATTTTGTGCTCCCCTTTGAGGAGGCGTCCGAAACAATGGCGGCCCCGGCGCCTGAGCAAGCACCGGAGCATGTGCCGGCCGAGTCCGGCAGGATTTTGTTGGTGGATGACAATGCCGTTAATCAGCGGCTGGCCAGTATCATTATTGCCAAGCTCGGCTATGAGGTGGAAGTTGCCGGGGACGGTCTGGAAGCCCTGGAATTATTAAAAATTCATGATTTTGATCTGGTGTTGATGGACATTCAGATGCCGAATATGGACGGAATGACCGCCACCCGCAAGGTGCGGGAGATTGAGGCCGATCCCCAATTGCGGCGGCAATACCAGAGCCTTAACTCCAGCCAGGATCCTCTCCCCGTCCTCGGCCTAACCGCCCATGTCAGAAAGGAAGATGAGGAGGCCTGTTATGCGGCGGGCATGAACGGCTTTCTTACTAAACCGATTATCAAGAAGAAATTGGCGGAGATTCTGGCCGAGAAGTTAGCCGGCCGGCAATGACGGCGGCAGATCCCCCTTGTTGTTTTATGGGGCCGGGGTCAATCCGTTAGTTTTTCAGGCGCCCAATCGTTGTGGTTGAGCAGGGCGAGAACCCTTTGCCGCCACCCTTCACCATGGGCCGTCAATTGCGCCCGGCGGGCGGTTTCCGAGGTGGAGGTCAGTTCGATGTGCAGCCGGTCCGCGGGCATCAGGCTGCCGAGCCGGTCCGGCCATTCGATAACGGTAAGCCCGTTTCCGTAAATATAATCCTCAAAACCAAGCTCCTCGATTTCCTCTTCGCCGGCCAACCGGTACAGATCCATGTGATAAAGGGGCAGGCGGCCAAGGTATTCATGCAGCAGGCTGTAAGTGGGACTGGTGATGTACTGGTCGGGCGGCACTGCCAGCCCCTGGCCGATGGCCTGGGTGATGGTGGTTTTGCCCGCCCCCAGGGAGCCGTCCAGGGTTATGACGTCACCGGGACCGGCAACCTTGCCGAGATGCAGGCCGAATGCCGTTGAGGCTTCAAGGTCTTTGAGTAAAAGGAGGATGCTGGTCATGGCGGTTTAGGTTACCTGGCTGGGCAAATGGGGCCGGTGGTTACTGCTGCTGCTTTTTATGGCAGAACAGGCATCGGTATTTGGGGGGATGGTTATCCGGTAACGGCATGGCCCCTTCCGGAAAATGGCAGGTTTCGCAATGCTTCTCCGCCTCTTTTTTCTCCATTGCCTGAAATTGCTGATGATTTTCGTTAATGGGCAATTTTACGGTGGTCTCCGGCGGCGCCTTGAGTAAAAAGATGAGAATGGCCAGGCAGCCGCCAAGAAAAAGGAGATTGAACAGGAGAGTTTTCTTCGGTTTGTTTTCTGTGGTCACTTGATGTCCCTCGTAAATTAGTCGCTGCCCATTTCAAGTTCTTTATAGCTTATCAGCCCGGCCCGCAAGCCCAAAACCAGTGATTCCATGATTAAGGTGCTGGTAAAGCCGCTGCTGGATGCCAGATCAAGAACCCTGGTGTGGCGCTGTTGTTTTTTTATAAGTCGGTTGATTTTTTCCCCGTCATGGCCGGGGTCTAGAATCTTGTGGGCCGCCTCTTCACCGGAAACGATGGCCGAGTAGATACCTTCGCCGGTAAGGCCTGAAGCCAGGCCCGCCGCATCGCCGATCAGAAAGCGGTTGCCGAAATGCCAGCCCCGGTAGTCAAAGTTGACCAGCGCGGCTCTGGGTTGGCGTGATTTTAATTCAATATTAAATTTTTTGCTCCAAGCATAGAGGCTGTTTAACAGAATTTTTGGTTTTATGCCGCTGCGGTTGGCATAGACCCCGATGGAAGCCGAAGACTGGTGCGGGAAGATCCAGGCATAGCCGTTGCCGAACAGAGCGCTGTTGAGATGCCACTCCATGTTTTGGAAGTTGCCGGCAATCTGGTAGTTAATGCCCACCCCGATCCGTTGGGTCGGGATGTTCAGGTAGCGGCGGACCAAAGAGCTGCTGCCGTCGGCGCCGACGAGAAATTCATAGGCGAAGTTATCTTTGCCGGTGGCGACGGTGGAGGCGTCGATCTTGATAACCGGGCTGGCGGTTTTAATGGTAACCCCGGCTTCGTGGGCTTTTTTTTCCATCCAGCGGCCAAGTCGGCCCCTGTCCACGGTATAAATAATCGGCTCTTTTTCGGTGATGGTGGTTTGTTGCCAGTTGGTAAAGATTCGTTGGCTGGTAAATGCTTTTTCCAGTTTGTCGTCGGGTAGATTGCGGGCCAGATCGCTTGCCGGGATGCCGCCCGCGCATACCTTGGGGCCGATTCGTTCGTTGCGTTCAAGGAGCAGGACATCCTTGCCCTGCCGGGCGAGGATGGTTGCGCAGGCGAGACCGCCGGGACCGGCGCCGATTATAATGGTATGATATTTTTTCATATCAAAGTCGATTCCGCTGGTTGGTACCCTTTGGGAAAAGGCTTATCATCCGATGGTTTTTTCGCGCTGGAATTAACATTGATTCGCTACGGCTGAAAACCATTTGAAAAACAAATCGCACACTAAAGATTTCAGCTTTTCCTGTCAAGCCTTTAAGGAGGGGTGGAATCGTATAGAAAATCGTGGTATCATTCACCAAAATATGTTTTGCCTATCTTGAACCCGTCCTGTTGCGTATCTTTTTTTTAAAATTTTATTTCGCTCCTCCTTGGGGGGCGTAATTTTTTCGAGGTTGATGACATGAGTTTGGAGCCGCTTGATAAAATGGAAAAACCGAAAAATAATGTTCCCCTGTTGTTTTTTGGAATAATGATTGTTTTTTTGGTCTGTGCCTTTCTGTTTCTGGTGATGATTTACGAACGGGAACAACCACGGATTACCATGATCAGTGATATCTCCCGTTTCGGCCTGAGCAAGGACGTCAGTGTTGAGGTTAATGACAACAAAAGTGGGATCCGCTCTATCGAGATCGTCCTGTTTCAGGATAATAAGCGGGCGCCGGTGTTTCAGAAGGTCTTTCCCCGACAGGGATATTTTACCGGGGTTGGCCCCAGGCAGAGCATTGAAAATTTTACGGTCCATACCAGCAGCCTGGGCCTACGGGAGGGGGTTGCCGAACTGGTGGTAACGGTGACTGACTTTTCCTGGTGGAATTGGATGGCCGGCAATGTGGTGGTCGACAAATTTCCGATTATTGTCGATACCAAGCCGCCCAAGATAAATCTGAAAGACTCCCCCCATTATATCAAGGCCGGCAGCGCCGGTCTGGTTATCTATAAGATCAGTGAACCGGTGGTCAAGCACGGGGTGTTGATTAACGATTATTTCAATCCCGGCTTTCCGCTTGCCGACAAGGGCGATGGCGTTTATGGCGCAACCATCGGCCTGCCCTTTGATCTTGAGCGGCTGGAGAAAACATATGTGATGGCGGTTGATGAAGCGGGCAACGAAAGCAAGGCCGCCTTCGGAATGACGTTAAGGGTCAACCGAAAGGTCACCGACCGCATCGATATCAGCGATGGCTTTCTTGCTTCCAAGCTGCCGGAATTCGAGCTTTATTACCCGGAACTCACCGGCGCTCCGCTTGAACAATATCTGAAGGTCAACAATGATATTCGGCAGCTCAACTACAAGAAGGTCCAGGAAGTTTGCATGAAGTCTCTGCCGGACAGGTTGTGGGAAGGCCGATTCAATCGGATGGCGAGGAGCAGCCGGCGGGCTGGTTTTGCCGATTATCGCTCCTACTTTTACCAGGGGAAAAAGATAGACCAGCAGGTGCACCTGGGGGTTGATCTTGCTTCGGTCCGCCATGCCAAGGTGGAGGCGGCCAACCGGGGCATGGTGGTGTTTGCCGAATACCTTGGCATTTACGGCAATACCGTTATCCTCGATCATGGGCAGGGGGTTTTCAGCCTTTATTCTCACCTGGGGCAAATTGATGTGGCCATCAATGACCGGGTCGAAAAAGGCGCGGTGCTGGGACTTACCGGCAATACCGGGATGGCCGGCGGCGACCACCTCCATTTCAGCATGTTGATCAATGGTGTTTTCGTCAATCCCGTGGAGTGGTGGGATGCGCAATGGCTGAAGATCAATTTTCTCAATTATCTGTAACGATGATGGCGCAGCTTCGCGGCTGCGAGAGTTGTAATAATTGTCAAACATAAGAATTCTTCCAGAAAATCTGGCCAATCAGATTGCCGCCGGCGAGGTTATTGAGCGCCCGGCCTCGGTGGTCAAGGAGCTGGTCGAAAACGGGATCGATGCCGGGGCCACCCAGATCAGCGTGCAGGTCGAGGGCAACGGCACCCGGCTGATCAGGGTCAGTGATAACGGGATCGGCATGGATCAGGATGATCTGCTCCTTTCCCTTGAGCGTCATGCCACCAGTAAGATCAGTAATATCGATGAGCTGGCCTCCATCCGCACCCTTGGTTTCCGGGGCGAGGCCGTGCCCAGTATCGCCTCGGTCTGTCGGTTGCGGATAACCTCCCGCCTGCATGATCAGTCCTTGGGCACTCAGGTTGATGTCCGGTTCGGCCGCCTGGTCAAGGTCCATGACATGGGCTGTGGGCCGGGCACCACCTTTGAGGTCAGCGATCTGTTCGGCAATGTCCCGGCCCGCAGGAAATTTCTCAAAACCGCTAAAACCGAGTTGGCCCATATCGAAGAGGTCATCAGGAATTATGCCTTGGCCGCCCCGGGCCTCGGCATGAGTTATATGGTCGACTCCAAGGAGATCTGGCAGGTGCCCGCCGCCCTTGACACGCCCCGGCAACGGGCGGAAAGGATGGTGGGCCGGGGCGTGGTTTCTCTTATCGAGGTCAGCGGTGACCATGGCCCGATCAAGATCACCGGTTACCTGGTTCCCCCTGATGCCGAGGTGGCGGCTTCCGCCCGGTTGCGGACCTTTGTCAACGGGCGGATGGTACGGGATCGGATGATTACCCACGGGGTGGGCGAGGGGTTGCACAATTATCTGATGAAA
>Ga0224496_10000582_pt1 | contig 25032 bp, 26 predicted proteins | sample SF_Jul11_sed_USG_2_FD_168127 | JGI IMG/M metagenome (GOLD analysis project Ga0224496, IMG submission 168127) | Sediment microbial communities from San Francisco Bay, California, United States - SF_Jul11_sed_USGS_8_1 | ecosystem: Environmental > Aquatic > Marine > Sediment | place: USA...
TTATTGATTAAATTTTTAATATTTTTATATTTTAAAAGATTTGGTTTTTTTTGATTTTTTTTTTTTTTCAAAAAATTTTAAATTGTTTAATTTAAGTGGTGAGGGTTATAGTTTTACTGGTAATAATAATAATAATAACAAAGTTAGGTTGCGTTTGCAAAATGTGCAAAAACGTCGTTTAAGCAATGTTTCGAAATATAATGTTCGTGGGCTATCCGGTAAAAAATATTTTTTGGTTAATAGTAAGTTAGGTGAGTTTCGTGTTTTTTTACGTTATATTAAAACTTTTATTTATTATAAAAAATATAATATAAAAGATAAGTGTATTAGAGGATTTAAGAAAATTTTTTATCTTTTTTTTAATCATCAACCGCGGTTAGGTTATAATAAGGTTTTACATAAGATGTTTTCTGGTATTTACGGTGGTCTGTTATTATCTAAATTTAAAAATTTATGAAAAATTAGTCCGCTATCGATTCCTGCATTGGGTTTGTTGAGGAGGTTTAGGTTGGTTGGAGGTTTAGGTGTTTTATACAATAATGATAGTGATAAAAGCAGATTTAAGCGTTCTTTTTTTAATAAATATAGTCAATTTTTGCATTTAAAGTTCGACGGTAATGATAATCGTGTAAATTTTTTTAGTTTAATTTTTAATCTTGTGGATTCTTTTTTAACTAAATTATATAAAGAGGTTGCGGGGTTGTTTTTAAAAAATAATTTAACCGGGCATCGTCTGAATAGTGTTAGAATAAGTTTTTTATTTTTTTTTAGAAAAATACGGTATTTTTTTTTAAAAAATATTAGCATTTTTCTAAAAAAAGGTTTTTTAAAAGAAATGCAAACTAGTTGTGGTGTTGTTGATACTTATGATAAGCGTAAGCAAGTTTTTTCTACTTGTATTAAATTTTTAAAAATACGAAAATTTTTTTATAAAGTTTCATTTAATTTTTTTAAAAAGTTTATTTTGCGCAAGGGTTATACTTTTTATAATTTTTTTTCATTTTTTAGTATTTATAATTTTAAAAGTATTAATTTAGGTCTTATCAATAACTTGCAAGCGGATGATTTTATTTTAAATTTAAGTACGTCGCTGGATGTAAATTCTCAAGACTTGTTAAATACATTAATGGAGCAACGTGTAAAAGTTAGTGATTTGTTTAAATTAAATGTTTTGCGTGATAAGTTTAATTTAAATGTTAATGTTTTTCCTTTATTAAAGCGTCAGTATGTTTACGGTAACGACTTTCGTAAATTTTCATATAAAATATCTCGGCATAGGCGTTATTTTAAAAATGAATTTCATATTTCAGAAGGTGATATTCATAAGTGAAGGGCGCCGTTTAAATTTTATTTTAAGGATAAACAACAGGAGCGCGTTGTATTTTGGCGTACTTTTACGTATGAAACAATGATGGCAGGACGTGCTAATTTTAGGTTTCTCTTTAAACCTTTTTGGCGTAGGTTAAAACTTTTAGGTGAGAATAAGTATAAACGAAGGAAACAAGCTAAGCATAAAAAGATGTTAAAAATTAAACCGGCTGTTTTTGGTTTTAATGTTTTATTGAATAATGTGAAAGTTAATAGTGTTAAAGGTAGGCGGTTTCATTTAAAAGTTCTTCAAGCGAAAAAAGCTTTTTTAACAAATCGGAGTGTTTATAGAAAAAAGCTTCGCTTTTCTAGAATGTATTTGTCGAGGTTAAATCGCCTTCATTCAGTGCGGCTTCTTAGACGATATAGACGTGTTTTTGTTCGGAAATTTATGCGTTTTTATCGAGCAAAATTTCAAAGTGTTTTTGGTTGGGTTCCTTATAAGTATCCTAGAAGTGTTGTGGGGTATTCTTACCATTCTTTAGGTGGTATGTCTATTGAGGATTACGCGGCATTGCGCCGAAATTTTTTGAATAAAATTTTGTTTAAAAATATAATTAATAAATATGCGTTGGCCGTAGCTGGTGTGGATGGTAAAAATACTAAAAAAATGTGGTTACAGCATACAAAATATGTTAATATGTTAAATTCTTTGAGTGAAGGCGGTGTTAACGGGTTGGGTTATGCGGCGTCTATAGGCAATATAAGAGATTTTCGTTCAAAATTGCGTTTTTTTAAAAAGAAAAAAAATAGTGCGTTATTTTTAGGTTCCGTTTCTGCAGAAAAGGGTCAGTATAAAAAGTTTTACAAGGGGTTTAGATTGGTAAAAAATATAAATCTCAAACAAAAGTTGTTTTTTCGAGAAGTGTTTCGCGGTAAGAAATTTAAAAATCGTTTAATTGTTAAGAAACACGTATCATTTTTAAGAAGAAGAAGAAGATTTCCTTCGACTTTTTTTAGGGTTAGAAGAAAACGTGGTGTAGTTAATTATACTACTAGTAATATAAATTTTTTTAGTTCGTATTTTGGTTACCGCAATGGCCGGTTGTTTCCTACTCAAAAATTAGGTATAGGTGTTGATGCACGTGGTGTTGCAAATCAAGGTACTTTGACAAATTCAGACATTACCCCGTTGCATTGATGGTGGTCGCGCAATGAAAATATATTTGATAGTTCTTCTTCTTCAATCTATAAGGGAAGAGTTAGGGGTAAGATTGCGACGTTACGTCGTTTTTATAGTTTAAAGTTTCAAAAGTCGTTGATTTTGTTGGGAAAAAAGGGTTATACTGTTCGCCGTGGGTTTAATTTCGGTAGTAGAAAAGGTGGTTTTGAAAATTTTATTTATAATAAAAAGTTTAGTAGTTTTTATTCGAAAGTTTTGTTTAAATTGTTAGGTGATCTTAATATTAGGTTTACGTCTTTTGTATCGAGCAAAGGTAGCGGCGTGACTAATAAAATACCAAAAAAACATATTAAAAATAGTGATATGTATTTGTTAGTTTTGAGGGGAATTTTAAATTTTAGAACTTTGTTTTTTAAGGATTTGCGTATTATTCCAGCCATAAGTAGTGGGAGATTTACTTCATCAGTGTTAGGTAATAGGTATTTACAGTTGTTTCTTTTATTGCGAAGGTTTCAATTAAAACTTAAAAGGGCTTCTGAACTTAATCGATTTAAAAAAACATTAATTTTGAGTAATAATGTTCAATTCAGGAGGTATAAACGTTTACGGTTTAAAGAGCTTGAGTGGTATTTTGGAAAGAGGTCGTCGAGGTTTGCACAGTTGTTAGGCGCGGATAAATCTTTTAATTTAATTAAGAGGACTATTCTTAAGAAAGAACGTGTGTACAAAAAAGGTTTGTGGGCGCATGTAAAGTATAAAAAATTACGAAGGGCTTATTACAGAGTTAATAAATTATTTGGTAATTTTATTAAATGGAGTAGTTATCCACAAGCTTATACAAAGAACGATGAATTCCATTTTGTAAAATTGGGGCGTACTGTAGATCATATTAAAAATTTTTTTTTTTCTTATTCTTATACAAAGCATGATTTGTATAAATTTAAAAAATTTTCCCGTGTATTTAAATGACATTTTCCGACAAAGATTGTTTTAGATTCTTTAACTAAATCTAGACATAATAGGCTTTGACAGTTACGTAATATTACTGCGAATAAACAAAACATGTTTCAATCTTATTTAGATGTTTCAAAAAAGGTTAATGCTTTGTATAGAAATCCTGGTAAACTTGAAAAATTTTTTGGTGAGAATGTTTCAAAAAAAAAAACACAACGTTTAATGCGTAAAAATTGACATAGTAAACATTTAGGTCTTACCTTAAAGCCGTTATATAGATCAAAGTATAACAGGTATACTTATTATGGAAAGCCTTTACCTTCAAGGCCTAACTCGAAGGCGGTGTCGACTTTTTTCAGGTTTGGGTTGTTAGGTTTACGTGTTAAATCTAGGTTAAATCGCTATCTTGCTATAGCTAGGATGAGTAAGTTTAATAAGTTAAAATTTCGTTTTAGGCGAAATGGTTGGTATCGAAAATATATAGCAGAAAAAAGGTTAGGTTTGTATAGAGGTAAATATTTGAAATTTAAAAGGTGGCAGCAGCATTATGCAAAGGTACGCAGTCATAGCTTGTCTTTTCGTAAGCGGTATAAAAGGACTCGTATTATTGATAGATGGGGTGGTAATGCGGCAAAGGCTCGTTGACACATTAAAGATCGTTTTTCTTGGGAGATACCTAGAACTCCAATTAAGATTAAATGGCTTGTTCGGTTACGGTATAAATGGGGTTGAGCTAAACAGCCTTGGAGGATGGCTGTTGTTAAAAGATCGATTAATTGAGTGCGCTCGTTTGGTAAATCGAAGAGGTTTGGCGGATATAAGCGTAATACGTTATTGAATTTTTTTCGTGGTTATATACGAGGTAAGGAATTCGTTCCGGTTGAATCCAATGTTAACGAGGGGGATAAATATACGTTGGCTTCGTCGACTCGTCCTCCGGAAAATAGCGGGTTAGCTTTTGTTAAGTTACCTAAAGATAAAGTTGATCCCTTTTTAAAGCAAGACGGTTCTTCTGCTTTGCAAAATTATGCAAATTTTTTTGTATTATGGCGAGCTAAAAATAAAATTAAAACAAAAAATAATTCTGCAATTATTAGTAGAGGGGTAGTCCAAAAAGGTTCTGTAAATTTCGCGTTATGAAAGTTCTTTTTAAAAGGAGGTTCTAATAGACGGTCCGTTGTTGAAAAGTACATTAATGTGTTTTCTGTATTGCGTAGTGTTTCTATTAATGCTCTGTTTAAGCGTTTAGCGAAATTAGGTTCCAAGACGGCTGTTACGCGTCGTAAGTTTTATGGTAAAATGTTTTATAATTCTAAACGTTTGACTTATGATGATACTAATTTATTTTTAAAGTTATCTGAGGCTATTTATGGGTTGGATTCGCGTGTAATTAGTATGGTAAAACATTTAAATAATCGGTATTTATCTTATATGGCAGGATCTTCTTTATTTATTAAAAAAAACTGCTTTTTGCCAGGAGCACGTTATTTGAATTCAAAGGATTCTTTAGTAAAAGGTAATGTTTTAGATAATTTATTTTTTAAACGTTATCGTTTAAATTCTTTTTTGCGATGAAACGTAACCATGTTGAGAAGTAGTATTCAGCAGGCTTGGGTGCGAAGAGCTTTAATTAGGTTAAAAAAGAGTGCAAGCAAACCTCCTACTTTTTTTTTAAATCAATTTTATCACCGTAATAAGCTTGATTTTGGTCCTACTAGTTTTGCCGATAGGTGAAAAAGGCCTCCTTCTTTCAACAGGAGGCGAGTTCCTGTAGCTAAAAAGTTTACGTGAAAAAAAAAGGTTTTAAAATGACATGGTAATTTTTCTAAGTTTCTAATGCATTTACGACAAAATGACAAAGCTGGTCTTAAATTAAATCTTTTGCGTAAAAAATACGCTAAGGTTGTTGGGGCTTATGATGATCAAAAAGTACATCGGGTAGGTATTTCTAAATTTTGGCGTTTAAATAGGTTGTTGAAAAATAAAGCGTATACTTTATTGGGGTTAAAGCGGAAGGCTAATAATCGTTTTCAATTGTTTAGAAATTTTAAAGAGGGTTCGTCGCAGTTTGTTAATGATGATACGGAGGATCTTGCGTTATCTAATGCTTCTTTTAAGAATAAAATATTTAATATTAGTAGATCTTTAGGTTCTAAGTATTTTTATAGTAGTAGTAATAATAATAATGTAATTATGTTGGTGAATGGCTTTTTGTCTAGACGTAAACGTAAGAAAAAAAAAAAATTCAAAAAAAATAAAAGACTGAAAATATCCGCTATTATTTTATCTAGAGATTTAAATTTTAGTGCAAATAATTTTTATAATACGGTACGTTATAGTTCTTTTGATGATAATAAAAAATATATAAAAGCTAATATTAAAGCACCTAGTTTAAGTTTTTATATGTGAGGGTTTAACAAACTTTTATTGAGGCGGTTTGATTTTCTGAGAACAAAACCAGTTGTTTCGTGGTCATTGAAAAGTAATTTTTTAATAAAACCTTATTATTTGAAGAAACATCATTTTGGTAAAAGGTTGCATGTTGGTAGTTTGGTTTCGCCTAAGGCTGTAAAGTTTACTGTTAAAAAGGAATTATTTTTTAATAAAGGTCGTTTGAAAAATTTTGCTAATATTAGAGTACCGGGTATAAATTCAAGTTTATTGTTTTACTTTAATGAAGATTTGTCTAGGTCGGAGCATTCATCTAGTGAGAAGCACCGTACGCTGGATAGTTATTACAAGGCATTGGGTTTAAGTAAGTCTTTAAATGTAAAAGCATTGATGTTTAAAAATTTGTTTACTTTTTTTAATAAATTAAATGTGGATCGTAATTTGGAGAACTCGTTAAATCCTGATATGGTTTTTGCCCAGTTTTCAAATAAATTTAACCGAGTTAAAAATTTGTATAAAAAATTTAAATTTGTTAAATTGCAATTTTTTAAAAAATTAGTTAATAAACTTAGTTCTAGGTTTAAAACGTATAAATGGCGGTACATTCATCGTTATACACGATCTAATAATTTTTTCGCGGTTGGATTTTTTTTACCGTTTAATTATAGGTTATCTAAAAATTTTCAAAATTCCTCTTGGTGGTCGTTATTTCCGAATGTTAATATGTTAGGAAAATCGTATTCGTTTTTATATAATTATAATAAAGTTTTTGATTTTTTTTTTATAAATTACCGTTTATCTTATTTGTTTTTTAAAAATAGGATTCTAAAAAATTTATTTTCTAGATTATATTCGTTGTTTATTATTAATATGCGTGGTGAAACGTTGTATAATTTAAATAAGTCGAATTTTTTGTATTTTAAGTTAAACAAATTAGGGTTAAATTTCAACCTTTTTACAAATAGGCCTTTTTGGTACAAACAATCTTTAGTTTCTAATGCTTTAGGGTTGGATGTTGCAAAGTTGCATTACTTAAAACAATTAAGTAGTTATAAAAATTTGGTTGTGCCGCAGGTGAATCGTTTTATTTCTAAATTTTTTTCAGCTTCTGGGGAAATAAATTTTAAACACAAGTTAGTTGGAGATTATATGAAATTAGGTGACGAAGTTGCTTTTGATTATTTTAATCCTAAGGGTGGGTTTCAGCAGTTACCCAAAGATTTGCGGGCTAAGTTTGTCAATATAACAGGTCGAAATTGAATACCGGCACCGTTGCGTGATAATTTTTTAGATGATAGTCGTTTAGTAAATAAGGCGTTGGACGTTAAGATATCTTCTAATCGTTTAGTGCAAAATGAAAAATTATACGGGGATGCCTTTCATAGTTATTTTAAAAGTAAAGCATCGGCAAATCTTAAAGATAGAAAACTTTTTCGTTCTAAAAAATTGAATGATTTAGATTTCGTGCACGAGGAAGTGGATTTATTGTATAAAAGTAATGCTAGGAGTGTTTTGTTAACAAATGGTATTTTTCGCAATGTAGGGGTTTCTCCTCAAATACGCCATCCTTATTATGATAATGTTGCTAGTTTTGTTAATAATAATAAACCTACGTTGCATTGGGGCATGTCACCGTTATATTTAGGTCGTGGATTTTTACCTTCTTACATATTATATAGGCAAGATTATATAAAAAAACGTTATTTTAAGGAGTTTTTTTCGAAATCTATAATTTCTTTTGTTGATGTGCAGAGGTTATTTTCACAAAGTTTACAAAGTTTATGCGGTGCTGCTAACTTAATAAATGGTTTTAGTAAAAAGCCGCATAGGTCTGTATTAGGTGGTGGTCGTTTTGCTGGTAGTAAAATATTAAAGCATCAGCTTCGCTTATTTTTTGGGTTAAGAGGTTTTAAAAATCGAGGTAAGGTTTTGAGTGCTTCGAGTGCCAAAGGCTATTTAAGTAAAACTTTGTTGCCAAATGCATTTATACGTGATTTTGGTTCTAAAGGTTGAGCGAAGATGGGGTTTTTACGTATAAATAGGGAATATGCTTTTACAAGTATGCCTTTTTTTTTTAGGTCATATGTTAGAGGTTCTCGTATGTTAAACATATTTAAACGTGATCGCAGTAGTGGTGCTGATATTATAGAAGTTAAACCTAGAATTAAAAAATTTCCAGGTGTGGTTGTAACTAAAAGTTTTTTTAATTCTAGGTTTAAATCGAGTTTTTTACATGAAAATAAACCTAAGGTTGTTAATAATTTTTTTTTGAAAGGGTTGCGAGATTTAAAATTTTTACGTAAATTTTTTAAATTTGGAAAGTTTCTTAGAGTTGCGCGGAGTGAGAGGTTTTTAAAATTAAAAGGTTCCCCGCAGCGGTTGATTAATAAAAAAAGGTTATTTTATATTCAAAATTTATTTTTAGATGGTTCTAAAGTTTTATATTCGCAGGCGAATTGGTATGATTTGTTTTTTAAATTTAATAAGGGTTCAAAACTTTCGTTTTATTTTTTAAAGTTTAAAAAGCGCCTGCGTCATCTTTTAAATACTGTATTATACGGTACATCGTTTTCTAGAGATTTTTTTACGTACACAACTCAAAATTTATTTAATGGGTTTGAGGATTTATTTTTGAATTCTTATGTAAACCACAGTTCTAGTGTTATTTGTAAAAATAGATTTAATTATTTAAAGTTTACATCACACATGTTCAACTCTTTAAATTCTTATAGGTTTAAAAAATCTTTTGGTAATAGCGTTGTTTTTAATACAAGTTTTGGGTGAAGAAATTGAAATTTTTATAATAAAGAAAATTTCTCGTATGAAGATGATGAGGTTTTTATGGGTTATGGCTCTATTACCGAGAAAGCTGCAAGTTTGAGAATGCGTTATTTATCTAAGCACTTACGTAGTATAGGGTCTGTGGCTAAATTAAATAGTGCACCTTTTTTTAAATATAGTCAGAATTCCGGTATTTTACGTGATGATAAAGGTTATTATTGTAATATTTTAGATAGGGTTGGTAAAAAATCTTTGTTTTTGAAATATAGTATGTTTGTTTCGCGATTTTCTGAGTTTTTAGGTGTAAGTGATAATAGTAAAATGTTTTTAGCGGATAATGTTAATTTTAGTTTTAATTTTTTTAGTTATTTTAATATGATGTATGATCCTTATTTGTTAAGTGTGTCGGCGCAAGGTCTGCCTGTAAGTACTTTTGAGGATGTCTTAAATTATGAAGATGATGATTCGGGGCTTAATGATATTATTGTTGATGATGAGGATGAAGATGAATTAATTAATTCAGGCAGTCAGGATGATTCTTTAGGGTCAGTGGCCGGAGAAGATGGTGGCCGATCGGTAAATTATTTTGAAAGTGATGAAGATGTTGATGTTTTAAATATGCCTTTTTTAAATAATGTGGAAAATTTTAAAGTAAATAATTTTGTTAAATTTTCCGATTCTACAACATTTAAGCATGTAATGGGTAATAATCGTGATTTAATGCAATTTTTAAACATTTACGGGTTTAACACGTCTTCAACTAAAAATGGCGGCTTTTCGCCAAAATCTTTTGGGTATGAGTCGAATGCTTTATTTTATTCGGAAAAATCGTCCAGTGTTTATTTTAGGGAGTATTTTTATGGAGGTGCTTTTAATAAGTTGTTTTATAGCGATGATTCTTTTTATAGTTTAGATCGTAGTAGCGATTATGGCGATTCTCAAGGTGGGGATTTAAATAATGTGTTTTTAGATAATCTTAGTTATTATGATGATGAGGATGAAGATGATGCTGATGAAAATGATAATGATGATGATGGGGAAGTTCGATCTCACGTTGGTGGGCCTAATAGATTTGTTACTGATTGAGAAATTTTAAATGGTTTTGCGCCTCTTCAATTTTATTATTCACGAGATAGTTTTGATAAAAATTTTAATGTTCCAAAATTTCATAGAGTTTTTTTTCCAGTGTCTAAGGAAAAATTCAATAAAGGGCTGCCTTTTATTTCACGTTTAACTGGTAAAATTTATTCTAATTTGTTTGGGTTTATTAAAAATGCTGGGTTTTTAAAAAATTTATTTGTTAAATATGTTAAAAACCCAATTCAGTCAAAATTTTTAACTTCAAATAGTAGTAGTTGAGATTTGCAAAACGAGGGTCTAAATTTAGATCTTTATAATTACATGTTTTGTAATGTGGAAAAAAAAAAAAATTATCATTTAACTTTTACTAATAGTGATTTAGTTGGTAAAGGTGGTTTGTTTTATGATAATTTTAATGTGGATATTTTAAGTAATAACAATAATAGGTTCCTTGTTTCGTCTGGTAATAAAAATCTTGATTTTGATAAAAAGGAAGTATCGTCATTTTTTTTTACTTTTTTACAAAAAAGTGGTATAGATTTAAAAAGTTTGCCTGTTGCTAACCTTTTTAGTTTTAGAACGGTTTATACTAATTTAAAAGTTAATTCGTTGTTCGATGTTATTAATAATTATGGGACGACAGGGTTTAATTTGTTTAAATTTTTAAGAAATCGATCAAAAGTAAAGGCTGTTGATGTGTTAGTGTCGCCTTATTATGCTGCATTGGTGGTTCCGGACGCTGTAAATGCGAATTTAGGTTTTTTGCGTAATAGCGCTTACCGTTTTGTGAAGACAGCTGCACTAATGGGTAAAAAACGGGTTAAGCGTATGGATTTTCGGTTTCGGCCTTTTATAAACGATAAGTCTTTTTTTTTTTTTTATAATTATATGCAAATAATTAACAGTTTTAACGTTTTTGGTGCTTTATTAAAGAATGATGTTTTACAAGCTGCGGAAAAAACTTTAATGTTACCTATGCCTCGAATTGTTTTGCAGAAAAATGTAAAGTTGGGAAGGCTTAACTATTCAGCTGAATTTTTAGGTTCATTTACCGGGTTGATTCCTTTTTTTACGAAAGATTTTGTTTCGTTTTTAAAAGATGACATAGTTTTAGGTTTAAACCCTTTTAAAAAATCTTTGGATAGATGTTTGTTTCCTCAGACTTTTAAAATGCCGTTGGCAAAAAATTCATATAGTGGTAATTTGAATTTATTTAGTTTTTTTCGGTTTAAATTTTTAGAAAAAAAATTATTCGGTTTATTTTATTTAAAATATTTTATTGAAAACAAATTTTATCCAAAATTTATATCTAATTTTTTTTTAGTTAAAGGTTTGTTGTCACGCTTCGGTACGAATGCGTTTAGTAATATTGGTAATTTTTTAGATAATTTTGATGAGCAGTTGTTAACTAAAGGTACTATGCGTTCTTTTATTAAAGCGAATTCGGTTTATTTGCCTAGTGAATTTAAGTTAGTTGTTTTAAATTATTTTTTGTATTTGGGTTTAAATTTGACGAGATCTAACGGTAATTTTTTCTCGTTACTGGTTTTTCGAAAAAGTTTGTGTTTGACTAATTCGTTTTTAAGTTTTAAAAATTTAGTTTCTTCTAGTTCGGATCAATATTTGTGGTCAGATTTACATATACATAACGAGGAAAGTCTTGCACAAAAAAATAATATTATGTTTTTTAAATTTTTTAATACAAGTAGCAATCTGTTTAAGTATTTTGACAATTTACAAGCTAGGAATAAATTATTTTTTTATACTGTTTTTAATTCTTCTTTTAGTAATCATAATTTTAATATGTTTAATCTTTCCGGTAATTTATATGATGATTATTCGAATTCGAAAAATCGAATGTATTTAACAAAGCAAACGTTAAGTTTTATTTATTTAATTCTAAAATTTGTTAAATTTTTTAAACGAGGTTTTTTTAATTTTAATTCTAAGATTTCTTTAAATTCATTTGAGAATTTTTTTGGTTCGAGCCGTATTTTTGAGTATGTTCCGTTATTTAAAGATTTTTCGGCAAAATATTCTTATAATTTTGACCCTCGTACGTTTTTAATGCAAGGTAACGGTCAGCTTAACGATAAGGTGAGGTGGGTTTCCGGTTCTATTAGAGATTTACCTGTTTACGATTATTATAAGGAAAAATATGAAGAATTTTTTTATGATTTTTATGATATCAAATCTTTTAAGAATTATGGTATAGATTTTTTAAAGTGGTCGCAAAAGTATAATTTAAATGTTTTGTTAAGTGTTAAGGCGTCTAATTTGTTAGATGTTTTTGTTAAACGTAATTTTTATAATATAGGGTTTTATCTAAATAGGTTTGGCTGCAATCCTTTGAAGAATTTAGTTGCTAAAATGTCTGTTCTGGATGTTTCTAGAAATATTCGATTTTCTAAATATGACCAGTTTAAAGAAAGTTATAAGAGAGTGCGGCAATTTTTACGTAAGTTAAATTTGTTTTTTCAGCGTAAACGGCGTGCTGCTGAATTTTTTAAGATTTTTTTGCGTTCTAGTAATAAGTTCAATTTTTCTAATATGTTGTTGTTAAAAATTTTTAAATCTAAATCTAAAAGTAAAGGTAATCTTAAAATTTATCGTAATAAAAAATTTATGAACGAGCTCGTGTATAAGTTAAAAAGATTTAACGGTTCAGCTTTGTTTTCCGGACATCAAATTAAAGGAAGTAAAAATTTTTTGAATTTTAAGGTTATGTTGAAGAGATTTAAGCGTGGATTTATATACGATACTTATTTTAAAAAAGAGGGTTCTGGTGATAATGATAATAAGGGTAAGGTTTATGTAAATAAAAAGAATATTAATAAAGGTAAGGTTTATGTTAATAAAAAGAATATTAATAAAGGTAAGGTTGGTGCCTATAAACAGGCTAAACCTAAGTTTTGGAAACCTTCTACTAGAACTTTTAGAGGTGGTGTCGGGTTTAAGAAGTTTCGTCAGCGTAGATTTTTAAGTAATAGGGTAAGGTTGCCTAAATTTAAGCAACCTCGTAAATCCAATCCAGGTATTCGTGTGGATAATTTTAAAATTGCTGGCAGCAAAAGTTTAAACGTAAGGGCTTTGGTTTCTAAAAAAAAAAAACTAAGAGGTAATAAATCTTTGGTTAATCGAGATATAATAAAATCTAAATTTTTCGCAGTTAAGTTGTATAGGTTAAAACAGTTTTTTTATAATCAAGATTTTTTGAATGGAGGTGGCTTTAGTAAATTGTATGATTTTTTTAATCGTTTGTTGTTTTTAGAGTCTGGGGTAGATTTTGTTAGTTTAATATTGTTAGATAATTTATTTAAATTAAGGGAAAATTTAGATGATAATACTGTGTTAAAGGATAACTGGGTAAAAAAGCATGGTTTGGTCTTTTTACCCGTGTTGGTAAATGTGCATAAATTTTTAGTTAATAATCCTGATATAAAACAATATTTAATGGTCTTGTTAAATGATTTTTATTACGGTAAGACAGAGTATGAGCAAATAGAGTCTCTTTTAAGTTCTGGGCAAGATCTCGATTTGGTTGATGTATTTTCAGATAAGAGTAAATATAAGGCATTTATTTCAAAATCTTTAAATACGCATACCAGGTATAAAGTTTATTTGAATGATAGTTTTTTACGTATGCGGTCTCGGTCTAAATTACGCATATATAAGTTTGATTATATAAAATATTTTTTTAGCGTTAAGTTTGATTTAATTAGGTTGCGTAGGTTAAATCGACGTCGTCGTAATAATTGGGTTGGTTTGTTAAAACGTTTTGATATTTTTACAGATAAAGGTTATATTTTAAATTTTTTATTTAGGACAAGAAATTTTGTTAAATCTCGCGAAAACGCTTTTAAATATCATTATAGAAATCCTAAGTTTTCGTTTTTAAATTTTTTTCCTAAAGGTAATTTGTTTTTTTATGTTGATTCTAGTAAACGGTCGTTAAATTTGTTTAGGTATTTTATGTATAAGTGGACTTTTAGTAATTTTTTTCTTAACCAAAATTATAAGTTTCAAGATAGTTATTATAAGCATGCCGATAGGCTTTCAATGTTAGTCGATTTGGGCTTTGTTGGAAAGTCGGTGGTTTTAAATTCTAAGTTATATAGGTTTCTGTTCGCAGGTGAGCGTGTAAACGCTTTTTTTTTAAATTTGTTTGAATTCTCTAGATTGAAAAAAATGGCGGAATTCCGTAGACGGAGGCATTATTTGAACAAATATGAAATTTTGGTTTTAAAAGATAAAGATGAAAAAAAGGCGGATTATATTATGGATAGGTCTTTGTTTTTTTATTCTGGGCGTGATTTCGGCGTGTATTCGTTTGAATCTTTTTTAGCGGATGTACTAAGTAAAAAATTTAAATCTAAAAGGTTTAAGTTTATAAATAAGTTAGATAATTTTTGTGAAGATTATGTTTATGATAATGTTTCTCCTGAAAATTTAAAAAATTTTCATGCTATAAACTTGTATTTAATGAAATATTTTAATAGGTTTTATGGTTTTGTTAGATTTAGGACGTATGTAAAATATTACAAAAAAGCGAAGTCTTTGTTAAGAAAGCGGTATATTAATTTTTTTGATCCTTTTTTGGATCAACTTGAGAATAGGCTTATTAATGTTTTGGCTAAAGTTGGTTTTATAGCATCTCCTGTTGTGGCAAAACAAATTATCTTGCACGGGCATGTTTTTGTAAATAATATTGTTTGTCGTAGTATTAACTTTAATTTAAGTAAAGGAGATGTTATAAGTTTAAAGCGTCCTTTTATTTATAAAATGTTGCAGTTTTTTAAAGTACATGTTCAAGCTTTTTTTAATTATTATGAGTTGCCTGTTTTACGTTTAAGTCAGTTAAATTTACGTTTGTTGAATTTTTTGGGTTTTTTTTTTAAAAAATGTTATAATATGTGGCAAAATTTTTGGTTCTCATTTTTTGGCTTTATGAACTATTTTTTATTAAATTTATCTTATGTGCTAAGTTATGATGTTTTTGTTGATATGTCTTCATTTTTTTTTTTTTTACAAGATAGTCAGTTTGTGTTTAAAAAGCAGTTTAATTTGTTGGTTTTGGGATTTACTAAGACTTATACGTTTGATATTGTTTATTTAAAGTTTTTTAATATTTTTTATCATAATTTAGTAGGTTCTTTGTTTATTGAAGGTTCAAGGTCTTTAGGGTTAAAAACGAATTTTAAATTTTTAAAAAGAAGGTTACGTTATTTTCGGTTGCGTCAAATAAAAGTCGCAAAACTTTATAAAAGGTTGTTAAATTCGTTAGGGAAGTTATTTGTAAACAATGAGGAGTTGTTTTCGTTTGGGGATTTTATTAAATGACAGGATACAATTAAAAATTATAGTAATGTTGGTGTTTTATCAGGTAATGTTTTTTCTAGTAAAAATACTATTGATAAAAGTAATAATGGTATGTCGTCGGTAAATTATTTTGATTTAAGTCAGGGATTTAAATATTTTAAAAATTTTGGTAATAAGCATTATTTCGGTTTTAATAGTATATTTCGGTATAATAGTTTTCATGTTACTGCTTTGGCGGTGTTTAAAGGTTGGTTTTTTTCTTCCGATGCTATTTTCTATAGTAATTTTTTTTTTATAAAAAATAAAAAGTTATATAAAACATTTTCTAAATTGCATACATATTTAAATATGAATTTTAGTAAGTATGTTTTTTCTAACATTTCTAATCTTGATATAGATAGTTCTGCAAATGTAATTGTTAAAAGGAAAAGAAAAAGGACTAGTGTTTTTTATAATAAATTTGTAGGTAAATTGCTTGATTCGGATGTGTTTACTTTAGTTTATTTTTATAGTACTAAATTTTTTAGTAAAAATTCGAAAAATTATAAATTTTTTTTTAAATTAAAATTTTTATTCAAAGTGGTTAATTTTTATTTACATTCAAATTTGAATACAGGACGTGGGGGTAGTAGGTTAAATTTGTTTAAAAAGTTTTTTTATCGCGGGGTTCTTTATAATAATAATTATATAATGTTATGGTTATTAAAGTTAAGTGGTTTGTTATTTTTTTTTAAAGGTTTGCGTATGTTGAGGTATAATAATTATCAGGTTAGAGGTAATGGTGGTATGTCTAACAATACAAGTAAGTTTGTTGACTTTTTTCGATTTTTATTAAGTCGACGTGGTAAAAATTTTTTAGGATATAAAGGTAATGTATTTAATACTAATACTTTAAATTTTAAAGATATTAATATTTATAATACTACTATTATTAAAAGTAAATTTAATAAACAATATTTGCCGGGCAGTTTAAAGCTTGTCAATAATAGAACGAGGGCAAATTTAACGGTGATGCCGTTTAAAAGACTACGGTTTTTTACAGCATTTTTAAATTTCATTAAACCGATAAAAAAATCGAATGCATATTATCATCGTTTTTCGTTTATAAATGTTTCGCGTTTTTTGTACAGACGGGTTATATCTTTATTTGATTTTTCAGGTAAATTTAATTTTTTTATTAAACATGCTATTTTAAATGCGTCTGGCACTTTGTTAAGTGATCGTATTAATATTTTTCAATTGTTCGAGAGAACTTTGAATTCGGAAACTTTTTTGGTTAAAAAATTTGTTTCGTTATATTTTTTAAACAATTTAAAAAGAAGTCTACATTTGTTAGATTTTTTAAATCCTTTAAATTTAAGTGTTAAAAGTAAAGAAGAAGGTGGGGAGGGAATATTACTTTCAAGTTTAGGTTCGTTTAAAACCTTTTTGGTGTTATATAAGAATATGTTTTTAGGCTTTAAGAAAGGTTTGACTGTTAATTTTTTTAAAAATAGAAAAAAAAATCAATATATTAAAAGTGTTAAGCAGCACATTGATTTTCGGGTTAAAGATAAACAGTTGTTTGGCGGAGGAGATAATTTAGGTTTTTTTAAAGTTTTACGATTTTTTTTTAATTTTATAATGCTTTTATTGGTTTCACAGGAGACGGGAACTGGCTATAGTTTGTTAAAAAATCAGGTTGATTTATTAGGCTTTTTAAACGAAAGGGATGTATCGAATTCTTTTTTTGCTAATTATTTACCGTTGTTTAAGTTTGTTTTGAGCAATTTAAAGGACAGTTATGTTGGGTCTAGAAGAATTTTATCTTTGCAGTCTTCACGTTCTAAATTTTTTAAAAATTTAGATTTATTTAGGACTAACGGTACGTTATTTTTTAATAAATTGTATGTTTATAAATATAATAGGGCACAATTGATGTTGTTGGATAATTTTGATGAGTATGTAAAACATTTTAAATTGTTTGATTTTAGTTTTAATAATTTAGAGAATTTTAAATTGCATTTTTTAAGATTTGGTGGTCGACATATTAACAATAATACTAATACAATTACGTATAGTCAGTTGAATATAATACCGATTTATAATAATTTAGACATGTTATTTTTTTTTGATGGAAGTTATTTTAATCGACGTAGTTTTTTATTTAAATTGTATGATAATTTACTTTTAAAAATAAACTCATTATTTAATTTTTTTAAATTAAATAAATTTGTATATAAAGAATCTGGTTTTGATTTAAGGGTTAATTTTTACAGAAATTTAAGGTTTTGGTACTTTTATAATTTAGTTAAATTTAAATACATGTTGTCAAATACCGATTTGCTTTCGTTTTTCTACAGTAGTAAAAAGTTGTTGGTGAATAAAATTAATTATTTTAAGTATTTGGCAGTATTTAGTGATGTTTTTCGTGGTGATGTTGATTATGGAATTATTAGTAATAACCGTACTCCGTCTTTTCGTAATGCGACATTAGGTTCTGGGCGATTACATTTTTTTGATATTAGAGATTTGCTTGGTAATTTTTCACAGTTACATTTAAACAGGGAAAAATATAAACAAGGGGTTACTTTTTTTTCAAATATTTTTTTGAAAAATTTTATATTTAAAAAACAGGTTGTTGTTGATTTAAATTCTGCGGTTAATGGGGTGTCTTTACTTAATTCTAGGTTAAAGTTGCTTTGAAATTTAGGTGTTTTTAGGTTATACAATAAAGTTTGGCGCGGTTTGTCTTTGGATAAAGTTTTATTAAATAAATTTTTTAATTTCTTGCCAAACAATATAGCGTTTTCTGTTAATAAGATTTCGCCTCATACGGAAGATGTTGGAGTATTGAGCGGTGGTAGCAGTGGTTTTAGTAACACTTCGATAGAATCTAATGTTAATTTTAAGTTTGATTTGTTCTTTTTAAGTGTATTCTTAAAAAAACGCGTTCCTAATTTTAACAGTAGTGTTTGGGGGGATGGTGCGTTTTCTCTTAGCAATAGTAATAGTGTTAATAATTCTAAACGTGTTTATGATAATTTAAAAAATTTTAATTATATTAACAATTTTTTTAAACATTCAAATTCAAATGTTGGTTTGTTATTAAATTTTAGGTATAGTTTTAAATCTTTTTTAAATTCAGTAAATAAAGTGTTGAAAGTAAAAAATTTTTTAAACGATAGGAAATATAAGGTTGTTATTTCGGGGTCTGGTAATGTGGTTGATGTTTTTTCAAAAGGATTTTTTAAAGGTGTCGGTTTAGTTAATAAAAAACACGTCGTTCGTGATGTTGTAGGTGTTTCTTTGGTTAAACGGTTGTGTAGTGTGTTACATTATATAGATGCATCTACATTCCGACAATTTAGGCAAGGGTATGCTAACACGTTGTCTTTTAATAATTCGGTGTTGAAGGTGAATTTGTTTTCGAAATTTTTTCGATATAGGTATAATTATATGTTTTTTAATTTGTTAGTTTTTAATGTTTTAAAGTATGGTAATTTAAATAAATATTTATTTTATAAATTGAATAATAATGTTATGGTTTTTGGTTTAGGTTTAAAAAAACGGCTGTTTAAGCATAGTTTTTATTGGTTGTTTAAAGGGCTCCAGGATTTAGAGTATAAGCTGTTAAAGTATAAAAAATTATATAATAAGCTGTTATTCGATAGTGTTTCAGGTGATGTTTTTGTTAATATATATGATAGAACGTTACTTTATAATAAATCATTTATAGATTATTTTTATTTAAATGATAATTTCTCTATAGCGTCAGTTTTTAAATATAAACGTTCTGTTTTAAATTTTAGTAATATATCTAGGCATTTGTTAACAAAAACTTTTGATAGTTACCAATTTTTGGTTAAGTTGTTGAATGGTTATCAATTTAAGATTTCGGAAGATATTATTAGTTTAAGTGATTTAAGTTCTATTTTAGATGTTAGATTTAAGTTGCGTTATTTTGAGGATGTTGTGCGAGGTTATTGATCTTTTACAAAATCTGATCGCTCAGGTCTACCTGCAAACTTTTACGATTTTTCGGCATTAAATAATTCGACGTTAGTTAAGCCTGATAATATAGATTGGGTGCATGTGGCGGATAGTCAATTAAGTGTGTTGCGTTTTAATTATTTAGTTTTTTCTGGGTTTTCCAACGTAGAGGTTGATTTTAATATCCTTGTTATGATTTTTTTAAAACGTTTTGGTAATTTTGATGTAAGTTTGCCGCGATTTTTAGAAAACAAGTTGTGGTCCTTTAAACATATGTTAGTAAAATTTTAAAAAACGGGCGTGTGACCGAGCGGTTTAAGGTGATAGGTTGTAAACCTTTTTGAGGGTTTTAAATTCTCGCGCAGGTTCAAATCCTGTCGCGCCCATTTTTTAATTGTAAGGTGTTTATGGTTATATTGTACAATGTTGTACCTAATATTGAAAATTGTATATTTGTAAATATCTCGTCGAAATAAAATTCGGTAAAGTATATAAGTTTAAAGTTTAGTGTGAAGGTAATTGCTATAAAAAATAATATTATTTTAGTGTGATTGCTTATAAAATTATTATGTGGACTTAATAGTAGGCACAATGTTGCCAATGTTATGTTTGTTAATGTAAAGTGATTCGCGATGTTTACTGTTTCATGTAAATCTAAATAAAAGGAAATGTTTACGTATTGTATGCTTTTTTCTAAAAATTCATTTGTTATTTTTTCTAATACATTAGGTATGATTTTAGTAAATGTTATGGTTAAATTTGAGCTGTATATTATTTGTTGCAAGATTTTTGTTGTTTTTTTTTGTATTATGTAGTTTGTTATTATAATTATAAAAGTTAGTATTAAAAATGTTGTTATAAATAAATCAGGTATGAGAAAAAATTCGTTGATTAGAAAATTAAAAGGGTTAATTTTTTTTTCATTTGTTATTGTATTACTTGTTTGTAAAAATGATAATAATGTCGTTAGATTTATGTTGTTATGGGCTGTTATATAAAGTAAAATAATTAAATAAATTATAGTATGTTTTTCAATATTTTTTAAAATGTTTTGCTAAATTTAAATTTTTAGCATTTAATATAAAAGTAAATTAAATTAGGTTTAAGTTTGTAAAAGTTTAGGTCAGGCTAAATTGCCTATTTTTTTAAAAGTGTTAATTTCTAAACATGGTGGTTTTTTTTAGAATTATTGTATATATAAGTTTAGGGCGGTTGTTGTTGTTTTATTTTTAAATGTTAATTTTAATATAATTATCATAAATAAAACAACGGTTTGTAAAGTTGATTTGTATTTAAATTTTATATCATAATGCGGTTTTCATCTAGGTATTTGGTTAAAAATAAAAGTAGTTTTTTTTTATCTAACAATGTTAATTTTGTTAAATCTAGTTCGGATTTTTTAGTTATTAATTTATTATTTCATAAAAATTATAAAAGGAATAATCCTCCTATTTATTTATTGAAAAAGAGTTTTTTAAACGTAATGTTTTGGTCGGTTAAGAATAAAAAAAGTTTATTTGGGTTAAGTAAGGAAATTGTTAGTGAATATTCATTTATAATTTTAAAATTTTTTGTTAATTGGTTTTTAAAGTTAAATTTATACAAAAAGGCTCAATTGTGAACTTGGTTTCAGTTTTTTTTAAACGTATTAGAGACGTTATTTTATGATATTTCTGCGTCCATGCGTACAACGGTACATAGAAAGCCTTTTAATTTCTTAAAACGATTTCTTGTTGATAATTCTGGCACAAGTGAATTAAACGTTGTTTATGGTGATGATGGTCCTAAGGACGTTGCTCTGGTAGACAAGGTTGGCGGTACTGTTGATGAGATGTCGGATATTAGTTTACCTATGATAAGTAATCCTTTCTTCTTTAAATGGACTTCTTTTATTATTAGTTCTAATTTAGATAGCAGTTTATTTTTTTATAACCAAAAGTCACAAAATGTTCAAAAATTAAATAAGGATCGGTTAGTTTATTTGGCAAAGAAAATGTCTATTTGATTTGATGGTTTTAGTATTAAAAAAGCTGAGGCTATTAAAAATGTTAAATCTAGACGAGGTGGTGCGTTTGTTAGGTTATCAGGCGTAGGTTATAAGTATAGAGTTTTTTGGTGAAAGCGTAAATTTGTGCAGTTTTTACACAATTCGAAAATACGTCGAAATGCTTTTTTAGATTTACATAAGAAGCTTTCGTTTAAATTTATAAAAAAACCTTGAATTGTAGGTAAACGTTGACGTAGACTTAGGAGACGTCTTAAATCTCGTATATCTTTGTATGGTATGGTTAAATTAAATAAAAACCGTCTTGGTAAGTATGCTAAAAAACATTTAATTAATCGTCGTAGCTTTTTTGTTCCTATTAAACAGATTTTTAGTGGTGGTATAAAAAAAAAAGGAAATGCATTTGTTAACTCTAGATTGAAAAAGTTAAGAAAAAATAAATTAAAATTTAAAAGTATTATAAGGGATAATAAATATAGTGGTGGACGATTAAAAGAGTATAATATGTGCGTTGTTTTTTTAAGACATTTATCTAAGTTTAATTTTAATTTAGATAAGCGTGATTTTAATTTTTTATTTTTAATGTATCGAAAGTTTATTTTAATGCAGAGAAAAGTTAAGAGAAAAGAATCTTTTTTTAGATCTTATGTTAAGTTGCCTGTTTATTTAAAACGTGTTGGTAGGATGTTTCATCTTTCTACTTATTTTGCTTTTCGTCAAAGTGATATTTTACACGATAAAGAGCGTACCCATCTTTTTCGTTTGTTTCCTAAAAAAATGCGGAATTATCGCTTCCATAATTTTGTTACTAAGTCTTATTTTTTAAAAAATTATAGGCGTAAAATGTCTAGGCGTAGAAAAGATAAGGCGGGTAATTTAATAAATAAAAATAACGTAATGTTATATGATTTTGTAGATGAGTTGTTTTATAATCGTTGACATTTTCTTTATCGTATGAATTTTTTTGATATGGTTGTTGGTTTTAATTACGGACCTTCGTTGTTATCCTATATAACTTATAGTCATAAAAAGTTTAGTTTAAATTCAAATGTTATACGTGTACGTTATGTTTTGGGTAAAAACGCATTTGTCTTAAGTGTGGGGAAATTTTCCCGCGGATATAGTTATCAATTTTCGTTTAAGGAAGTTTTTGCGTTAATTAATTATTTTAAGTATGTTTATTTGTTACAAGTTATGAAATGGCGGAAAGATTTGTTGTTTACTGAAAGGTTTAAAAAATTCCCATTTTTTTTTAATAATTTTTGTTTTATGTTTAAAGACAAAGATACGACACAAGTTTCTTTTTTTTGGCTTAATTATATTGCTCTTTATATGCAATCTGGGGTAATGGGTTTGCAAAAAAGTAATAGATTCTTTTTTAATTATTGTTTAGGTTTACTTTCATTAAGATTTTTTAATTTTTCAGAGATTGTTTCATCGATAAATATATTTAATATGGTAAAAATTACTTCGAGGTTTTTTTGACGTAAACGTTGTGTTATTGATCATAAAAAAAAATATTTTAATTTAATTGGTGGAGGTTGAAAAGGCAAGGCAAAGTTTATTACTACATTACGTAATGTTGGAGTGTCTTTTAAAGGTTATCGTTTTAAGCGGTTTTTTACACGTGCTATGTTTTTTGAGATATCTGCTGATGTAAATTTAAGAAATAAGTTTCCTAGTTGGTCGTATTTTTTTACTTGGCCAGATATAGACAGTGAGGTTCAGGTGCAAAAGCGTGTTAAGGGTTCAAAGAGGTTGTCGCGGTTTAAGCAAGGTTTAAATATAAATATGAGATATGCGCTGCCTTTTTATATTTATAAGTATTATTTGTTTAAATATAAAAGTATTAGTAGGAGTAGGCGGAGATTTAAATATAGACACCCTTTTTTGGAATATAGGATAAAGCGAAGGTTTCTTCGAGGCATGCTGCGGCAAGACCGTTTTGAATTGATTTATAATAGACTGTGGGTGGAAATAAAAAAAACTTTAAGTAGGCGTATAGAATCTAAAGGTAAAGGGTTTGGAGCTTTGATGGATGTAAATAAAGGTACTTGAGATGTTTTTGATAACTTATCTTTTACGAATAATAGTTCATTAGCGGATCACTATACATTTAAATCTTTTATAGCGTCTTCCGCAGGTCGTCGTTTGTTAAGGAATTCTAATATTTTAGGAAGTGCTTTAGTTAAAACTATAAGGTACACTTTTGATATTGCTTGAGGTACTAGGTGACCTACTTGAAATACTTTTAATTTTATTTACCGCAAGCCTAGGGCTTCTTTGTGGCGTAATTTTAAATTTTTGATGGATTTTGGTTTTTTTAGGTTTTTAGGGCGATCTAGTAGGAATAAGGAGTTTAAAAAAAAAGCTTTTATTTTTTCTTTGAAAAAAATTCAGCGCTTGTTAGAGTATCTGTCTTCTGTAAGTAGGCATACTGGTAATTTAGGTAATAATAAGAGTCGTATTAAAGGGTTTAATTGGTGAGATTCAAAATTTTGGCGTTATTTTGCTAGATTAGGTGTGAAATTTGAAAAAAAGCAAGAGAAAGATGTTAAATTGCTTCGGTTGTATCGACAATTTCCTGGTTATGTGATTGCATGACGTAAGTCGAAAATTTTACGTTATTATTTACCTAGTAAGGTTATCGCTGGTTTAGATGATGAGGAAGTTGATGCTAGTGGTTTTTATGATGAATTTTATGAAAATTACGATTATAATAATTTTGATTGGTTGCATCTTAGAAAACGATTGCCAAAGTTTCAAAGGTATTTTAAGATTTTTAAATATCTATTTAAATTGGTTAAGCGAACAAAATGAAAAAGTGTGCGTTTTTCAAGGCGGTTAGAGCGAGTAAACAAACGATATAAACGAAAAAAGGGTAGGTTTTTTTTTAAGACAGGAAAAAGGTTAAAAAGTATTTTTTTTAGTGATAGCGGTTTTCTAAACTTGAGCAGTGTAAAAAAAAAATTTTGATTTGGTCCTCAGTTGTTGAGTAATTTGTATTTTTCTTTTAATTTAAAGATGTTGCATAAATTTACACGTAAGTTAAATGGTACTCATTTTTATAAATTAAGTGCTATATATTCAAAAGTTTTTAAACGTTCCGATTTATATTTAGATAAAACTATAAATAATAATAAGGAAATGAAAGAGTTACTTGATATCAAGGGTGAAAGCATAGACAAGTTGCCTGAGCTTATACGCAATGTAAATAAAAGGCAGTTTTATTTTTTATTTTTAGTTAAAGTTTCGTTATTTCGTTTGTCAGGTATTGTATATTCATTTTTAAGTTTGGTTAATTTTTTTAACAAATTTAAGTCTAAATTAATAAAAAATAATACTTTGTTTTTTCAACTAATGTGGCATGGTGTGTTTTTTTCGACAAAACGGTTTAATGTGCATTGGTTAAGTTTAGTTTGAGATATGTTTAGTAACAATTTATTTTTATCTAACGCAGATGATCGCGTAATTTCGTTAAAAAAGGTGAATTCTTTGCCTTATTCTGGGATTAGTGCGGTTGATCACAAACATAAATTTTTTAAAAGTGAAAAAAAAAAGCCACGTTGTTCTAATTATACCTGTTTTAAAGAGTTTGTAAATTTAGGCTCTAGTGAAAATTCTATTGTTGACAATGTTTTTTATATTTTAGCTTACAATCACAAGTTTTTGGATTTTTTTTATTTACATTTTTTTAAAGTTGTCGTGGGTAATTTTTTGTGAGACTTGTCTTCAGGTAATTATGTGAATAGTACTGGGGAGTTTTTTTTTTCAATTGCAGATGTACCTGGTATTTCTCCGGTTGTTATAGGCGATGGTTTTCAAAATTTTAAAAGTACTGGTGGAATTTGTGCTGATCTTTTAAATTTTTACGAGGATGTTAAATTTTTAAATCTTTTTGAAAGTGAAGCTGGATTTTTAACGAATGTATTTACTTTTGTAGGGGATTTGTTAAAAAATTTTTATACTACGCCAGTTTATTTAATATCTAGAACAATTTTTGGTGTTTTTTTTTTTTTTAATATTTTTTAAAAATTTT
>Ga0224496_10000583_pt1 | contig 25005 bp, 22 predicted proteins | sample SF_Jul11_sed_USG_2_FD_168127 | JGI IMG/M metagenome (GOLD analysis project Ga0224496, IMG submission 168127) | Sediment microbial communities from San Francisco Bay, California, United States - SF_Jul11_sed_USGS_8_1 | ecosystem: Environmental > Aquatic > Marine > Sediment | place: USA...
CTTCAGGGTCTTGTAATGCACCATCTTCAAGGGAGTCCGGGGGCAGAAGGGCGCTACCCAGTGAGCGTAATCGGTAGCCGCGGCCTTCTTCTGTGAATTCACACAGCTTAATGGCATGGGAACCAATGTCGAGTCCGACAGAAAGTTTCTGCTTGTTGAGAAAGGGTAGGTTAAACGATGGGATTTGTATGTTTTTTAGGCTGGTTATGCCCATATATTACCTGTTGGTAGAATGTGCAAAATTTTTTGCCCCATGAAGCCGCAATGGATGACGGTTGATCGTTGTCATCTATGCCTAACCGTTTAAGTTGTAGAGGCTTCTTTAATTTTATTCTATTGCATTAGAGACATAAAATGTAATTGGTGTCAAGGTTAAAGTGCGTGTTAGTCGGCGAGATTTAACGTAAAAAATGATGTCAGACGACGGATTTTTTGTTTGGTCATGCAATAATTTACCAATCACAAAAGAATTGCAAATTCAATATATTGTATTTGCAATTATTGAAAGCCACTATATGTAGTTTGTGTAACTGTTTCAATTTACAAATTTTTTTTGTTGGTTCTCTTTTTAGATTAGCAGATTGAGTAAACGTTATTTTTTTATAAATTATTTTATCGGCCATACAATGATGTGTGCATTGCCCAGTCTAAACTTTCGGATATACAAGTGGTTCTGGTTTAAGGTTTTGATTTTGGAACTACCCTGATAATTCATGCTGAAAGCGTCTTGTCTTTCTCGGGTGTTTCGCTTATGTTTGTTCTTTGTTTAATAAAGACTGTTGCATTAGAGGAGAGTTGTTTTGGCTAATGACTATGTGGGTGAAAAACAAAAATCGATTGTTCGTGAATATGCCGAAGCAATTATCATTGCCTTGTTGCTGGCTTTATTCATAAGGACTTTTGTGGTCCAGGCCTTTAAGATACCTTCCGGCTCCATGATTCCTACCTTGTTGGTTGGAGATCATATTCTGGTTAATAAGTTTGTCTATGGGGTGAAAAATCCTCTGGGCGGTGATACCTGGATTTCTTTGTGGGAGCCCCGGCGGCATGATATAGTTGTTTTTAAGTATCCCCAGAATCCATCCCAAGATTTCATAAAACGAGTGGTAGCGGTTGCCGGGGACCGGGTAGAAATAGTTGATAAAAAAGTGTATATAAATGGAGAGCTTTTTCTTGAGCCCCATGCAGTCAATATGGAGCCTGTGCAAGCAGGTTTCGGCCGTGATAATATGGCTCCTGTGGTTGTGCCGGCGAATTCTATTTTTGTCATGGGTGATAACCGGGATAATAGTTACGACAGTCGGTTCTGGGGATTTGTTGATCTGAAGGCGGTGCGAGGCAAGGCCTTCATGATGTATTGGTCGTGGAATCGAGAAGATTTTTCCGTCAGGTGGCAGCGGCTCGGCAAGATGCTTCATTAATGATATCATGCGGTATCGACCTGTTTTTGATGAATTAACGATGTTGTTTGTTCGGTTGCTTGAGGATAACGGTTATGCCCGGTGAATATCATTTTACCCACAAACATGTTTTAGGCCTTGCCGACTTTTCTGTCGCTGATATTAATCTGGTTTTGCAGACAGCCGAGTCGTTCAAGGAAATTTCCACCCGCTCTATCAAAAAGGTTCCCACCTTACGCGGCAAGACCGTGATCAATCTCTTTTTCGAGCCCAGCACCAGGACCAGGCTCTCCTTCGAGGTTGCCGCCAAGCGGATGAGCGCCGATACTTTCAATATCTCCAGTTCCAGCAGCAGTACGACCAAGGGGGAAACCCTGATCGATACGGCCCGCAATCTCACGGCCATGAAGCCGGATTGTATTATTATCCGTCATTCGCGTTCCGGTTCGGCGCGTCTTCTTGCCGATAATATTGATGCGTCGGTAATCAATGCCGGTGACGGCACCCATGAGCATCCCAGTCAGGGTTTGCTTGATCTGATGACGGTTAAAGAGGCGAAAGGCAAAATTGCCGGGTTGAAAATAGCAATCATCGGCGATATTGCGCATAGTCGGGTGGCCCATTCCAATATTATAGGTTTTTCCAAAATGGGCGCCCAGGTTGTGGTCGGTGGGCCGGCAACCTTGATCCCGCCAGGGATTGAAGAGATGGGCGCCACCGTGAGTCGCAATGTGATCGATGCCGTGGATGGGGCTGATGTGGTGATGGCGCTCAGGATTCAGCAGGAACGGCAACAGGATCCTTTGTTTCCATCCTTGCGCGAGTATGCCGGTTTTTATGGGGTGTCGCCCAAGGTGGTTGATGCGGCTGCGCCTGATGCGATTATTATGCATCCCGGCCCGATAAACCGTGGGGTAGAGCTTGATCCCCGGGTGGCTGACGGCAGCCGTTCCGTGATCCTTGAGCAGGTGACCAATGGCGTGGCGGTGCGGATGGCTTTGATTTATCTGATAATGGGTGGCAATTAAGATGACTGCTTCTACCGATGTAATATTACTGCGCGGCGGACGGGTGATTGACCCGGTCAATGGGGTTGATGGGGTTTGTGATCTGTTGCTGGCCGATGGCAGGATCAAGGCGGTTGCCCCTTCAGGGACCATTGCCGATCTGCCTGCCGAGACAAAGGTTTATGAGTTGGCCGGCAAATTGGTCTGCCCCGGTTTCATTGATATGCATGTTCATTTGCGGGAGCCCGGTGAAGAGTACAAGGAAACCATCGAAACCGGAAGCAGGGCTGCGGCGGCCGGCGGATTTACCGCCGTGGCCTGTATGCCCAACACCAAACCGGTTAATGATAATTTGGCGGTGACCTCGCTTATTCTGGCCAAGGCGGCCCTGGCCGGTTTGGCCAGGGTCTACCCGGTGGGCGCGATCAGTAAGACGAGCCAGGGTGAGTCGTTGGCCGAGTTTGGCGAGATGCGCCAGGCCGGGGTGGTGGCGGTCACCGATGACGGTCTGCCGGTAAACAACAGCCAGCTCATGCGGCGAGCCCTTGAGTATGCCGGCAGTCACGGGTTGTTGGTTATTTCCCACGCCGAAGAGATGGCGCTCAGTCGCAATGGGGTGATGAATGACGGGGCCTTGGCCACCAGGCTCGGGTTGCGGGGCATTCCCGGCGCTGCGGAAGAGATTATGGTTTATCGTGATCTTGCTCTGGCCGGCTATACCAAAAGGCCGATTCACATCGCCCATGTCAGTACCCGGGAGTCGGTGAGTTTGATTCGCCGGGCCAAGGAGAAGGGGATTAGAGTTACCGCGGAAACGGCCCCTCATTATTTTACCCTCACCGAGGAAGCGGTTGACAATTACAATACCAGGGCCAAGATGAACCCGCCCCTGCGAACGGCGGACGATGTGGCCGCTATTTGCGCGGGGTTGCATGATGGGACCCTGGATGCCATTGCCACTGATCATGCCCCCCATAGCGAGCTTGAAAAAGAGGTGGAGTTTGATCTGGCCGCCAACGGCATTATAGGGCTGGAAACCGCCGTGCCCCTGGCCTTGGCTCTGGTTCGCCAAGGGAAAATCGACATCGGGCGCCTGGTGGAGTTGATGTCGGTAAATCCTGCCCATATCCTTGGGGTTGTCGGCGGTTCGCTTGCTGAAGGAGGGGTTGCGGATGTGACGGTGATCGATCCGGAGAAAAAATTTGTTTTTAAGGAGGAGGATATCCATTCCAAGAGTAAAAATTCTCCTTTTCTCGGTTCTCAACTGCAGGGGAAGGCGGTGCTTACCATTATGGGCGGGCGCGTGACTTATGGGGATGGGATTTAACAAATAAAAAAAGCCCGGCGTACCGGGCTTTTGTCTGCTTATCTCGTAATTAATCCATGGGAGGGGTCAGCTTTTTATGTCAAGCAGGCTCCCCAGCATCTCATCGGTGATTTGGACGGTTTTGATGTTTGCCTGAAACTGTCTTCTGCTCAACATCATACTCGGCAGTTCTTCGGTAAGTTCCACATTGGATTTTTCAACCAGGGTTTCGCCGTTCTCGGTTTGTTCGTAAACCATGGGGCCGGGATTATTTAGTTGCCGGACCTCGGTGGTGACTCCCTGGGGCTCCTGTTCATGGATGGTGACCCTGGTTTTTTTGTAGCCGTCGGTGTTGATGTTGGCGACATTGTTGGCGTTTGATTCGCTCTTTTTCTGAATGGCCATCAGGCCGGAGAGCGCTGAGTGGATGCCTGAAATCATGATGAAGCCCTCGTCTAAGTGTATTTGTCCGTCTCGGGCATAATTAACCTTTTCAATTATACTTATCGGCAGGTTGTAGGGCCAACTTAAATTTTTTTTAATTTATTTTTTCAGAAAAATCAGAATAACTATGGTTGGCGGGAAAAGATATTTTTCAGGTAATATGGTTTTTCCAAGATAAATCTATTTATCAAGCTGAGTTCCGGAGATAGTTATGGCCGTTACCTTGCAGGACCTTGCGAAATTCTTAATTAACCCTTTGCTGCCGGCCTTTGTTTTTCTTTTGTTGCTGTTGTTGAGCAAAAAGCATTGCCGCAAGGGAGTTTTTCTTTTCATGCTTTATCTTTACCTGGCCGCGGCGCCGGCGACCTCCAAGCTGGTCATGGCCCAGTGGCGGGTTGCCGATACCGTTACCAATGATAAACGATATGAGGCGGTCGCGGTCTTGGGCGGGGTGGCCGATTTTGATTGGTATCTAAGGCATGGGTCCATGCCGGCCGGAGAGATGTTTCGATATATCGAAGGCTACCAGCATTTCGGAGACTCCGTTGATCGGCTCCTCATGGGGGCGGCGGTTGTCAAGAAAGGCCAGGCGGCTAAAATCCTGGTGAGCGATGTAGTCTGCAAGGGAGTAAGCGAGACGGAACTGGTGCTTGCTTTTTTGCAAGGGCAGGGGATCGAGCAGAACCGGATTGCGGTGCACGGCAGGGTGATCAATACCCTTGGTGAAGCCGGGAGCATTAAAAGCTATTGTGAGCAACACGGGATCGGCAGGCTGTTGCTGATAACCTCTGCCAGCCATATGCGCCGGGCCGCCGCCCTTTTTAAAAAGCAGGGGCTTGCCCCTGATCTGCTTTCGGTGTCCCGTTATCCGGCTGTTCTGGAATGGGACGATTATATCCCCTCGGCTCAAGGAATTGATGCTACGAAAAATATGCTCTACGAACTGGTCGGCTATCTTTCCTACCGGGTTCGCGGCGATCTGTAGCCCTACTCGTCTTCGGCCAGGTTTTTTATATAGCCGCAATCCTTGACCGGGCATTTCAAATGGAGTCCGGCCTTTTTGCTTTCGCGTTCCAGCATATAGGTTGAGCCGCATTGCGGGCAGGTGTCGTTGGTCGGTTTATCCCAGAGGGCAAAGCTGCACTTGGGGTATTTGTTGCAGCTGTAAAACACCTTGCCGCGTTTGGAAACTTTTTGGATTATCTCCCCTTCGCAGCCTGCCTCCGGACAACTGACCCCGGTGCCGAGGGAGCGGATATTTTTACACTTGGGATACCCTGAGCAGGCCATAAACTTACCAAAGCGGCCATGTTTGTAGACCAGCGGTTTGCCGCATTTTTCGCATGTTTCCCCGGACTCCAGCTCTGCTTCCCGTTCAATGGGTTCAATGGTGCCGTCTTCTGTTTTCTTGAAGTCCTGGGTGTGTTTGCACGTCGGGTAGTTTTCGCAGGCCAGGAATTCTCCATTGCGGCCCCATTTAACCACCATGGTTCCATCGCATAGCTGGCAGGGCACATCGGTGGGGATGGAGATTTTCTTGACCGATTTCATCTCCTCCTTGGCCTTGTCCAAAGTCCGGCTGAAAGGGCCATAAAAATCCTTAAGGATTTTCAGCCACTGGCTTTTGCCCAGCTCCACCTGATCAAGTTTTTCTTCCATGGAAGCGGTAAATTCTATCTCCATGATATCCGGGAAATGTTCGACCAACAGCTCATTGACCAGCTTGCCGAGGTCGGTGGGCTGAAATTTGCGTTGGACCAGCTGGGTATACTCCTTGTCCTGAATGGTGGAGAGGATGGCGGCGTAAGTACTTGGTCGGCCGACCCCGTTTTCTTCCAGGGCTTTGACCAGGGTGGCTTCAGTGTAGCGGGGCGGGGGCTGGGTGAAATGCTGTTTCGGGATAATTTCTTCAAGGGTTACCGTGTCCCCTTTTTTCAGGTCAGGCAGGGTGATGTCCCGTTCGCTTTCCGCTCCTTCCTCCACCGATTCTTCGTACAGGGTCATAAAGCCCTGGAAGCGCATGATGGAGCCCACGGCCTTGAATTGATGGTTGTTGGCATCAAAGACAATCGAGGTCTGGTCATACCTAGCCGGCGTCATCTGGCAGGAGACAAATCTTTTCCAGATCAGGGTGTAGAGGGCCAGCATGTCTTTTTCAAGATAGGGCGCCAGTTTTTCCGGGGTCTGGGTGGCATCGGTGGGCCTGATCGCCTCATGGGCATCCTGGGCTGATTTACTGGTTTTGAAAATATTGGGCTTGGCGGGCAGATAGTCCGGGCCGAAGCTCTTGTCGATAAAGGTGCGGACATCGGCGATGGCATCGTCATTGATGCGGGTGGAGTCGGTACGCATATAGGTAATCAAGCCGGTGGGGCCTTCGGCGCCGAGCTCGATCCCCTCGTAAAGGCGCTGGGCCAGCATCATGGTTTTTTTGGCGGAGAACCTTAGCTTGCGGTTGGCGTCAATCTGCATGGTGCTGGTAATAAAGGGGGGGCTGGGGCGCCGCTGTTTTTTCTTTTTGTCGAGGGTGGCCACCGTGAAGGTGGCTTTTTTTACGGCCTCGACAATGGCCATGGCTTGCTGTTCGCTGGTGATTTTATTTTTTTTGTTATCGACCTTTTTGCCGTCGGCCATCTCGAGATGGGCCATAAAGGGCGGCGGGGTTTCTCCCAAAAGGCTGGTGTCGATGCTCCAGTATTCTTCGGAAATGAACGACTCAATGTCCCGTTCGCGTTCGCAGACCATGCGGACGGCCACCGATTGCACCCGTCCGGCGCTGAGGCCTCTTCTCACCTTGTCCCAAAGCAGCGGGGAGATTTGGTAGCCCACCAGTCGGTCAAGGATCCGTCTGGCCTGTTGCGCCTCAAACCGGTTCTGGTTAACCTCGGTTGCCTGTTCCAGTGCGGCCAGGATCGCTTTTTTGGTCAGTTCGTGGAAAAGAACCCGATGGATTGGTTTTTTGGAAGACTTTAATGACTGGGCGATATGGTAGGCAATCGCTTCTCCTTCGCGGTCAGGGTCTGGAGCCAGGAATATTTGGTCAACTTTTTTGGCGGCGCTTTTCAGGTCGCTGATGATTTTACCCTTGCCGCGGATGGTTTCATACTGGGGGGCAAAATCGTGTTCAATGTCCACTCCCAGCTTGCTTACCGGCAGATCGATAATGTGGCCGACCGAGGCCTTGACCGTATACGAGTTGCCCAGGTATTTCTGTAAGGTTCGCGCCTTGGCGGGCGACTCGACAATTATTAGTGATTTTGACATATTCAACGCTATTTTGATTAGTTATTAAAATATTTTCATTTGATTTTAGTTAGGCCCTTATACACTGGACTTGCACGGTTCTGCAAGCCTTTGGTATTGTTTCCCCGGTAAAGAGACAACAGCACCCTGCATTTCCAGCATAAATAATTCCTCATTTATTTTATTGGCGGGAAATCCTGTGGCCATGATAATCTCTTCAATATTTTTAGGATAAACATCAAGAAAATCAAGGATGCTTTGCGCCTCCCGGCTTAAATCTTCCAAAACAGGGGCCTGGACAGGCGGTATCGAAGGTGACTGCTCCCGGATGCTAAGTTTGATTTCGTCAATAATGTCTTTTGCCGAATGGACCAGTTTGGCCCCTTCCTGGGCCAGGCGATGGCACCCTTCGCTTTTGACCGAATCAATGCGGCCAGGCACCGCAAAGACCTCGCGGCCTTGATCGAGGGCCAGTTGGGCCGTGATCAAGGTGCCGGAATGTCTGGCCGCCTCCACCACCACCACCCCTAACGCCAGACCGCTGATTATGCGGTTCCTGGCGGGAAACCTGAAGCCGTCCGGCGGGGTGCCGAATGGATATTCGCTGATCAGGGCACCGTGAGCGGCAATTTGCCCATACAGCCCTCTGTTTTGTTTGGGATAGGTGATGTCCAGCCCGCATCCCAGGATGGCGATGGTTTTTCCGTTGGCGTTCAAGGCGCCGCGGTGGGCGGCGGAGTCAACCCCCAAGGCCATTCCGCTGATAATAGTCAGGCCTTGTCCGGCCAGTTCCTGTGACAGGGATTGGGCAATCTGCAGCCCGTAGGTGCTGGCCGCTCGGGCACCGATCACGGCAATGCCGGGATTTTCGATAATGGCTGGATCGCCTTTGACAAAAATAACCAGCGGCGGATTATGGATTTCTCTTAACAGGGTTGGGTAGGCAGGGTCATCCCAGGTAAGGATGGTCACGGCTTGGCGGGCGGCCTGGTCGATTTGCCGTTGTGTTTCCATCGCCGTCCGCTTGTTGTGCAGGCTGTCGATGGTCTCGTCATGCAGCATTTTGCAGCGCAGGAGATCGGCCTTGCTCGCGGCAAGAATCTGTTGGGGGCTGCCGAAATAACTCAGCAACTTCCGGATGGTCGCCGCTCCTAATCCTGGGGTGAGGATTAGGTTAAGCCAGTTGTGCAGATTACCGCTCATAAGGTCTTTTAAAAAATTGATAGTCGTGAAAAAGGGATAAAGTCGCTGTTTTTTCTAACAATGGTTTTGAGTAATAGGCCGAAACCTATAAAGAAGAAGGGCGACTGTCAAATTGTTTTTGGATTAGAGGCGTATTATTTAGTGCGCATAAAAAAAGGCGCCGCTTTTTGTTGCGGCGCCTTTTTTTAGATTTTTATTGATCTAAGGTTAGTCGTTGTAAAATGCATGCAAAAGATTGCGTCTGGTCGGATGCTTAAGCTTTTTTAGGGCCTTGGCCTCGATTTGGCGGATACGCTCCCGGGTGACCGAAAAGTTTTCGCCAACCTCTTCCAGGGTAAGGTCGACAGAGGTGTCGATTCCGAAACGCATCCGGAGAACAAGCTCTTCCCGCGGGGTCAGGGTGCCCAGCACCTTGCGCAGGCTGTCCCTGAGGTTTTCCATAACCGTTGCCTCGTCAGGGGAGATCGAGTCAACATCCTCGATGAAATCCGAAAGATAGCTGTCTTCGCTGGTGCCGATCGGGGTGTCAAGCGACAGCGGCTCTTTGGCGATTTTCAGGATGTTTTTCACCTTGTTCAGGTCGATGTCGAGGCGCTCGGCCATCTCTTCCGGCGTGGGCTCGCGGCCGATCTCGCGGACAAAATCCTTGGCGCCCTTGAGCAGCCGGTTGATGGTGTCGATCATGTGGACCGGGATGCGAATGGTGCGGCCTTGATCGGCGATGGCCCTGGTAATGGCCTGGCGGATCCACCAGGTGGCGTAGGTGCTGAATTTATACCCGCGCCGGTACTCAAATTTTTCAACGGCTTTCATCAAGCCGATGTTGCCTTCCTGGATAAGATCGAGCAGTTGCAGGCCGCGATTGGCGTATTTTTTGGCCACGCTTACCACCAGGCGCAGGTTGGCCCGGACCAGGGTGTTTTTTGATTCACGGGTTACCAGTTCTCCTTCGTCGATTTCATGAAGAATGGTTTTTAAAGACTCGTGGTCAATGCCATGGGCGGCAACGCACCCTTTGCGGTAGTACTGGCACTTGATATTGTCGTTTTTTATTTCGGCGGGAGGATTGATCTTGGTCGCCAGTTTGCGCAATTGTTTAATGATTGCGTTTAAATGTTTGGCGCTGATCCGGTCCGCCTCAAAAAGTTTGGCAATGGATTTATAGTTGCGGTTAATGCGTATTTTTATTTTTTGGGCTTCGGATTTGCCTGTTGCCGGGTTGAGCAGGTCAAGGCGCAGGGCACATGTTTCCTGATTGAGCCTGGATGCCTCGCTCACCTGCCACAGGAAACTCTCTTTGGTTTTTTCAAAGGCGGCATGGTCGTGTTCGTCAAGGCCCCTGAAGATGTCTGATATCGATCTTTTGTCCGTGACGATTTTGTCGGCAAGGTCAAGCAGGTACTTGATGGTTAATGGTGCGGCAAACAAAGTTGACTGAATACCTTTTTCGCCTGCTTCGATTTTTTTGGCTATTTCGGTTTCATCTTTAGATGATAGAAGTGAAACAGCGCCCATCTCCTGGAGATAGACCTTAACCGGATCGAGCTGATTACCAAAGGAATCAGAGGTCCTGGCAATAAGCCCTTCATCCTGGGGAGCAAGGTCGTCGTCTCCGATGTCGCTCATTTTTTCTTCGTCCTCAATGCCGTCCATTTCAAAAAGATCAGCAAGGTCGCCCTGTCGGTCAACAACCACATTGCTGTTTTCGTCTTCATCCTGTCTGATGAAGGCATCGTCTTCGGTCAGCATCATCGCTGCACGTTTTTGGGATTTGATATTTTTTCTGAGTTTAACTGCCCCTTGTGTTACGGTTACAGCTGCTTTCTTGCTCACAGCCCTTCCTCCGACTTCTAAGTTATCCCGTCCCCCAACGTTTTCACTTAATAACAAAGTGCCTAACAAGGCACTTCTTCATCCATAAGTTTTTTTTGTGTCATCAATTCCAGGCAAAGTTGATCATTTTTGGCTTTATGCGCTTCACCAATCTGTTGATTAAGACGTTCTTTGCGAATTTTCAAGTTATTTTTTTTGAGCCATGCCAACATATCCCTGGCCATATTTTCTTTAATTTCGTCAGGATATGAGGGGGTGGCGATCAAGATTTGGGAAATAAAGGAGCGCTCCCGGCCCGTTGCCGTCTCAAGGATCTGCTCCGGCCCCCCAGCTTTTTGCGATGATTCCTTTAATAATTCCAATAGGTTGATCCCGAAATCGTTCACCACGAAATCACCAATGCCGGCCGCCAGGAAATCGTTTAAATATTCAGGGTAGACAATGATAAACTCCAGGAGTTGTCGTTGCTTAAGCGGTAAAGTTGCCATGGCGTTGGCGGTGATATTTTTTTCGGGCGCGGCGGCAACCGGGGGTTGCTGTGCCGGGATGATTCCGGCAAGAAGCTGTTCGCTGCGTAACTCTAGTTTTTTGCTGAAATGGGAAATAAACAGGGTTTGCTGCAGGTGCTGGTCGCCGATGGCCTTGATGATCGGCCTTAGCTCTTCAACGATTTTTGCCTTGCCGGCAACGCTGAGTCCGTATTGTTCCTTGAGCTTGTCAAAAACAAATTCCGGCATTGCCTGGGCCTGCTTCAGGTGGGAGGTTAAGCCCTGCTTGCCGAATTCACGGATAAAGGTATCCGGGTCGTGGTTGTTGGGCAATACGGCAATGCGGGCAGTGAGCTGTTCGCTTAAGAAAATGGGAACGGCCCGCATGGCGGCGGCCAATCCGGCCTGATCGCCATCGAACAACAGGACGGCCTCGTCGGCATAGCCCTTGAGGGCGCGAACATGGGGCTGGGTCAGGGCGGTGCCCAAGGGGGCTACCACATTGCGGACGCCGTGGACTACCAGGGAAAGCAGGTCGAAGTTGCCCTCGACAATGATGCATTGTCTGGATTTTCTGATGTGCTCCCGGTTCTGATAAAGGCCGAACAGGGTGCGGCTCTTGTCAAAGACCAGCGATTCCGGCGAATTCATGTATTTGGGCTGGCCGTCGCCAAGGATTCGCCCGCCAAAGCCCACGATCTGGCCGGTGATGCCGGAGATGGGAAACATGACCCGGTTGCGGAATCGATCGTAAAAACCGCCGCGCTCATTGGCCACGATCAGGCCCGCTTCTTTGGCCGCCTCGGAGGAGATCTTTTCCCTGCGCAAGCTCTTTTCCAGAAAATCCCAGCTGTCCGGGGCAAAGCCCAGGAGAAACTCGTCGGCTATTTCCGGGGGGATACCCCGTTCGTTCAGGTAATCTCTGGCCCTTTGCGCTCGGGGGTCGGTGCGCAGCAGGTTGTGGAAAATCTCGGCCGCCTTCTGGTTGGCCGCGTGGAGAGCATCCCTTTTTTGGGCGCGTTCCTGGTCTTGTTTGTTGGAATAGTTTTCGGGCAGGACAATTTGGTATTTGCGGGCAAGTTCCTTCAGGGCCTCCGGAAAGGTCATCCGGTGGAAGTTCATCATGAAGTTAAAGACGTCGCCGCCTTCGTTGCAACCGAAGCAGTGATAGGTTTTGCGGTCTGGATTAACGGTGAATGACGGCGTTTTTTCGTTATGGAAGGGGCAGAGGCCTTTGAAGTTGGTGCCGGCCCGCTGCAGTTTTACATGCTCGCCGATGATCTCGGATATCTCCGCAACATCCTTGATCTGCTGAACCGCATCGTCTTGTTGGTGGTAGACCGTCATGCCGCTCTGCAACTCCTCGATGAAGTGACTTATTCTTAAGGTGGTCGGTTATGGCGCAATATGGCTAAAATCAGCGCCAAATTTCATTTTTAAACCTTTTCCGCAGGGTGTCAAGGAAAATAGGAGCAAAGGCGAAATTTATAAGGTGTTAATGTTTATTTTTATTTGTTAAAAAGGCAATTACAGAGTTGTTTGGTCTTGATATGGTGAAGATGTAGGTTGCTGCGTGGCGGTAAAGCCGGTACTTGTCAGAGGAGAAGGCGCATGGAGCATGATATTGCGAAGGTTCTTTCCTATGAGATCAAAAAGGAATTGGCTGATCGTTATTTCGGTTTTCGAAAATTGATCGAGGAGGACAAGGAAGATCTTGACCGGCAGATCCGGCAGCATTCCCTTACCGTGGAGCAGAAGATCTGTCTCGATCTGGTCCGGATCTATATTCTGTTGCGGGATGATGATCTGGTTGAAGAGTTTCTCGGGCTGGTCGGATTGACCAAAGAGTTTTTTTATGATCCATATCTTCTTGAGTCGCCAACCATTCGCGCCCGGGTCTTTAGCGGGGTCAAGGTGAAGGGGTTCACCATGAAGGGCAGGTTCACCAATCTCATCCTCAGCAGTTATGAAACCCTGGTGGAGCACGTGGAGCGATATCGGAAAAATTTCGGTGAGCTGCTTGCGGAGCGGCAAACCATTGCCGAGGAGATCAATTTATTTTATCAGAAAAATGATCTGGGCAATATCATGACCTTTCTCCGCTCCATGGATTCTTCCGCCTCGGTGGGGGGCAATCCGCTGGAGAACAGTCGGGTCGGTTTCGGCGGAACCGGTGATCTCGAAGAGAAGATGCGGGTTGCGCCACCGGCGCCCATTGAGCAATCGTTGCCGATTATTCCCGGGCTGCCCGAGCTGAAAGGGATCAAGAAAAAATTAAAGGGGTTGGCGGCTGCCGCTTATGGCCGCCAGGCCAAATCTTTTGTGCTGGATCATTAAGATTCAGCCGTTTTGGAGATAACAGAAAGTAATGGTACAGAATTTTTCAACAATGTGGCTGGCTTTTCTGGCCCTGGCCGGGGGCTTGAGCCTTCTTTTTTTCGGCGGTGAAATGCTGGTTGCCGGCGCCAGCCGCCTGGCCCGGCGATTGGGGATGAGTCCGTTGCTGGTGGGGCTGACCGTGGTCGCCTTCGGCACCTCGATGCCGGAGATGTTTGTCAGCCTGGCGGCAACCTTCCAGAATCACGCCGATATCATGATCGGCAACGTGGTGGGCAGCAATATTGCCAATGTGGGGCTGGTCCTCGGGGTGTCGGCCCTGCTCATGCCGCTGCCGGTGCGCCATTCTCAGGTTTACACCGAGCTTTATCTGCTGTTGGCGGCAAGCCTCGGGGTTGCCGCCATCAGCTGGTTCGGCGTTTTTTATCGACCGTTCGGCCTGATTTTTGTCGGGGCGCTCATTATCTATACGGTACAGGCCTATCGCGGTGAGGCCAAAAAGAACAGGGAAAACGGCAATTCGCCGGATAATTCCGGGCCGTCTATGTTCAAGATCACCGGGCAACTGGTCGTGGGGCTGGCCTTTCTCGCGGTGGGCTCTGATTTTTTTATTGACGGCGCCGTTGATGTGGCCCTGCATTTCGGGGTGTCGGAGCTGGTGATCGGCCTTACCCTGGCAGCGGTGGGTACCTCTTTGCCGGAGTTGGCTTCCAGTATTGCCGCGGTCCGCCATGGCGAGCCGCAGATTCTGGTCGGCAACGTGGTGGGCAGCAATCTCTTTAATCTGCTGATGGTCATGGGGGTCACCGCGGTGATCAAGCCTTTTTCCTTTGCCCCCGAGATGATGGTGCGTGATCTGCCGGCCATGATCATGTTTTCCGCCCTGTTGTGGCCCATTGTCTATTATCGGCACGGGGTGAATCGCAGCCATGGTCTGGTGATGATCGCCGGTTATGTCTGTTACCTGTTGCTGCTCGTCTGAATTAATCCGTCAGATAGCCTGATCAAATAAGGAGATACATGGAAAACCGTTATACAGACAAGGATGCGCAAGCTTATCTCGCCGCCTATCCGGGGGTGGCCCCGGAGCTGGCGCTGCGGGTTTACACCTCCCGGCTGATCGGGGCGGAGACCAACCTGGTCCTGCACGGCGGCGGCAATACCTCGGCCAAGGGCAGGATCACCAATATCGTCGGTGAGGAAATCGAGGTGCTCTACATCAAGGGCAGCGGTTGGGACCTGGGGGATATCGAGCCCCAGGGTTTGCCGGCCCTTGATTTGCATTACCTGCGCAAACTGCGCAAACTAGAGGTCTTAAGCGATGAGGAGATGGTGAATCAGTTCCGCACCCATCTGCTCGATGCCAGTGCGCCCAACCCTTCGATTGAGACCCTGGTCCATGCCTTTCTGCCCCATAAATTCATTGATCACACCCATGCCGATGCCATTGTTACCCTGACCAACCTCGACCATGCCGAGAGCCATCTTAAAAAGGCCCTGGGCGACAAGATCGCCATCCTGCCCTTTATCATGCCCGGTTTTCCCCTGGCCAAGGCCATGGTTGAACTGCACGAGGCCAACCCGGCGGCGGACTGTATTATTCTGATGAATCACGGCATTTTCACCTTTGGCGACGATGCGCACAGCGCCTATGCCCGGATGATTGATTATGTGAGCCGGGCCGAGGCCTATCTTGCCGGGCAAGCGGCCCGGGCCGCCAAGGTAACCGGCACGGCGGTCTCTCCTGAGCCAAGCCTGGTGCTGCCCATTCTGCGGGGGGCGCTGAGTTTTGTCGATGGCCTGGGCAGGCGCCGCACCTTTCATCTCCATCTCCGGCAAAGTGAAAAAATTCTCGCCGCTCTGGCCCGGCCCGATGCCGAAGCGCTCTTCGTCAATGGCGTCTTGACTCCGGATCATGTGATCCGCACCAAGAACTATCCCCTGTGGCTGCAGGTGGGGGGGATGGCGGAGCAGGAGGTGCGGGAGAGCGTGGTCAATGGTCTCAGGTGCTATCAGCAGGATTATACGCAATATTTTAATGAGCAGGTTGCGGCGAAAAAGGTGGAGCGCACCATGCTTGATCCCATGCCCCGGGTGGTGCTGGTGCCGGGCTTGGGCATCGTCACCGCCGGTTTCACCCCCAAGGCCGCGGCTATTGCCGCCGATATCGCCGAGCACACCCTTGCCGCCAAGCTCGACGGTCTGGCCGTTGACAAATATAAGGAGCTGGGGCGGGATTTTATCTTCGATATGGAATATTGGTCCCTGGAGCAGGCCAAGCTAGGCAAGGCCAGGCCCAAACCGCTGGAGGGGCGGGTTGCCCTGGTTACCGGCGGTGGCGGCGCCATTGCCGTGGGCATCGGCCGCCAACTGCTGACGGCCGGGGCCAGGGTTTTTATGAGCGATATCAACGGCGAGCGGCTGGAACTGGTTTGTGCTAAACTGGCCGCGGTAGCCGGGGCGCAGATGGTTTCCCCCCTGGTCATGGATGTGACCAGCGAAAAATCGGTGGTCGCCGGTCTGGCCGCGATCATCGACCAATGCGGCGGCCTCGATATCCTGGTGCCCAATGCCTGGGTCGCCCATGTGGATAAGATCGAGAACCTGCCGGAAGAAAAACTGCGGATGGTGATGGATGTCAACTGCCTGGGGGTTTTCCAGGTGATCAAGGCGGCCGCCCCGATCTTCCGGCGGCAGGGGACCGGCGGCAATATCGTGATCAACAGTTCCAAAAACGTCTTTGACCCCGGCGCCTCTTTTGGCGCCTACAGCGCCTCCAAGGCCGGCGCCCATCAGTTGGGCAAGATCGCCGCCCTGGAGATGGCCGAGATGGGGGTGCGGGTTAATATGATCAATGCCGATGCCATTTTTGATGATGAAGGGGTCTCCTCCGGGCTGTGGGACGTGGTCGGCCCGGAGCGGATGCGCTCCCGTAATCTCGATCCCCAAGGGCTCAAGGAGTATTACCGGCAGCGCAACCTGCTCAAGGCCGCGGTCCATGCCGATCATGTCGGCAACGCCGTGGTGTTTTTCGCCTCGGAGCAGACCCCGACCACCGGGGCCACCCTGCCGGTGGATGGCGGGATTGCCGCCGCCTTTCCCCGCTAGCTGTTTTTTTGTTGCGGCGGTATTATCGGCTGGCTGATGAAGAGCTTCGGGCTCTAGGTAAACCATGTTTAATTTTGGGAGGTTGTAAAGAAGTGGCTGAGATAAAAAGCACCATGGAAATGGTTATGGAACGGGCGGCCAGAATGGCGGCCAATGCCGGCCCCGATGTTGGCGGGGATGATCTGCTCAAGGACGGCATGCGGCTTGGCGCCGCCTATCTGCGCGGCGAAGAGGCAAGCCTGGCCGCAAAACTTGATTCCTGTGGCGAGGCGGAGCGGCCGCAGCTTCGCAAAGGGGTGGTCCAGGCGTTGTTGCGCAATATTATGCTGCCCAGGGATGCCGAGCTCCAGGAGCCGGCGGTCAAGGCGATGAACGGCCTGATCGAGGTCGGCCAGGGTGATGACCAACTTCTCCAGGTTTTTAGCGAGATGAAAAAGATTCTGGAGGGCTTCCTCCAGCACCGGGAACAGCTGCGCCAGCAGATCGAGGCCCAGTTTACCCAGCAGATGGAGGCCATGGCGCAAAGCAAGGGGCAAAACAGCGTGGGTGCTATGAAGCTGCAGCCCTCCCACCATCCCAAATTTAAGGAGGAGTGGAGCCGGATTCAGGCGGAACTCAACCATAAGTATGGCGAGGCTCTGGACAAACTGAAGGATATGGTTAGCCATAAGCTTATTCAGTAGGTTGATCTTGCAAAGAGGAGAGCAACAGTGGAAGCGGAAATCTGGCTGGACGTGGATGAGGCCGATCCCAAGGATCTGGCCGAGATAGAAAAGAGGTTTCAGGCCTGGTACGATGCCGGGGCCGAGGCGCGCTACGATAAGCCCTGTTTTGATTATATGGCAAAGCTTGATAAGCCGTATCGCTATCAGGTCAATTTCGGGCAGGCCGATTTGACCAGGGCCATCCGGGAGCTGCATGCCCGGCTGTACCGCTACGGGGTTAAGGTTTTTGTTCATTTCATGCATTGATGAGGAAAAATGCGTCAGCCATTGAAGCGGATCCAAACCGCGCTTAAGCATCGGAAGCTTGATTGCCTGCTGGTGACCCAGCCGGAGAACCGTCGTTATCTTAGCGGTTACACCGTCGGGGATCATTCCATCAACGAGAGCGCCGGGGTGCTGTTAATCCCGGCCACCGGTGAGCCCTATCTGTTGACCGACTCCCGGTTTGAGTTGCAGGCCCAAAGAGAGGCGACGGGCTTCAGGGTTAAGCTCTACCCGCGGGGCCTCTTTCCTCTGCTGCAAAAAATGCTCAAGAGCCTAAAGGTGAAAAGGCTGGCCTTTGAAAGCCACTATTTTCTCCATTCCACCTCGCTGCGCTTGGCCAAGCTGGCTGATAAGATCAGGATCGAGCTGGTGCCGCTTACCGGCCTGGTTGAAGAACTGCGCCTGATCAAGGATGAGCAGGAACTGGCCAAGATCGAGCGGGCGGTGCAGCTTAATGAGTTGATTTTTCAGGAGATTTTTCAGGGGCTGGCGCCGGGGCAAACCGAAAAAGAGGTGGCCCTCAAGATCGAAAACGCCATGCGTCATAAAGGGGCGGAGCGGCCGAGCTTCGAGACCATTGTCGCCGGCGGCCCCAATGCGGCCCTGCCCCATGCGGTGCCCGGCGACCGGCCCCTTATGGCGGGGGAACCGATCATCATCGACATGGGGCTGGTGCTTGACGGCTATTGTTCCGACATGACCCGCACCGTGGTGCTGGGCACCCCGGACGAGAAGACCGTCGCCCTGTTTCGCCTGGTCCGCAAGGCCCAATTGGCCGGGCTGAAGGCTCTCAAGGCCGGGGTGAGCGGGATGGTGGTGGACAAGGTGGCCCGCCAGGTGATCGAGCGGGCCGGGCTCGGCGAGCGTTTCGGCCACGGTCTTGGCCACGGGGTGGGGCTTAATGTCCACGAAGGGCCATCGCTTAATTATCGCAACCGCAAGCAGCTCGCCCCGGGGATGGTGGTCACGGTGGAGCCCGGGATCTATGTGCCGGACTGGGGCGGCATCCGGCTGGAGAATATGGCGGTGGTTACGGCGGACGGCTGCCGGGAACTCAACCGCGACACCACCTTTTTGGATCTCTGATCTCAGCCGGTTTGGCCAGGCAGATGGTCGGCAACTGCAACATTGGCCAGGGTTAGAGTTGAATTTTTGGTGAGTTTTTTTAAATCGTTTTTGTGGATGGTTTGCAGGGGAAATCCTTAATCGCTCGGAGTGATAGATCGTAGGTCCGGATGGGGCCGGTATGGTTCAAGCATAAAAGAAAGAGGATATTGCTTCGGGGCAATTTTTTTTATGATTGGGAACCTTTTTGGCGTGCCCTGCGTTTAACTCTTCATGGGTATAGTTTTTTTCTATAACGACCTAACTAACTTGATTGGAGGGTGAAGCGATGTTTAAAAAAATGATGGTGGTCTCCGCGATGGGGTTGATGGTTTTTTCGTTATCCGGCAATGTTTGGGCCGGTGAAAAAGGTGGGCCCGGGCTTCAGCAGAAGACCAGAACCCAGAGCGAGAAGCGGCTTCAGCCCAAAGGAGTAAAATGTGATGGCCCGCGGACTCAAGCAAGAACTCGGACTCGCGCCAGTTATTAAGCATGGAGCGCCGGAGCGGCCCCGACGGGCGGTTCCGGCTTTTTTAGAGGGGACCTTTTATGGCGGCCATTATCAAGCCAATCTTGCCGATCTGCTCTTTCTGTCGGAAAACTCGCGATAAGGGCGGCTGCTGGTGGCCATCTGATTCCAATGGCAGCTCGCAGCAGGCCGTCATGTTGAGCCACACCGTCTGTCCGGAGTGCATGGCGAGGGAATATCCGGAATTGCTTGAAGAGCCATGGCCTGCGCAGCAGGTAACGGCCTGCAAAAAAATCTGAGCGTCAATCTCTCCGTTAGTTTTTTGTAAACCTATTTCCCCAGCTAAAGCCCATGGCCGGTATGGGTTGCCGGCCGCCTCCCTTCATGACGAAAGATGTCGCGATAGTTTCTCTGTCTTTGCAAAATCTCCTGATGCTGGTATGGTAGGCGCGATTTTTAAGATTATTGATGCCTAATGTTATGGATGGAGAAAATATGCGAAACGACCAGCGGGCCGATGATCAGTTGCGTCCGGTCACCGTGGAAAGGGGGTTTCAGCCCCATGCCTATGCTTCGGTGCTCATCACCATGGGCGGCACCCAGGTGTCCTGCGCCGTGACCCTGGAAAAATCGGTGCCCCCTTTTTTAAAGGATAGCGGCCAGGGTTGGATCACCGCCGAGTACGGGATGCTGCCCTGCTCGACCAACAGCCGTATGCAGCGGGAGGCGGCCAAGGGCAGATCCGGCCGCACCTATGAGATCCAGCGGCTGATCGGCCGCTCGCTCAGGACCATGGTCGATCTGACCACCCTCGGCGAGGTCTCCCTGCGGGTGGACTGCGATGTGCTCAAGGCGGACGGCGGCACCCGGACCGCTTCGATCACCGGTGCGGCCCTGGCCTTGCAGGATGCCTTTAATCGGCTGCTGGCCGAGGGGGTGATTACTGCGCTGCCCGCGGTGCTGCCGGTGGCCGCCATCAGTGTCGGCGTGGTTGCCGGCAAGGTGCTGCTGGATCTCAATTACGAGGAAGATTCCGCGGCCGAGGTGGACGCCAATTTCGTCATGACCGCGGATGGCCGCTGGGTCGAGGCCCAGAGCACCGCCGAGGGCAATCCCTTCAGCCCGGAAGAGTTTAGTCAGATGGCCGGCCTCGCCCGCAAGGGCATTGACGAGCTGCTTGGTTTGTGGGGCAAATAATGGCTAACTCTCCTTTTACTCTGCATAGCAAGGCCAGTGATTGCGCGGCCCGGCGCGGCGAACTCCGCACCCTGCACGGCACCATCCAGACCCCGGTCTTCATGCCGGTGGGCACCCAGGCCACGGTCAAGGGGGTAACCCCGGAAAACCTCAAGGAGCTCGGGGCCCAGATCATCCTCGGCAATACCTATCATCTATACCTCAGGCCCGGCCATGAGCTGATCAGAAGCTTCGGCGGCCTGCATAAGTTCATGAACTGGGATCGCCCCATCCTCACCGACAGCGGCGGCTTTCAGATCTTCAGCCTCAAGGATCTGACCAAGATCACCGAGGAAGGGGCGGCGTTTAAGTCCCATATCGACGGCAGCAATCTTTTTTTAAGCCCGGAAGACGCGGTGATGGTCCAGGAGGCCCTGGGCTCGGACATCATGATGTGTCTGGATACCTGCATCGCCCATCCGGCAACCCGCCAGGAGACGATTAAGGGCACCGAGCTCACCGGCCGCTGGGCCAGGCGATCCCGCGCCGCGCAAAAGGATACCGGCCAGCTGCTGTTCGGCATTATCCAGGGGGGGATGTACCCGGACCTGCGCAAACAGGCAATTGAGGAGTTGGTGGAGATCGGGTTCGACGGCTATGCCCTGGGCGGCCTCAGCGTGGGCGAGAGTGCGGAAATGATGATGGAGATCACCGAGCAGACCACCGCCTACATGCCCGAGGATCACGCCCGTTATCTGATGGGGGTGGGCACCCCGGAAAACCTGGTGGAGGCGGTCTACCGAGGGGTGGATATGTTCGACTGCGTGATGCCCACCCGCAACGCCAGAAACGGAATGCTCTTTACTTCGGCGGGCCGGCTTGTTATAAAAAACGCACGCTATCGGGATGACCAGCGGCCGGTGGATGAGCATTGCGATTGTTACACCTGTCGCAACTATTCCCGGGCCTATCTGCGGCATCTCTTTGTGTCCCGCGAGATTTTATCGTCGCAGCTGAACACCATCCATAATCTCCATTATTATGTGGGGTTGATGGACCGGATGCGGCGGGCCATTGAAGAGGATCGCTTTGGGCAATTCCGCAACGAGTTTTACGCGATGCGCCAGCCGGAAAAGGCAGAGGATTAAAGACTCACCCGAAAAGCAAAGTTCGTGGTGCAAACAGACAGAGACTGACTATCTTTGACAAATTGGAGGTTTTATTATGGTTGATGTAGCTTTTGCAGCAAACGAAGCAGCAAGCGGGGCCGGGGCCCAGGGCGGAATTATGAGTTTTCTGCCCCTGATCCTGATTTTCGCGGTGTTTTACTTTTTATTGATCCGGCCTCAGCAGCAGAAGGCCAAGGCCCATCAGGAGTTTGTCAGCAACCTGAAAAAGGGCGATGAGGTGCTGACCTCCGGCGGCATCATCGGCAAGATCACCGGCCTGACCGATACGGTGGTCACCATCGAGATCGCCGACAACGTCCGGATTAAAATCTCCCGCCAGTATATCCTGGGTACGCCTGCGGCTCTGGCCGGCGGCGGCGAAAAGGGCGGCGCTTCCTGTGCCATCGGCAGCAAGGGTTGAGGGTGAGCTGATTTTTCACCGGGTGTGAAATTATAAAAAAGATTAAGGCCTGTTCACTCAACGGTGGATAGGCCTTTTTTTTAAAGTTTGTATAAGGCAAAGATCTGCCCCTGTAACTCATCCCCAAAACATATATCAAGGAGTAGGCCATGTTGCCGATTGCCAAGACATTCGCCTCTGTTAAAAAGGCCGACTTGCTGGGCTTGGTCGGCCTGGCCGGTGGCTTGGCGGTGTTGGTGGTCGGGGTTTCCATAACCGGGCTTACCTGGCTTATCGCCAAGCTGGTCGATTTGCAGACGGGCTGGCTGGATACCCTGGTCAACTGGCTGGTCGGATTGCTGACCGGGGTGGCGGGCTGGTTCATGTTGCCGCCGCTGGTGATCCTGGTTGCCGGGATTTGTCAGGAACGGATTATCCACAAGGTGGAGCTGGCCTACTATCCCGACCGGGTAAGAAAGGAGGCCCCGCAGTTTTGGGCCGATTTCAGGCACGATTTGGCCTTTGCCGCCTCGGCCTTGTTTCTTAATCTGCTGATTTTGCCGCTTTATCTATTTGGGATCGGCTTTCTGGCCTCAATCATTCTCAACAGCTACCTGCTTGGCCGCGAGTTTTTTGAGAGTGTTGCCGGCTACCATCTGGGCAAGCCACGGGCGAAAGAGCTTATGCGGCAACATAAAAGGGTGGCCTACGCAGGCGGTCTGGCCATCACCCTGATGACCCTGGTGCCGTTTCTTAACCTGCTGATGCCGATCCTTGCCACCGTCTTGATGCTCCATGTTTTTCACAGTTTGCCGGGTAAGCAAGAAGCTTGAGGGGCAAGGGGTGGTTGTTGACCTTTGTGGGGAAAGTTGACCAGTAAGATTAACTGCACCCATAATTTAAATGATGAGAATCCGACGAACTTAAAATTCCTTGTTGTGCTTGACTATCCCCCTTCAGTTCTTCCAGAAAGGCGAAAACCTTCATCCCAACTCAGATGATCGACAGCACCAGCTGCTCTATCTGTTTGGATTTTGTTTAAAGTAAACCCAAAAAGGTCAAAGGTCTCCTGGGCAATATTTGGCAGGTTATTGATTAATAGAACTGCGCTAGAATAACGAGAAATGCTGGGTGCGGGAAAAAACCGATAGTCAGTCAAACGGTTACATCGAAGAAAAAAATGGAATTAACCTTGCTAAAAGGGGGGGGAGCCCCCTGTTCTTAATCCGGCAAGATGATCTTAAGAGAGAATTGAGCCGAAAGTGTTGATCTGTTCTTTGGCCTTGGTTGAGATTAATTCTATTTGATCCTTGCTGGCCTTGAGTAATCCGGCCGAATATGAGTCGGCGATGTCAATTTCTTCGGTTGGCCCTACCGTTTGGCCGATTTCTTTGGCGATCAGGTCGGCGAGGTTAATAATCAGTAATTCTTTGGTTAAGGTTTTCGCCTTGTTGGGGTGCTCGTGGTTCATGGCAATATCGATAAATATTGGGTGAAAATTCCAACGCTTGAGCAGGACCGCCCCGAATTTACCATGCAATTGTATGATGCTGGTTTGCATGGCTTGAGAGTTGATTTCTTTAAACGCTTTGTCCTTGATTGATAGTTCGTTGATAATCTCAAGAAGAATCAGAATGCCCACATCGTGCAATAACCCGAGAGTAAAAGCGTCTTCCTTGAGTTTGATTTTCATGATTTCGCAGGCGGATTGAGCCGCATAAGCGCAAGCCAGAGAATGTTGCCAGAGTCGTTCAAAGTATTTTTTATAAGCATTATTGGTGCTGGTGTATAAGTTGCGGTTGGCAATCGCATGAACAAATTGGCGTGTTTCCCTAATGCCCAGGCGGTTAATGGCATCTTCCAGGTTTTTGCTTTCGCTAACACCCTTGTAGAGACTGCTATTTGAGACATTGATCAGTTTAGTGCTGATGCCGACATCATTTTTTAAAGTTTCGGCCAGTTTGGGGATGCTGGCCCCCTTGCGGATTACTTCATTGAACTGGTTGATTACGGCCGGCACCGGGGGCAGGTTGATGTCACCCCGTTTGAATCGAGATATGATTTCTTGGATCAGGTAATTTTTCGATGATGGCTGGGTGATGTCTTTGGATGATACCGAGGCAACCTTTTGGGTTAGCGTCGTTGTTGAATCGGGTTTTGATTTAATTCCCGCCTTGACCTCCAGTTCATCGACCCTGTTGCGAAGCTGGAGGATGGTTTTTTTCATCTCTTCCCGTTCATTATAGTGAAGTATCGCCTCCTGGATAGCAATGGATAAGATTGATTCGTACCCTTCCGTTTCGACGATATAATTGTAGGCGCCGGAGCGTAAAGCCTCTATGGCGCACTGGGGGTCGGTGAGTGGGGTAATGATAAGGATCGGGATGAAATAAGTCTTGGTGATCTGCATCAGGAAATCGATGCCCTGACTTTCGGTAAAGTTATAGCTGAGAAGGATCAGGTCGAATTGGTTAAGGTCATTCATCAGGTTGGCCTGAGAATCAATACAGGTCACCGTGCAGTTTTCGGCGCTGATAATTTCAATCAATCTGGCTGATTCTTCCGGTGAACTGTTGGCAAGAAGGATGGAGTTCATAGTCGATTTATTCGGTCCCGGCGATAAGATTGGTAATTGTTTGACGCTGGTGATCGTTTAGCTTGGTAAACTTAACTCCGAATCCATGCTTGCCTTGCCACGCAATAATGCCGTTTATTGAGGTTGGTTCCTTTTGGTCGTCTGGTTCGAGATGGAATATTATCTCTTGGCCCACTATAAAAGGCTTTGTTGTTTCCATGAACAGACCGCCTTCACTGATGTCCAGGATGAAATCCCTACAGGTTTTGCCGGTAATTTCGTATTGAACCTCCATGATAAATGCCTTCCGCGGTTGTCGCCTTTTTTCATCGAGCAAAGCGAGCAACTCATATATTTCTTCTATCGGCAGGGTCTTTATTTTTTCAATAAGGCGTGTTCGGGCGTCCATAAATTTTCCTGATGGGTGGAAGTGACCAAAGTTGGACCGAGCGGAAAAAAGATGTAAAAAAATTTTCGTTTAAATCGTCACCAAGTGTCAAGTTGAAATAGGATAAAGTTATTTTGCCTCCCGCCGGATTTTGTCTAAAGGAAACCCCAAAAAGTTTGAAGGTTTCCCAGGGAATACTTTTCGATGTCTCTACGCAATATTTGGCAGGTAATTAATAGAGCTGTTCAATAATCTTTGGAGCCCAATAGAACTGCGCGGCAAAAGGTCCATTCTCCATGGCCACCAACAAGGCGAACTCATCGCCTTGTTGGTGGCCACCTAAGTTTCTTCCCTAAGGGTGAGGAA
>Ga0224496_10000584_pt1 | contig 24994 bp, 25 predicted proteins | sample SF_Jul11_sed_USG_2_FD_168127 | JGI IMG/M metagenome (GOLD analysis project Ga0224496, IMG submission 168127) | Sediment microbial communities from San Francisco Bay, California, United States - SF_Jul11_sed_USGS_8_1 | ecosystem: Environmental > Aquatic > Marine > Sediment | place: USA...
AGCCCGGCGGAGCTTCTCCGGGCGGTCCCTTGAATGAAAACTCTGGAACCCCTTCAGGAGTGCACACGCGAAGACGAGTCAAGACGTTCGTGGTCAACCCCAATCGTTCTTTCCTCCTCAAGTTGGCTGAAGGCGCTATACCTTTTCGAAAATAGATGGCTGGCAAGACATTTTGGAAGTTGTCACCCTGCAACGCTGCCTCGACTTCGTGTGCCAATGCCGTTGCTTGGTCAATCGACCATGATGGCAACATCCCGGCATGAATCATCACGAACCCCTTGTCCGCGTATAGGAGTGGACGAAACCGTAACCAATGCAGCAATTCGTCGGCGTCGGGGGCCGATAAGATGGGCTGCAACGTGTCTTTCCGTCCGGGTTGGGTAATCTGGCTCCAGAGCGCGAGAAGATGGATATCATGATTTCCCAAAACCGCCACGGCTGATGAACCCAGTTGTTTCACAAAACGCAACACGTCCAGGGAGTGGGGGCCACGATTCACCAAATCTCCCACGAACCATAAACAGTCATGAGCCTGATCAAATTTGATGTGATCCAACAGGCGCCGCAAGGCGTTCCTGCATCCTTGAATGTCGCCGATTGCGTAAGTTGCCATTATTTCATTGTCCCACTTATGCTGGAGTCGAGATTGAGCCGAAAAGCAAATTGTACCACCTGAAGTTCCATCCAGCACAACATGGCCACAGCATCGAGTGAATCATCGTTGTTGAAGCAAGAGACGCATGCTTGAAAGTCTGTTTGTCTTCCAACCTTCGCCCTGGGAGGATCGCAATTGGGCGCAACTCAGTGGGTTGCCCCTGGAGGAGGTATGGATTCCAGTTGATGAAGTGGAGACGGTGTTTGGGTGGTTTATCGATGCCGGGCCGAACCACCCCGTTCTGCTTTGGTGTCATGGCAATGCGGGCAATATCAGTCACCGCTTAGAAAATATTCGACGGTTGTCTCAACGCGGCATTTCGATCTTTATCTTTGATTACCGAGGCTATGGACGAAGCACTGGAGTGCCCTCGGAGGCCGGGCTGTACCAAGACGCTCTGGCCAGCTATGACTATCTGATTCATGTGCGGAAGATTTCTCCTGAGCGGCTCATTCTCTTTGGACGGTCGTTAGGCGCGGGAGTGGCCGGAGAAGTCGCCGTTCAGCGCCCGTCTGCCGGGTTGATTCTGGAAGGGTCTTTTCCCTCAATTCAGGCCATGTCCGACCATCATTATTTTGGGTTGCCGGCTCGATGGGTTATGGATCTAGACTTCAATCTAGCGCAAAAAGTTCGTGCCCTGCACGTTCCCTTGCTAGTCATACATGGAGGCCAGGATTCAATTGTGCCGATAGCGTTGGGGAAGCAGGTATTTGATGCGGCGAATGAGCCGAAACAGTGGTATGTGGTTTCAGGTGCTGAGCACAATGATCTCCCGTTTGTTGGCGGAGAACCCTATTTTCGAGAGATAGACACGTTCCTTCAACGTGTTCTTTCAAAACACAGGTAAGTTTCCCAAAAGTTTTCAGGTCGTGGCTTGACCCACAGTTCTAGGGCTGGCTACGCTAAGATTTTCCCGTTGTTCTTTGGTTCATCAGTCTTCATGGATTCGTCACCCTATCTCCATCAAATAAATGCTTCAGAGTGCGGACTTCCCAAATTACCGATGGAGGAGGCCTGGGTGTCTACACAAGGGCTACGCGGGGACGGACATCGCAATAGGGTCCTCCATGGTGGACCGGATCGCGCGATTTGTCTCTTTGCGTTGGAAGTGATTGACGCATTGCAGCGGGAAGGCCATACGATTTATCCAGGAGCCTCTGGAGAAAATTTCACCCTGGCCGGTTTGGAATGGGTGCATCTTCAACCGGGGGATCATATGAAAGTGGGAGAAGAGGTTCGCCTTGAGATCACGAGTTTTTGTGAGCCCTGTCGACGGAATGCGAAGTGGTTCCACAACGGAGAGTATGCCCGTATCGCGCAGGAGCAGCATCCAGGGTGGAGCCGACTCTATGCTCGTGTGCTCACCGAAGGTCTCGTGCGGCAGGGCGACCCTGTTTGGGTAGAAACGCGATCTGAGAGGACTATGCGATGATGAAACGAGTGCTTGAACCGGAAGTGATGGATGATCCCGAACAAGTGCTGGCCTATGCCCAAGCTGATTTTGAGGAAGAAAATCAAGGGTTCGTGGATCACTTTTTTACGCTCTATCCTGATTTGGACAACCATCATATCCTGGACCTTGGCTGCGGCCCGGGTGATATTCCTATTCGGGTGGTCGGCCGTCATTCCACGTGTCGGGTTACGGGTATTGATGCCTCTCAGCCGATGATTGCCTATGCGGAACAGGCAGTGCAAAAGGCCGGGTTTCAAGATCGCGTTCAGTTTCTCTGCCAACGGTTTCAAGATGTGACCTTGACCCCTCCAGCAGATGTGGCAATTTCCAATAGTTTGGTTCATCATGTGCCCAACCCTCTACGATTTTGGTATTGCCTAAAAAGTTTGCTAAAGCCAGGGTCCCGAGTCCTTGTCATGGATCTGCTCCGGCCGGAGAGTCCTGAAGCCGCACAGGCTATTGTCGATGAGCAGGCGGCCAACGAACCAGAACGTTTACGCAAAGATTTTTATCATTCCTTATTGGCCGCCTTTACTGAAGATGAGGTGGCAGCTCACTTAGCTGAACTGAATCTCAGTCGATTATTTGTGGACGTGCCGGATGATCGACATTGGGTGGTCTACGGACAGGTATTTTAGTCATCGCATGATCTTGACGGCTTACAGACCACCGTTTTAAAGTGCAGCCTCGGTTGGGGGATCGTCTAGGGGCAAGACATTAGATTTTGGTTCTAAGAACCCAGGTTCGATTCCTGGTCCCCCAGCCACAATTCACAATGGTTTTCGAAGTTTCCATCAATTGAGAAAAATTTGTGGAGACTTAACGGAGACTGTGCAAATTCTTTCCTCTCTTTCTTCACTTTAAATTCTGTGAAACATCCCCCAGCAAATTAAGGCCGACAACATCTCTATTTTTGTTTTCAGAAGCCTAAAATGCCTGACCGTACAATTTTCCCTCATGCACCTATCACAGAAGCGCTTATAGATATTTCTATAGAGCTCCATTCAGAAACCAATTTAGAGTTGCTGAATACTATTCATGACGAAATCAAGGACAAATACCCTAAAAAGGAACAACGTGTTATATGGAAGGGGGAAGTAAAATACAAAGAGGGGGAAATCCCTGAAATATCTTCTCCATCTAGCGGAGGGCCAATAGGTTATTTGTTTAAATCCCCTGATGGAAAGCAAATTGCCCAAGCCAGATTAAATGGCTTTACCGTTAACAGATTAAAACCCTATGAAAAATGGGAGGTTTTGCTTAAAGAGACTAAAGACCTATGGGATATTTATTCAAGGATAGCAAATCCGAAGGGGTTGATAAAATTGGCCCTAAGATATATCAACAGGATTGAAATTCCGCTTCCTCTTAGTGATATAAAGGAGTATATTTTAACAGTGCCTGAAATTGCTCCAGAGCTTCCACAAGTTCTGGAAAATTTTTTTATGAGGTTAGTTTTGCCAAAGCCAAAGATTCAGGCGATGGCAATTATTACACAAACAATGGAAACTATTCCCGCCCCAGGTAATGTCCTACCATTCATATTTGATATTGAGGTATATAAAGATAAGGGGTCTGCTATTGAATTTGGAAATATGTGGGATGAAATAGAAGAACTTCATGAATTTAAAAATGAAATTTTCTTTGGAAGTATCACGCCAAAAACTAGGGAGCTTTTCAAATGAAAGTTGCTGCCATTTCTTATCCAAGGCCCTTAGAATTTATTCCTTCGGCAGGATTGAGCGAGGATAGCGATTGGATTTCCCGAGAAAGAATAAAAGCCATTTTTCATTACGCTTGGCCCATTACACGTCAAGCTACGAGTATAGAATCCACCTTTTCGGAACTTGTAGAAGCTTGGAAAGAAGATTGTGCCTCAATTTCATCTTTGAACGAGTTAATTATGCATCCGGCTTACCAAAGAATCATAGGATTGGGCATGCCAGCAGTTCCTCTCTTGTTAAAAGAGCTTGAAAAAGCTCCTGACCATTGGTTTTGGGCTCTCGCATTCATCACAGGGGAAAACCCGGTTAAAGAAGAACAAAGTGGCCGTATTAAAGAAATGGCAAAATCATGGATAGAGTGGGGCAGGAAACAGGGCCATATCTGATGTCCGGTGAGTTGGAACAGCTTTTTCCTGGTCTTTCTCAGTCTACATATAAGATAACTAGCCCTAAAACATCAGAATACAATTGCATTGCTTGGGCTGCACATGAAGATTATCGTTGGTGGTGGCCAGCGCCACCTCCTTTTGCATATTGGCCTTCAGGGGTTCCGAGACAAGAAAGTATTGACGCATTTATTCAAGCATATGAAACGCTTGGGTTTTTATGCTGCGATGAAAAACATTTGGAGCCTGGTTATGAAAAGATTGCCATTTATGTTGATAAAAATAGAAAACCAACACATGCTTCAAGGTTATTAAATAATGGAAATTGGACTAGTAAACTGGGCAGTTTAGAAGACATCGAACACTCGTTTGAAGGATTAGAGAACTCTAGTTATGGGGCAGTGGCTCAAATTCTTAAACGACCAATTGTAGATTCTTAAATTATGGAGAAAAAGCTAATTTCGAGAGTTAAAAAGACCCCCCCCTAACAAATTCAAAAGCTGCCTCCTCCACCTCGCCCAAAACCCATACCTAACCACAGCCACTTAGCTCAGAGACAGGGAACGCCGTCATTGAACAACTAATGGAAGTCGTTTTTCGTCATACGTTAACGGCCGACCCCGCCAAAATACTCTTAGACCGGACTATCCAGTTGTTGAAATGGGGCAAACAGGCCGCGCACGAGATGCCTGAGGCGAACGCCTAAGATATCCCTCTCGGATTTCTATTCCCTTTATTTGCCAGATTTTGTATGGTGTGATGGTCCAGCTCTTTTGGGTTGCCCAACTATAACAAAAAGATAAATACGCATCCCCCATGTGTGGCCGCTTCACGCGTAAAGAAAACTTTCAGAATCTGGCAGCCCTGTTAGGTCTGCCGATCCCTCCTCCCTTAGCCCCTCGCTACAACATCGCTCCTTCCCAACTGGTCGCCTGTGTCCGAACCAATCCCGAAACAACCGAACGAGAGTTTGTGGAATTGAAGTGGGGCTTGGTACCATCGTGGGCGAAAGATCCCAATGTCGGTCACAAGCTCATTAACGCCCGAGGGGAAACGGTGGCGGAGAAACCGTCTTTCCGAAATGCGTTCAAACGGCAACGGTGTCTCGTGCTCGCTGATGGGTTTTATGAATGGAAACGAGACGGGAAGACCACACAACCGTATTATATTCACTTCAAGGATCATCGGCTGTTTGCGTTTGCCGGCTTATGGGAACGGTGGGAGAAACAGGAACCGGCCATTGAGTCGTGTAGTCTTATCACCATCGGCCCCAATGCCGTGATGGAGCCCATTCATCACCGCATGCCGGTTATTTTACCCACCACTCAGTATGACGAATGGCTGAATACCTCGCTTCATGAGACTGAACGATTAAACAGGTTGCTCAGACCCTTCCCACCCGAGGAAATGGAGGCGTATCCCGTCAGTCTGATGGTGAATAATCCACGCCATGATCAACCGGAATGTATGAATCCAGCGTAAAATCAAACTCGGAATGAGGGGGCTGTTGCCGAAGGGAAAGGGGGTGAGACTCAAGCCCTTACTTTGGTGAGGATTGCCAAATACGTTCAAAAGCGTAGAATACGGGCACGTCGGAGATAGATACAGTACGTATAGGTGAGTGTTTTGACTATACGGCTAGGTTAAATCATAGAAGAATTGTTTGCCATCACCAAAAGGAGAGCGGTTATGTCTGAAGGAACAGGAGCGATGTTCAGTGGGCACGAAACGAAGGGTCGGGTGCTTATCGTGGATGATGAGCCTGATGTCCGAAAGGTTGTGAAGATGACCCTGACCAAAGCCGGCTATGATGTCATTGAAGCCGAAGATGGCGAACAGGCTATTGCGGCAATCAAGGAAGGCGAAAACCCTCTCCTGTTGAGTGTCATTATCTCTGATATTCGCATGCCAAAAATCAACGGGGTAGAAGCTATTAATTATTTCCAACAACAATGGCCTCGTGTTCCCTTAATTGTCCTTACAGGGTTCCCAGATATGGAGATGGCCATCGGGTTTCTCAAAAAAGGCGTCGTGGATTATTTAGTGAAACCGGTAGAAAAAGAAAAACTCACGGATGCAGTAGCCAAAGCCCTAGCACAGAGAAAAATTCATAGCATGTAATTCGGCCTAAGACGTTTCATATAATCCTAGCTTTCTTACCCCTGACAGAAGGGGCCACCATCTCCTCTTAACACACCATGACCTCTGTGGAGGTCAAATCCCAGAGGTCGCCATGACCTGTGCTGTATTCCCGCAACATCAGACGGAGTCTACCTCCGTTAAGGATGTCTCCTGAGGCCAGGATTAGGGATTAAGTCTGTTGTTGAGGATTTAAGATAAAGGGAATGTTGAAAAAAGCCGCCAGCGGCGTTCTCGCCATTTTGCCGTGCTCACGTACTGGAAGTACGCTCCGCACGCCAAAATCGCTGCGGCCTTGCTGGAGGACTTTTTTGATCATTCCCGTCGGCAACTGCTATGGAATTCTTCTCGGGCATATATGGACTTTTTGTGAGAAATATTCAACAGGCCAATAAAGTTATCAGGTGCCTATCTTTGGGTACTCATTTTCCGGGGTTCATCCATGCAGGCGGGTTTCCTTCTGCCTGGCTCAGGACAGGCCATTTTGTTTCGGAAAAATGTCCCTAAACCATTTGCCCAAGGGGTGATCCGTGAAACTGCCTTAGCTTCTCGCTGTATCAAACTGGAGCCTAGTCCACTACACTTCATTGGAGAATGAACTCGAAACCGACCTAAGCAGCCAGGAATTCAAATAATTCTGGATCAGGCCTCTCAAGCCTAAAAGTGCTAAAATCGTCCACTAGCCCCAGCCATTTCTTCGTTTTCGTCCAAAATCTGTTTTTCAATCTCATCTCCTTTTGACATTCCTCTCTGCGGGACGGGCCAATTTCAGACGGCTGTGCCCATATCATCTGACATGAAGCCGAAGGTCTATCTCTGGGAAGTGGCTCTTGAGTTAAAACGGTATTTGTGGCAGGCTGGTGACGTTTTTATCCTGAAAATCTTAGCGTGGTCGGCCATTTTTTGCCCTATGATCCCAACATGGGTGGTCTATGAAATTGGCGCCTATCAAAAATATGTCGAATGTACCCCTCTCATTATCGTTAAATCATCGCCTGATTGTGGCCCTGGATGTCCCGTCCGTGCAAGAAGCCAGGCAATACCTTGATGATTTGGAGGGAGTGGTCCGGTTTTATAAAATTGGGTTGGAGTTGTTTTTGGCAGTCAATCAGGAGTTTCTTGAGGAGATCCGAGCACGGCAATGCCGGATCTTTTTGGATCTCAAGATGAACGATATTGATGAAACCGTGCGACGCGCGGTCAATTTGGCGGCGGACTTGGGCGTCGATTTTTTAACGATTCTCGGCAATCACGCGACGGCCACTGCAGCGGTTCAGGGGCGAGGTGATCGTCCATTGAAAATTTTGACCGTCCCCTTGCTCTCAAGCTGGGGTGAAAATGATCTTCAAGAGTTGGGGTTGTTGCAAAACGAAAAGGGAGACGGAGCCCGCTTTGCCACTCTTGACGACTATGTGATGTGGCGGGCAGAGACGGCGATGGCCCAGGGCTGTGATGGGCTTATTGCCTCGGGAAAATATGTCAAAATGTTCAGAGATCGGTTCGGCGAACAGGCGATCATTGTGTCGCCGGGGGTCCGGCCGGCCGGTCAGAATACCCATGAGCATCAACGTTCGTTGACGCCGTTCGACGCGATTCAATCCGGGGCGGATTATCTGGTGGTAGGTCGACCGATTCGGGATGCCCACAATCGTAAAGAGGCGGCGCAACGAATCCAAGATGACATCGCTTTGGCAGTGAAGACCAGTGCTGGCCGTATGACAAACCAGTAATCGAACTTAGGCCTAGTCGGGGGGAACAAATGATGACACAGACGACGTGGTCCCGAATTCTTCTCGTACACGATGACCCAGGCAACCAGGAAACCTACAAGGCCGCATTGGGTGATGCGGGCCATGAGGTGGTGGGATGTCTTTCCATGGCCGACGCGCTGACGTGTGCCCAGCGCGAGCCCTTTGCTGTGGCGCTGATCGATGTGCCGCAGTTGGATGAGATGGGCGTTGAATTACTCGGCCTTTTGTGGCGCATGAATGGCCACATTCACGTGGTGATGAATGCTGCGTTTCAGCCCGTACTTTCAAAAAAAGAAATCACACCTGGAACAACCATGACCTATTTTGAGAAGGATGCCTCTTCTTCAATGGTCCTTAACCATGTGCATCGCGCATTTCGGGCATCTATCACGCAGGCTCTAGAAGAACTCCGAATGGGTATGGCCACGCGTACGGCGGCGCTTGAAGAACAACAGACACGCTTCCAACATTTAGTCGAACATATTCAAGAAGTGTTTTGGATCGCCTTACCCGATCATTCGAAAATCCTATATATGAGTCCCCGCTACGAAAAGGTGTGGGGAAGAAATTGTGGCAGTTTGGTCGACCATCCTCACGATTTGTGGGATGCCGTGCATCCGCAAGATCAGGAATATGTGTTGACGCGCGTCGCAGAGGGCAAAACCGAGGGATTTCTCGCAGAATTCCGGATTGTCCGGCCAGATCAGGCCGTGCGATTCATTCGGGTGCAAACCTTTCCCCTCCGGGATGCAGAAGGCGAAGTCATTCGTATGGCGGGGGTCGCAGAAGATATGACCGAACAAAAACGGGTGCAAGAAACCCTACTGAAGTCCGAGCGCCAATTTCGTCAGTCCAGCCGTATGGAAGCGATTGGGACTTTGGCTGGCGGCATTGCCCATGACTTCAATAATATTTTAACGGCCATTCTGGGCTATACCGAGCTAGCGTTGGCGTCTGTCCCGAAAGACAGTCGGACGCAACGCAATCTCCAAGAAGTGTTGACGGCCGGGCATCGAGCGAAGCATTTAGTCTTGCAAATTTTGGCGTTTAGTCGACAGTCGACCCAGGGGAAGAAGCCTACAGTCATTCAGACAGTCATTCAAGAAGCCCTGAAACTCTTGCGGGCGACCATTCCTACGACGATTGACATTCGCCAGTCTCTCAAGAGCGAAGCCACTGTGTTAGGTGATCCCACACAAATGCATCAGGTGTTGGTTAATTTATGTACCAATGCGGAATATGCCATGCGGGAAAGGGGAGGTCGCTTAGACGTGACATTGGAAGACCTGGAAGTCACAGAAGAGAAGGTGCAATCCGTGTCGGGGTTGAAGGTTGGACCCCATGTCCGACTCACCGTTCAGGATAATGGAACCGGTATGTCCCCGGAGGTGCTTGAACGGATGTTCGATCCCTTTTTTACGACCAAGCCGATTGGGGAAGGGTCGGGAATGGGTCTCTCTGTTGTGCATGGCATTGTGGCCAATCACGGCGGGGCGTTAATGGTCGAAAGCCAAAGAGGAAAAGGGACAAAAATCGAGGTGTATCTTCCCACGATTCCCTCAATGGCGGGGGATGGGCTGGGAGAACAGGGATCTATCCCCCTAGGGAAAGAAACCATCTTATTTGTCGACGATGAGGAAACTATTGTGCGGCTTGGAAAGGAACTCCTGTCCCAACTGGGGTATACCGTCGAGGTTCAGACCAGTTCATTGGAGGCCTTAACGGTGTTCAGACAGGATCCGGAACGCTTTGATCTTGTGATTACGGATCAAACCATGCCGGGACTGACCGGGGAGGTCTTGTCCCGAGAACTCCTTCGCATTCGTCCCGAGCTTCCCATCATCCTTTGCACGGGATTCAGCCACATCATGACCGCAGAAAAAGCCAAAGCCTTGGGAATCCAAGCGTATCTCATGAAGCCCTTGGCCATTCGGGATCTGGCTCCTATTGTCCGGCATGTTTTAGATAAAACCCTCTCGCCGTTGGGGTGAAATGTCATAACGGCTGTTCATGGATGACGAAAGAATTTTGTGTTTCGGGGATGCTAAAAAATGTATTATGAAAGGAACGGGGAATGCCCTGAGAAATCAAGAAATTATTCATAATCTGAACGATGTAAATTCCATTCACCACTATGGGGATGCCAGAGTTGATCGCCCATATTGTCTACCTGGCTTGACGGTTTTTGGGTCAGGCGCTTGACGATTTGGGGCGAAGGAGGAGTTCACGCGATGGCGACCATTCTTGTTATTGATGATGATCCACAAATCTGTGATGTGTTAGAGCAGGTGTTGCAAAATGAAGGGCATCAGGTCCGGAGTGCCTTAAATGGAGAGGAAGGGATCCGCTCCTACCGTCAGCAACTGCCGGATCTGGTTCTTTTAGATATTCTCATGCCTGAGAAGGAAGGGCTGGAAACGATTCTGGATCTCCGCCGGGAGTTTCCCAATGTCATCATTATTGCCATGTCTGCGGCGAGCGAAGCCGCAAAAATTAATCTGTTAGAATTGGCGCAACGATTAGGGGCACAATATCGATTGAGTAAGCCCTTTCAATTGAAGACCGTCATTGAGTTGGTGAACACGGCTCTCAGCAAAAAGCTACCGACTGAAGGAACCAGGGAAGCCTCCGGGCTCGACGAAAACGGAGGATAAGCGGCCTCATCTGGAAGATGGGATCTTTTTTCCCCGTGGCGTCACAATCAAATCGCATAATGGAAAAACCCGCAGACACGCAATTCCCTATTCATGATCTCTTAAGCCGGAGATGGAGTCCGCGTGCCTTTGCTGAACGGCCTGTGGAACCGGGAAAAATTCAACGGCTTTTGGAGGCCGCCCGCTGGGCCTCCTCGTGTTTTAACGAACAGCCCTGGGTGTTCATGATGGCCACGACCGACCAGCCCGCTGAACAGGCCAAACTTCTCAGTTGCTTAGTGGAGGGGAATCAAGTCTGGGCCAAGCGGGCTCCCCTCTTAATGATTACTCTCGCCAAATTGCATTTTGATCACAATAAAAAACCCAACCGACATGCCCTTCACGACGTAGGGTTGGCCGTCGGAAATCTGGTTGTCCAAGCCACGGCTATGGACCTCGTTGTGCATCAAATGGCGGGGATTCTTCCCGATATCATTCGCACGTCTTATGCCGTACCTGCCGGATATGAACCGGTGACAGGGCTGGCCATTGGATACCCGGGAGACCCTTCTACTCTCCCTGATGAAATTCGTGAACGAGAACTGGCCCCACGATCTCGAAAGACGCTCCAAGAGTTTGTCTTTTCAAAGACCTGGGGAGAAACTCCGGAATTTCTTTAAACCTATTCCAATCTCTCCCTAGGTTTGGTAGGGCCAATCCTACGAGGGCGATTGGGGTTTTGAATCAAAAGCCGGACATTCCTATACCGCAACGTCCCTTCCCAATCATCAGATTTTGGTTAAGCGGCTTTCGTTCCTACCCGAAGAAGAAAAGGAGTCGATACATCTCCTGAATATTTCATTGCGGCATGTCGAATATTCATGATGACACAGCAACAAAAAGTAGTGGGAATGATCTTTTGTGGTGTTCGGACATGGAGTCTGTTAGTTATTCTGGTGCTGCTTTGGGTCCACCCTGCTCAGGCGGCTGATAGCCCTCAAGAAGTTCCGGTTGTCCAAAGCCCACAAATTTTATGGAAGGTGCAGTCTCCACAGAATACAATTTACCTCGCGGGATCCATCCATGTTTTACAGAAAGAACATTATCCCCTGCATCATGAATTTGATAAAGCGTTCAATGCGTCCTCCAGACTCATGTTTGAAGTGGACTTGGATGGCCTCTCATCTCCGCTTGCGCAAACGAACATGCTCAGAAAAGGGCTCTATCTCACTGGAGAGTCCTTGCCGACGGTGTTGTCGTCAGAAAGTTATGCCACAGCCACAGCCGGTTTGGCTGGGCTAGGGCAGCATATCGAAGATTTTCATCGCATGAAGCCATGGATGGTGGCCACGGCCGTCATGGCGTTAGAGCTGCAAAAACTAGGATTTGAAAGTGCCTATGGCGTAGATCGTCACTTTTTTGAAAAAGCCAAAGCGGCCGGGAAAGACATTCAAGGACTAGAGACGGTAGAGTTTCAGCTCAATCTCTTTGACCAGCTATCTCCTGCGATTCAAGAGCAATTTCTCCTGCAGACGTTAGAAGATCTGAAAAATCTTGGGACTCAAGTCAGCGATATGGTTGAGGCATGGAAACAGGGAAATGTTCAAGAATTGGAAACCCTACTAGCAGGCATGGGCGAATATCCTGAACTCAATCAGACGCTGGTCATCAATCGAAACCATGATTGGCTCCCACACGTTGAACGGGCGCTTCAGGAGAAGGAGCCCGTCTTTATCGTGGTTGGTGCCTTGCACCTTCTCGGGAAGGACGGACTTGTTGCGATGCTCAAAGCTAAAGGCTATGTGGTAAAACAATTATAGTGGGTTTAAAAGACGACGGGGAGAACGTTCGTGGGACGTTCTCCCCGAGTAGGGCGTGGTTGACTTCGTTCAAAACCAATTACGGTTTGATATACAGGTACCCTTCCTTTTGCAGATCAGCGATGCGTTTGACGGCCACCGGATGTGCGGTGGGCTTAAACCCGGCCACCAATTTTTCCAAGGGCGTTCCGAAGAGCTTCATTGATACTTGGCACATTTCGGCTTGTGCCCCCTTGTCGATAATGACTTTTAATTTATCACGCAGGTCAGGATCCACGGTCTCCTTTTCGAATAATTTCAGGGCTGGACCATGTACGACTAAGACGACATCAATTTTGTCGGGTCCGCCTTCTGCTTCAATGTGTTTATTGATTAACGCCATCGCATATTTGGCAACGTCTAGGTCTTTTCCATCTACGTGATAGAGGACTTTGGTTTTGCCAGAATCCGCCAAGACCAATCCTGGAAGGGCGAACAGAAGAAACCCGGGAGCGAGTAAGCCTAAGGCTAGGAAGACAAATGAAAATCTCTTTATGGTTTGAATTATCATAACTCCGCCTCCTTAAGGTGAAAACGCATTTCTTGTAGGGCATATGCCAGAACTTCTTCTTAATACATGGTACTCCCTAGGCCGCCAGGTGCGATAGAGGGAGACTGAAGAGCAAGGAAGTGGTACACTTGAGCCAGAAGAAACGTGGAGAAATTCAATAGTCACTTGGGAGAAGGCAGCATATGATTACTGCGATAGGCGATGTGTTACGACGATGTTATGACCGGGGTTGGATCACCAGCCGAGATGGAAACTGTAGTCTCCGGCGTGCCAGAAGTGTGTATCTGTACGTCACCCCATCGGGTTGGAGAAAAACGATTGTCCACCCGGAACACATGATAAAAATTAAATTTGTGGATGGAAAATTGCAAATCCCACCTGGATCCAATCCCTCCGGTGAGCTACATATGCATTATTTGTTGACCCGAGGCATGAATCGGACCAGAGCGGTCGTGCATGTGCATCCCACACATGTGGTTGCAGCCATTCATCGAGGATTTGATCTTCAAAAAATCTGCCAGGATTTTCCAGAAATCTACCGCTACACCAGAATCGGTCCCACCGTTCCGACCCTCCCTGCGATTAGCTCAGAACTGGGTGAGGCGACAGCGCAAGCTTTGGGGGTAACAGAAGCCAACCCAGCAGGCGATTTTGATATCGTGGGGCAGGCCAACCACGGCGTCTGTTCAATGGCACCTGACCCTTGGTCGGCCTATGAACATATCGAACGGCTGAATCATATATGCGAAATTGTCCTCGCCAGCGGTGTTTCTCCCTAGCAGGATGGTCAAAATGAGTCTTCAGCTTTGTTCTCGCATCGTTCAGAGCCTCAACGTACAAGAGTACGCCTCGTCTCTTCACTCGCTGCGGACGCGCTGAAGACTCATTTTGACCATCCTGCAAAATACGTTTTGATTTTCTAAAGTCTCTTCTCTCGTCTGGAGAAAGAGTGGGAGCAATGAGGACCCCCATGCCTTTGCCCAAAATCTACTATCCCCTTGGTTTCAGTCACCTTCTCAAAGTTGGAGAAAATTCATAAAGATAGACTGGTCCTCTCTTGCTGCGAGAGTTGGGAAAAGTTATCATTTTTTCTCCGTTCAATTTAGCTTAGAACAATCATTGCTTCATTCAAATAGAAAGGAATTTTGATGGCTTCAAAGAAATCTGTTTCTAAGACGTCCAAGAAAAAACCCCTCACAACCAAAACGGCTTCGAAGAAAACAACAACAGCAAACCCACGTAAGAAAACCGCCTCTCCGATATCCACAGCCACTACAAAAAAAGCCAAACTGGCCAAAACTTCTGGCAAGAAAAAAACGTCTTCTAAAGTTACTTCAGCAAAAAAGAAAGTGAGCGCTAAAAATTCAGTATCGAAGAAATCAAAGAAAGCGAAGGCAACTCCTAAAAAGGCAGTGGTGAAATCTACTTCCAAATCAAACAATAAAAAAACGACCAACAAAAAACCTGTGGTTCAAGCAAAGAAAACTGCAGTCACTAAGAAAAATGTGAAGGCTGCTCAAGCGAAAACGCCAAAAACAAAAATGGCCATGCCCTCGGTTCCTGCTGCCCAAAAATTGTCGAAACCTAAAGAGCCCCTGCTCTCTGCCAATGAGCGATACAATATTGGGGGGCTTTTTGCCTGTGCGATGGAACGTCGGAATGATCCTGATTGTTCACGTCTGCGAGCGGTGCTTCGTTATTTGGACCTCGCTTCTCAAGAAAAAGACAATCTCATTCGCTTGTCAGAAGGATTCATGATTCCCAAATTGTTTGCAGAAAATCTGGCAGAGCCGAGGGTGAACCAATTACTCGCGGACTTAGTAAAGTTTGGGATGAAGCAAGGAAACTACGAGAAGTATTGGCGAGAAGAAATTCAACAAATTGGATTCTGGCTCGGGGTCTTCCCCGCCCATTTCCAAGCCATCGAACACCAAGTCAAACGCTAACTTCGATATAGCCTTATCTGGGTTGGGCCCTTTCGGCGTGGCCGAGAAGCGGAGCGGAGGCCAGAAGTTGAGGTGGGCATTGTTTGAGCGAAGCGAGTTTGCCCGCCGCTGGATTCCGCGAGCATCGAAGGGCATCCCCCCGGACCACGCCGAGGGCCAAATGGTTTTGGGTCCTTTTGCCCAAACAAAAGGGCCTCGGCTGCCGGGCCGAGACTCGGCAAAACATATGAAAGATTTCTGACACCAAAAATATTGACAAACTTACAACGATTTCGTTTCGTGTACTTCAATTGATTCACAGGTGAATTCAATTTTTCCACCAGGCGAGAAATTAATTATTACTTTGATGAATGTAGTTGATGATCTTGTTTCTAGCTCAAAGATGTTTAAATGTTCTTCGGTTGGATCAATTCCAATTAACATTTTCCCAACATTGATAAATGCCAAAGTTGCCGGCATTAAACCCTCATATTCAGGAAGATCTAGAAAATTACTATTCAAATTGTCAATGTTTATGAGAACCTTTCTCTCAGGGGGAACCCATTTAAAAGATTCGATTCTCGTATCATGGAGAAGCCCGAGCTGATGAAAGAAATTCTCAGGATTTTCTATTTGGCCAAATTCCATACCTAATCCCATAGTAGTAGGGGTGTAGGTGGCTGCCAGAAATAGTGAATTGGCAAGAAATTTTTTGAGATTGGGCGGATTTTGGTCTAGCCGAGGTCGCGTCGGCCTTCAATAGACTTCAGAAGGGTCACCTCGTCGGCATACTCAATATCCATCCCAACTGGAATCCCATAGGCAATACGAGACACTTTCACGCCAAGTGGCTTCAATCGTTTGGTGAGATAAATAGCCGTGGCCTCCCCTTCAATCGTCGGATTTGTCGCCACGATCACTTCCTTAATCCCGCCTTGCTGAACCCGATTTTCCAAATCATGTGTCCGTAGGTCAGCCGGGCCAACCCCGTCTAAAGGTGAGAGTGCGCCGTAGAGGACGTGATACAAGCCTCGAAATGCGCGGCTTTGTTCAATGGCATGCAACGTACTGGGTTCTTCTACGACTAAAATGCTGGTGGTGTCTCGTTTGGGGTCCAAACACACGGCACAGAGTGGACCTTCGGCAATGTTCCGACATTGCGTACAGAACGTAATTTTTTCCTTTACTTCTCGGATGGCCTCTGCTAAGCGGAGGGCTTCTTCCGTATCGGTTTTCATGAGATGAAACGCCAATCGTTGGGCCGTCTTTTGCCCAATGCCCGGTAAGCGCACCAATTCTCTAGTGAGGCGCATGAGCAGGCCTTGAGGTTGGCCGTTGGATTTTGATGAAGTGGTGTTGTCTGCCATGAGGTGAACCGTTTGACTGTCTTAAAACATGCCGGGAATGCCCAGCCCGCCGGTGAGAGATTTCATTTCCTCCGCCATCAGTTCTTTGGCTTTGCGGAGGGCTTCATTGGTGGCGGACACCAGGAGATCCTTCAACATATCCGCATCCCCTGATTTGAGCACATCAGGGTCAATGGTGATGTTGGTAATTTGCATCGCCCCGTTAGCCTGGACGGTCACCATGCCTCCACCCGTCGACGCTTCCACGGTTTTCGTGGCGGCTTCTTCTTGAATTTTTCCCATTTTCGACTGCATCTCTTGCGCTTGTTTGAGTAAATTGCCCATGTTGGCAAAAGGATTTTTCGACATTACGGTGCCTCCTCTTTTTGCGGATGTCGTTGGGCTGACGCCAATTCTCCACCAAACAATTCTAACGCTTCTTTGACAAGCGGATGGGCCTTTACCTCTTCTATCAGGTCTTGATTATCCTCATGTTTTTTTTTTGCCCGTAGCTCACCCATGGAGGGCGGGCGTTCTTGTCCATCGTGTAATTCGATCACTTGGACTCGCATGGGACGTCCAGACATTTCTTTGCACATGCTGGCGAGGAGCGCACGATTTTCCGGTTTATCGGTCCGCCAGCGCGCAATAGCATCCCTCTTTGAAAAGCCGATGACGACATGATCGGCTTCCAGAGTCACCACACTCCCCTTCTCTAAAAAACTGCCGACATTGGGATGGTCTTTTATCATGCGATCAACCACGTGTTCCCAGTCTAACGGTGCTGTCTGATCCGAAACAGGGCTTGTCGGTTTGGGCGACGGCTGCGGTGGTTCTTCCTGAATGGAAGCGACAGGCTTTGCGGGAACCGGCGTTTCCTTCACTGGTGTCGATTGGGAGGGAGACATCGCCGTTGCTCTAGCAGAAGGTGTGTTTCGCTCCGGTGTTTTCTGATATGTGCCAGGCTTTTCAGTGGGCATGGCTGTTTTCGAGAGGGGTGGAGGTGCAGCACTCACCGGAGCCATCGTCTGGGATGGTTTCGGCTGACGTGATGGTTGAGGTTTGACCGTGCCAGGTTGTTCTATGCCGGGGGTCGATGTGGTGGCGCTTGGATCTAAGAGCGCGGCCCGGACGACTGCCGCTTCAATGAGAAATCGTGGATGAGAACTTCCTCGAAGGCTGTCTTCTGTCCTGGAAATGATTGAGAAGATGCCCTGTAAATAGGGTTCAGTGAGTGGCTCGGCTTGTTGAATGATCTGCGCACCTTCTTCCTCTCCCAACTCCAACAAATTCTTCACCTGTTGAGGCGAAGGCACGACGCAGGCCACGAGGAGATTTCGAACTTGTTCCAAGATGGCGCGGCAATACACGCGCACATCAAAACCCTGGTCGACGACTTCCCCAATGAGCGTCATCGCTTGTGACGCTTGATGGGCCAATATGGCTTCAATCATTTGTCGAACCAATTCATCGGGCACGGAGCCGATCAATGCCTCCAAGTCCTCATGCAGCAGCGTTACGCCTCCAAATGACACGGCTTGGTCCAGAAGGCTGAGTGCGTCACGCATGCTGCCCTCACTCGTTCTGGCTAACACGGACAAACTGCGGTCTTCTACGGTGACGCCGGTTTGGGTCGCCACATGGCGCAATTGCGAAATAATTTCCAACCGGGAAATGCGTCGAAATGTAAAATGTTGGCAGCGAGACAAAATCGTTGCAGGAATTTTATGGACTTCCGTGGTCGCAAAAATAAAAACGGCATGGCTCGGAGGTTCTTCTAATATTTTGAGGAGGGCATTGAAGGCCGAGTTGGAGAGCATATGGACTTCGTCGATAATGTACACGCGATACGTGCCATGAAACGGCGCAAATTTCACGTTCTCGCGGAGTTCGCGCACATCGTCCACCCCGGTGTTCGACGCGCCGTCAATTTCGATCACATCAACGGAATTCCCACGAGTAATTTCCACGCAACTCGGGCAAGTGCCACAGGGCTGACTAGTTGGGCCTTTTTCGCAGTTCAGAGATTTCGCCAGAATACGGGCTACGGTGGTTTTCCCCACTCCCCGCATGCCGGAAAAGACATAGGCATGGGCCACTCGTTGCCGTGTGATGGCATTCGTGAGGGTTTGCACGACATGGGTTTGCCCCATGACTTCTTCAAAGGTCGTGGGGCGATATTTGCGGGCAGAAACCTGAAATTCCATTTAAAAAAACCGTTCGAAGATTGTAAGGCGCTTTATTTAGTAAGTCGTAAAAAGTGAGGAGTAAGGAGTCATAACAAAAACGGGAAAGGACTTAGCGTTCTTTTTTCTCGCCACTGACTTTTTGCTCCTCATTTCTCATTAAAGAAAGTCGGGGCCAGGTGATCCTGCGGCACACAAACTCGCCCACTTACCGTTGCTTCCTTCCGGACCTGGCGGGGTTCGCAGGATTTTGTTGCACAGGGCCCAGCCCCTATACGAATTATTCTTCACAAGAAATATGGCGGAGAGGGTGGGGTTCGAACCCACGGTACCGTCGCCGGTACACGTGATTTCCAATCACGCCGATTCGGCCGCTCTCGCACCTCTCCGTACCCATTGATTTCTCGATACTATTTTCTTGCGATACGTTCCCTGATGGATCTTTCCAGAATATGCGCTGAAAGGTTGTCATCTTACCATGGGGTCCAGAGGCCGACAAGCAAGGCAAGGAGAATGTGAAAAGGGAGAAGCGAGAGGTGAAAAACTTAAAGTTCTCAGATATTTTTTTGGGGACTAGCTCCCGCAACTAACTTCTCCCTTCTGACTTCTCACTTTTTACTGCATTCGGGATTGAAACATTCGTTGTCGGCGTGACGAACGATGGAGGGCGGCAAACAAATGGCCGCGAAAAAGCAACATGAACACGGTAGCGATGGGGGTGAGGATCAGAACGATGATGAAACTCGCATTGGAGGACATTCCCAGGAAGGACAGCCATTGAGATAAGACAGAAAATGGTAAGGTGATGAGATGCCAAAAATCCAATCCACCCCGTCGTCCGGCTTGGTTAGAAATCTGAAAGAAAAATGATAGGCCAAATGGCGCTATGGCAATGGCCACCGGCAAAAACCATTCAATCCAATTTTCCAGGACGAATTCATAACTTTCTTGAACAATTTCAAGGGCCGATCCCTTCCGGCTTTGATAAATAACTTCGGGGACGGGATTTAACAGTACGAACATGAGAAAAAACATGGCAGTTGCGATAAGGGGTTGATACGGGTTGGTTTGCAACCCCATTTCTAGAAGGAGCAACGGGAACCACACCATAAACCCTACAGAAATCACATCCCAAAAGTACTGTCCCATGCTCTGAGGGATATCCTGCCAGCGCAATCGCCGCCCGCCTCGGATGGCTTCTTCGGTTAAGCTGAGTGTGGCGCCAATGATCAACGCATTGGCTGCCCCGAGGATGAATCCTCCGATCATTCCCAACTGGCCTATAAGGGAGGTGATGACGACCACAGCTAGGGCAAAGATCATTACCACGGGGATGAGGATCCAACTGAGTTGAAGCGAGGTGAGGGTCGCTAACAGGGATTGCTGATATAATCGAACTGTTGGGTAAAGGAAACCCTGCATTGAGGAAGAAACAGTCTTGTCGGGTTTATGGTTTGGCAGACGGCGGGGATTTCAAATTCACGATGTCCTGTTGCTGCTGATCGCGCTGGTCCCGTATTTTCTGTAGCCGCCACGGGCGGTTCAACGTCCACCATTTCACCTTTTCTGGGAAGGTTGGAGCTGGGGGCGTGGCCGATCCCACAGGGGAATGTTGAAAGTCGTACCCTTGGTGGGCATCTTTCTTTTCCAGGAATTTCTGGTAAATATCTTGATAGAGCTGTTTGAGGTTCATACGTCCCCTACATTACCCCAGTCGATCGGTGCTATCAAGTAGGTGCAGGCTGAATTGGTAGGCCTGATTTTATTTTATCCTCGTCCTGAATTGACTGAATTTGGGGATGGCCTGTACGGGAAAGACCTTTTATAATGGAGAGGTTTGGCTTCAGGACTTGTCCCAAATGGGCCAGAAGTTAATGGGATCCACTTGAGAGAGTGGTCGAATAATTGTGATATGGCGTAATGTGCGAGAGTGGCGGAATGGCAGACGCGCAAGACTTAGGATCTTGTGGGTAACCGTGGGGGTTCAAGTCCCCCCTCTCGCACCAATTTTTTACTTTCATCCCTTAGCGGGTTTCTTACACAAGGATTCCTTATCTTATGAAACTAGAAATGACAGAATTGGGGCCCGTGAAGCGGGCCTTGAAGATTGAAGTGCCTGAAGATGCGGTCAAAAGTGAGTTTCAAAAAGTGTATGCCGAACTGAAGAAGCAAGTACGTATTCCCGGATTTCGTCCGGGAAAGGCCCCACTCGAATTGTTACAAAAACGCTACTCGGAACTCGTGGGAAAAGATGTGATCCAGCGGTTGGTGCCGGATTATTATCAGCGAGCGGTCAAGGAATCGGGTGTGGTTCCGGTGGTGGTCGACATTCCCCCTTTAGACCGCATGAAAGTTGAGCCCAATACGGCCTTTACCTTTACCGCCACGGTGGAGATTAAACCGGCCATTCAATTGGGAGATTATCGCCCACCGAATCCCATTTCATTAAAGAAAGATTCTCGATCCGTCACGGATGATCAAATTGATCAGGCGCTGCAAACCTTACGCGAGCAGCAGGCCCAGATTGATGCGGCTTCTGAAGGGACGCCCCTTAAGGATGGCCTTTATGCCGTCCTCACGGTTGAAGGGTTTGTGGATAATCAGCCGGTGGAAGGGTCACAAAAAAATGGGCATCTGCATAAAATGGGGTCAAAAACTCCCATTCTAGGAGTGGTATTGGATGAGCAACTGATTGGTAAGGTTGCCGGGGAGACCCTCGAGATTCCTCAGCCGTATCCACCCAATCACCCTGACCCCAACTTAGCCGGCAAAACGATGGTGTTAAAAGTCACGATCGACGCGGTGAAAGAACAGAAATTGCCAGATCTGGATGATGAATTCGCCAAAGACTGTGGTGACTATGATTCTTTGGAAGCTTTGAAAACGGCTATCACCACGCAACTTGAAAACATATTGAAGCAGGATTTGGAGGAAGGCTATAAAGATCAGGTGATCGAGCGCTTACTACAAATGCATCATTTTGATATTCCAGAAGTCCTGATCGAACGGGAATTGCAAACCTTGGTTCGGCAAAAACTCATGAAAGAACATCGCCATGCTCACCGTGAGGATGATCTAGAGGAACCCATTCGTCTCCAGGAGGAAGCCAAGAGGCTTCAACAGGAACAGCAACCGGAGGCCAAGCGGCGAGTGAAGCTGAGTTTGATCTTGGATGCTATTTCACAAAAAGAAGGGCTCCAAATTTCTGACGAGGAGGTCCAAGCTGAGATCGTAAAGCTTGCCACCTCCTTGAAATTGCCGGTGGCGGAAATTCAGCGCATGGTGGAAGCCGGTGGGCCGGGGGCTCAAGAGGAATTCCGGGAGCGGATGAAAGCAGAAAAAGCGCTGCAGTTTGTCTATCAAAATGCGGTGATTCAAGGGTAAGCGAACGTTTTGTACTCAGACGGGCACAGTTCGCCAACGCCATAGCCGATATCTATATTATTTACAACGAGGAGGTCCCAGGGAATGCTCATTCCGATGGTCATTGAACAAACGAATCGTGGTGAACGGTCATATGATATTTATTCGCGCCTCTTAAAAGATCGGATCATTTTTGTTGGAGCTCCGATTGATGATATGTTTGCGAATGTCGTCATTGCCCAGCTTTTGTTTTTGGAGGCGGAAGACCCGGAAAAAGATATTCACCTCTATGTCAATTCTCCGGGAGGGAGTGTGACGGCGGGAATGGGGATTTATGACACGATGCAATACGTCAAATCTCCTATCAGTACGATTTGTTTGGGGCAAGCGGCGAGTATGGGTGCGTTGTTGTTAACTGCAGGAGCCACCGGGAAACGGTTTGCCTTACCGAACGCCCGTGTCATGATACATCAACCATTGGGCGGATTTCAGGGGCAGGCCACCGAAATTGATATTCATGCCCGAGAGATCCTGAAGATTCGTGAACGGTTGAACCAAATTATGGCTCACCATACCGGGCAGCCATTGGAGAAGATTGCACACGATACCGAACGGGATTATTTTATGTCTGGTGAGGAAGCCAAGGCGTATGGCTTAATTGATGAAGTCATTACCCGCAGTCCGCAAACAGGCCACAAGGACGAGGCCAAGTCTGACACGAAGGGGAAGGACAAAGAGTAAGCACACCGAGTAAGCGTGGAGGAGGATTCTTCTTATGGCGCGACAAGCTAAATCCGATGCCAATCTTCGTTGCTCTTTCTGCGGAAAGAGTCGCGACCAGGTTCGAAAACTCATTGCCGGTCCGACCGTTTATATTTGTGATGAATGTGTCGGGCTGTGTAATGAAATTATTTCCGAAGATTGGCAGGAATCCCGTCAGGACATTTCCACGAAGCTCTGCAAGCCTTTCGATATTCACCAACATTTGAACCACTATATTATCGGACAAGACCTTGCTAAACGGGTGCTGTCCGTGGCCGTGTATAACCACTATAAACGGATTTCAGCTAATGAAACGGGAGATGTGGAACTGCAAAAGGGGAATATCCTGATTGTGGGGCCAACTGGAACGGGGAAGACCCTTTTTGCTCAAACGCTGGCTCAACACTTGGATGTGCCGTTTACGATTGCCGATGCGACGACGCTGACCGAAGCGGGTTATGTCGGGGAAGATGTGGAGAATATCATTTTAAAGCTGCTGCAGGCTGCCGATTATGATGTCGAGCGTGCGGAGCGTGGCATCGTCTATATTGACGAAATCGATAAAATTACGCGGAAAGCGGATGGTCCTTCGATTACTCGCGATGTATCGGGGGAAGGGGTTCAACAGGCGTTGTTAAAATTGATCGAAGGGACGGTGGCGAATGTGCCGCCTCAAGGAGGGCGTAAGCACCCTCATCAAGAGTTCATTCAAGTGAATACGACGAATGTGTTGTTTATCTGTGGGGGGGCATTTGTGGGCCTGGATGCGATTATTGAGCGTCGGTTGAACCAAAAACGGATGGGATTTGGGGCCAATGTGCAAACCCGAGGTAAAAATCAAATTGGGGATTTATTTTCGAAGGTTGAACCAGAAGATTTGCTACAATATGGGCTCATCCCTGAATTTGTCGGTCGGTTGCCGATCGTGGCGACTCTGGATGAATTAGATGAATCGGCGTTGATGCGTATCCTGACGGAACCCAAAAACGCGTTGATTAAACAATATCAAAAACTTATGGCCCTTGATGAAGTGAAGCTGAAGTTTACGGAAGGTGCCTTGTTGGCTATTGCCAAAAAAGCCTATGAACAAAAGACGGGGGCCAGAGGTCTCCGAGCCATTTTAGAATCGATCATGCTTGATGTGATGTATGATATCCCTTCTCAACCTGATGTGAAGGAGGTGCTGGTGACCGAGGACGTCGTCCAGCGCAAAGGCGAACCGATCAAAGTGTTTGAACATCAAAAGGGTGTGAAACCAGCTATGGGCTCGTAGTCACCTTCTCTTTTTCTGCCTCTGTTTCCTGATACCCGCATTCCTTGTCCTGGCAGACCACTTGTGTGACGGTTTGCTTTCGGTACTTCTCGACTAAAAACGGAGACTGACATTGAGGACACGACCGTTCACAGAACTCATCCGTGATTTCTAATTGTGGTTCAATGACCTCGATGGTTCCATCCGGTTCTGTCGAAAAAATGTTTTTGGCCGCAATAAGGGGTTGTAGCTCTGTGTCTGACAGACGAAAATTGCTAACTTTACGGGGGTTTTTCAACTCGGTCCAACATGAAAGACCAATGGTGTATCTCACGAATCTATTTTTTGCGACAGAACTGTTAAACGTGCCCTCCGCATTTCTGTGAGATTTTGACCTTTCAGCAGCGGGTCGTTGGTTTGATTCCTACACGGTGAACCAATGCCATCAACGACTTAGGTCGTTGACGCCAAGGTTCTCTTGCTCATGAAGTCTGATATAGATTTGTTTCTGGAAATTACCGGGTTGTGTTTCCCGGTATTTCATCTGCGGGTTTTGATTTTTTTGACCTTACGGGCTGGTTTCTTGGCAGCCGATTTTTTTGCCGGCGGTTTTTTAGTCGCAGCCTTCTTCGCAGGCACCTTTTTGCCGTTCGTGGCCTGGTCGTCGCTGGACTTGGGCTTACGGGCTTCAAATTCGAAGCCGACTTTTCCATCATCCCCGCGTTTCAGGTACGCCTTGAACTTGCGACGGGTTCGTGATGAAACAAAGCCGGTCAGCAATTCGGTTCGGCCTTCGCTCAGCAATTTTCGGATCTGAGTGGGTTCGATTTCCTGTTGCAGGATGACTTTGCCCGTTCGAAAGTCGCACGTTTTGTTCGGACCTACTGCCTTTTCACAGGTATAGTTCATTCTGTGTTCATACACCGATGCCTGACACTTTGGGCAACTGCCCAGTGATTCCTGGCCGGAAAAATCAACCGGTTCACTGTTTTCATCGTCATCATTTTGACCGAAGTCAAATTCAAGCTTGTGTTCATCGGTCAGTTTGA
>Ga0224496_10000586_pt1 | contig 24961 bp, 24 predicted proteins | sample SF_Jul11_sed_USG_2_FD_168127 | JGI IMG/M metagenome (GOLD analysis project Ga0224496, IMG submission 168127) | Sediment microbial communities from San Francisco Bay, California, United States - SF_Jul11_sed_USGS_8_1 | ecosystem: Environmental > Aquatic > Marine > Sediment | place: USA...
CAGTTTCGGTTCTGGCCCCAGTAGCCACCAGACAAAGAAAGCAACCACGGCGACAAATACCACGGTGGGTACAAAGTAACCGGCGACGATGTCGGCGAGTTTCTGGATGGGCGCGCGCGAACGCTGTGCTTCGCTGACCATCTGCACGATCTGCGCTAGCAGGGTATCGGCACCGACTTTTTCGGCGCGCATTAATAAACTGCCGGTACTGTTGACGGTAGCACCAATAACTTTTTCACCGGCAATTTTTTCTACCGGGATGGATTCGCCGGTGACCATGGATTCATCGACCGAGCTGTTGCCTTCGATGACTTCACCATCGACCGGGATTTTTTCACCCGGACGGACACGCAACACGTTGCCCACGGCGACGTGTTCCAGCGGAATGTCTTTTTCGTTGCCATCTTCGAGTACCAGGCGCGCGGTTTTGGGTGCCAGCCCGAGCAACATTTTGATAGCGGCGTTGGTCTGGCTACGGGCGCGCAGTTCCAGTACCTGGCCGAGCAACACCAGTGTGGTGATGACGGCGGCAGCTTCAAAGTAAACGGCGACCAGGCCATCGTGCATACGCATAACAGCAGGAAAAATGTCTGGCAACAACAGGGCAACGACACTGTAGCTCCAGGCGACTGCCACGCCCAGTCCGATCAGGGTGAACATGTTCAGGTTCCAGCTGATCACCGACTGTACGCCGCGTTTAAAAAACGGCCAGCCGCCCCAGATCACTACCGGTGTAGCCAGCATAAATTCGAGCCACTGCACGGCTTTCAGGGAAATCGTCTCGGGTACCAGTGCGGGAGCCATATCCGTGATCATAGCGAGAATAAAAACAGGCAAAGCCAGCGCCGCGCTGATCCAGAAGCGGTTGCTCATATCGATCAGTTCGTAGTTGATTTCCTCCACCGAAAAAGTTTTGGCTTCCAGTGCCATGCCGCATTTCGGGCAGGAACCGGGGCCGATCTGTTCAACTTCGGGGTGCATGGGACAGGTGTAGATGGCACTGTCATCGTGCGCGGCCTGCTGTATGCTGACCGGAGGTTGCAGGTACTGCTCGGGATGGTCGGCAAATTTCTGCAAACAACCGGCAGAACAGAAATAGTAATCTGAGCCCTGATGAACATGATGATGTTCACTCTGCTGCGTGACGCTCATACCGCAGACCGGATCGACGAGTTTCACATCATGACCTGACAATGGTTGAGCCTGCTGCTTCATAGCCTGCACCTCATGAGTATGATCATGTAACTAGTTTAATCCCGATACCAATCATTTATCACCCTCTGAAATTAATGATTTTAGGGGCGATAAACCTCTCATGAAAATTATTCCCAAACAATAATGAACTCCATTTGATAATGCTTGTCATTAGTAACGCTAACAATATAAACTCAGCCGATCGACTTACTTTGCTGCGGCTAACTTAATCAGGAGAAAAAACAATAATGTCTAACTTAAAGAAATCTGTATCCCTTGCAATAGGCGCTACCTTTGCGGCCGGTATGGCTGCTACCCCGTTTGCCAATGCTTCAGAAAATCCTTTTGGCATGCAAAATCTGAACAGCGGTTACATGCAGCTTGCAGAAGCCGATAAAGAAAAAGAAGGTAAATGTGGCGAAGGTAAATGTGGCGAAGCTAAAAAAGAAATGAGCAAAGAAGCTGAAGGCAAATGCGGCGCTGGCAAAGAAATGGCAAAAGAAGCCGAAGGCAAATGTGGTGGTGCTAAAGCTATGGAAAAAGCCAAAGAAGGCAAATGTGGCGAAGGTAAATGCGGCGAGAAAAAATAAGCCCACTAAACTGAGCTAGACAGAAAACCCCGGGAGTCCGCTCTGCGGGGTTTTTTTATATCTTGTGAATATAGAGTCCGATCATGAATACATTTTTATCCCTGGCCTGCAAGGCACAATCGCTACTCAATAAAACACGCGCGGCGGATTTCCTGGCGCCATTGGCATTACGCTTATACCTCGTGCCCATTTTCTGGATGGCGGGCACGAAAAAACTGGCCAATATGGACAGCACTATTGACTGGTTCGGTAATGCAGACTGGGGACTGGGTCTGCCCTTTCCTGAATTACTCGCCTGGGCGGCGACCTTAACCGAAGCGGTGGGCGCGGTGGCGCTGCTGATCGGGCTGGGTGTGCGCTGGATTTCTATACCACTGATGGTAACCATGGTGATTGCCGCTACCACGGTGCATTTAAAAAATGGCTGGCTGGCCATTGCTGAAGGTTCAGGTTTTTTTGCCAGCGAGCGCACCATGGGCGCGATCGACCGGCTGGATCGAGCCAAAGATATTCTGCGCGAGCACGGCAACTACAGCTGGCTGACCGAAAATGGTCACTTCGTGGTATTAAATAACGGCATTGAATTCGCCGCCACTTACTTTATTATGTTACTGGTTCTTTTCTTTTACGGGCCGGGCAAAGCCAGCCTGGATTACTTCATCGAGAAACGTTATGGACGTTGTGCATGACTACAGGCAATAACCATTATCCCGTTCACGGTGCCGGCCTCGGCCTGCGCCGTGAAGTCATGGATGAAATGAAACAGATCACCACCGATCAGGTCGACTTCATGGAAGTTGCGCCGGAAAACTGGATTGGTGTTGGTGGCGCGCACGCCAAAAACTTCCGCGCTTTCACCGAACGTTTTGATTTTGTTTTACATGGTTTGTCGTTATCGATTGGCGGGCCATCGGCGCTCGATGAAGAACTGGTCAAAGCTGTTGGCAAACTGATGCAGCAACACGGTATCAAGTTTTACTCTGAACATTTGAGTTACTGTTCTGATGATGGTCATCTGTATGATTTGTTACCCATTCCCTTTACCGAAGAAGCCGTGCACCACACCGCTAAACGAATCCGGCGCGTGCAGGATATTCTCGGCCAGCAGATTGCCATGGAAAATGCTTCGTATTACACACCGGCACCCGGTGCTGAAATGCAGGAAATTGATTTTATCAAAGCGGTGCTGGAAGAAGCCGACTGCAAGTTGCTGCTCGACATTAATAATATTTACGTCAACGCCATCAATCACCGCTACGACCCGGTGGCCTTTATGCAGGCCTTACCCGCAGAGCGTATCGCTTACGGTCACATCGCCGGGCATTATAATGAAGCCGATGATTTGATTGTGGATACTCACGGTGCTGACGTCATTGAAAACGTCTGGCAGTTACTCGATAAAACTTACCAGCACTGTGGCGTTTTCCCCACCCTGCTGGAACGTGATTTTAATATTCCACCGGTTGCCGAATTACTCAGCGAAGTCGATCGTATCAAACAGTTGCAACAGAAATGGACAACCGCCACCACACCTGCAAACGAGCGAGCACGTGGCTAAGACAAATTTCAAAGACATCCAGTACGCCTTTACCGCGCACCTGCGTGACCCGGAAAACAACCCGGCGCCCGAGGGCATCGAGGACCGGCGCATGGGTATTTATCGCGACCTGTTTTACAACAACATCGAAGGTTTTATCGCCCGCGGTTTTCCGGTTATCCGCCGCATTTATAGCGATGAAAACTGGCACCGCATGGTGCGTGACTTTTTTTCCCGGCATAAAAGTCAGAGTCCCTATTTTCTGGAAATCTCGCAGGAGTTTCTGGCTTATTTACAGAACGAACGTGAACCGCAGCCCGAAGACCCGGCCGGCCTACTGGAGCTGGCGCACTACGAATGGGTCGAGCTGGCGCTGAGTGTTTCGGATGAAACCAATCAGCTTGACGGCATCGATACTAACGGCGACCTGCTCACAGGCCATCCGGTTTTTTCGCCACTGGCCTGGTCGTTGGCCTACTCGTTGCCGGTGCACAAAATGTCTGCCGATTATTTGCCCGAGCCAACACCGGAGCAACCCACTTACCTGGTGGTGTATCGCAATCGCAACGACAAAGTTAAATTTATGGAAATTAATCCGGTGACTGCACGTCTAATGTACATGCTTGAGAATGATGACAATATGACCGGACGACAGGCGCTGCAACAGATCGCTGATGAAATGAAGCACCCTGATCCCGGGGTGGTGATGAGCGGCGGCCTGTCTGCCTTACAGGAACTACACAGCTACGGCATTATTCTGGGCACGCGCCGATGAAACCATTAAAGTCATTACACCGTGGATTCACCTACAGTTTTGTTGCCGGCCTGTGCCTGTTGCACACGCCTGTGCACGCCGCCGAAGTCAGTGTTCACAAAAACGAACAAAGTGGTTTACTCACCTGGACATCCGAAGATGACGGTTTCAGCATTGAGCTGATCCAGTTGCTACCGGATTTTGTCCGCGCTGTTTATGCCAAACACGGATTTACACATGAGGAAGTGGAACGCATTGCCGGCTACTGCGTGTTCGGCAGTATTCTGAAGAACACGTCAGAACAACAACTCACCTACAAAGTCCGTGAATGGACCTATACCGACGCGCAGGGCAAAACCCTGTCGGTGAAAACAAAAAGCCAGTGGCTGGCGGAGTGGCGTAAAGCCGGCATTACTTTCTCATGGACATTGCTGCCCGATGACGTTGTCTTTGAAGTCGGCGACTGGCAGCAGGGTTTTACTACCATCAATCTGCCCAGAGAATCTCATTTTGATTTGCATTACACATGGACACTGGACGGTGTACCCCATCGCGGCACGCTTAAAGATTTAAGCTGCGCACCTGAAACCATCGAACAACCGTAACGAGCTCACCCATGCGAAAAATGATCACTTTATTATCGACTGCTTTACTTTTACAACTGGCCGCACTTTCAGTTCAGGCGGCGTGGGAGCAACCGGAACTCGGTTATCAGCTCACTCCGTTAAAAACACCGATTGATGCGCCGACCTTCAAGCTCAACGACATGGACGAGTATGAATACGATTTTTCTGAATATCGCGGCAAGGTTGTTCTACTCAACTTCTGGGCAACATGGTGTCCGCCCTGCAAACGTGAAATGCCTTCGATGGAACGTGTTTATCAAAACCATCAGGGCGAAAATTTTGACGTCATCGCCATCAACCAGATGGAAGACGGTGATCGCATTTTCGCTTTCACTGGCACGCTCGATACGCAACCGACTTTCAATATTCTACTCGACAGCAACAGCGCAGTTTCACAGACCTATGATGTCAGGGGTTTACCCACCACCTACCTGATTGATAAAAAAGGACGCATTCGCTATCGCGCTGTCGGTGGCCGTGAGTTCGATCACCCGGAAGTGGAAAAGATTATTGAAGCGTTGATGAAGGAATAAGTACGAACCGGCATCGGCGCTGAAAATATCCGAAGCCGGTGCCTGAATATTTTTTTATGATGTACAGAGACCCGAGTGAGTGTTGATCAGGCATAGTTATTTTTTACTGGGCTGGCTGTTCTTTGCACTGGGCGTGCTCGGTGTAATACTACCGGTCATGCCAACCACGCCTTTTATGCTGCTGGCACTCTGGGCGTTTTCCAGAAGCTCACCGCGCTTTCATCACTGGTTATACAATCATGCTTTTTTTGGCCCGCCTCTGCAGCAATGGCAGCGATACCGGGTGGTACCACTCGGAGTAAAACTACTGGCGATCAGTTTTATGCTGATGAGCATGGTGTACTTATTGATTTATTCTCCGCTGCCTGACTGGGTAAAAATTATGGTGAGCCTGATTATGTCAGCCACCGCTATTTATCTTCTCAGCAAACCTTCGCGTCCGCCAGTCAACAGCGATAACAATGAAGTACCGTAGCCTTTCGTCGGCAATGGGTTACCAACCTACAGGCATATTATTTATGTTTTTCTCTGCGTCTCTGCGGTGAAAAGCTTTATATTTCAATCAAAAATCTTATTCCACCAATGCCGACGATTATTCGGCGGGTTCAGCGCTTTTTCCAGTTCGACCGGTTTGATTTTGGATAATACCCAGCCCGGGAGTGGCGGGTTCTCGCTGAAGCCGCAGGACACGCCCAGGTTGTTCGGGTCGAATATTTTTATAAATGATGGTGACTCCCTGTCGTCGGTATAAACGATGCCGCAATAATCGTGTTCGTGTTCTTTGTGTAGCAAGACATCGATTTCATCGATAAATTTGAGTAAATGTTTTTCACTGGCCGGGGTTTCGGGCGGCACTTCACCAACGGCATAGATATACCAGTCATTGGCCGCCTGCTGTTTGAGCACGGCCCAGAAATCATCCAGGTTGTGCCAGCGCAACAGGGAGGTAAAGTTGCCGCGAAATGCGTCAACGTAATTTCTTTCTACTGATGTATCCACCATTCAATCTCGCCTATAAATTCAATGTGACGCTAGTTTAGTCTGAGACTATTAATCCAGTCCTGTAATTCCTTCAAACTTCGATGTATAAAATCACGATCACCAAAAGCACTGGCCATAACAGTAATGCCCTGCATCCGCGCCATCATATCCATCGCTTTATTATCCGCATCTGAATAATTTAATGCGGCAAACTGCTTAACCAGCCAGTCCCGCATCAATGAAAATACCGCTCGGGATACTTCCTGAAGATCAGCTTCATATTTAGCCAGCTCAGAACACAAAGTACCGATAGGGCATCCGGCGACGATAAGATTATCTTCAAATTTGGACAGCATATTACTAAAACATAATAACCGCTGAAGCGGATCAGTCGATTTCTGCTCACAGTCTTTCAGGATATCGCCATAAACTTCCACGCGTGCTTCAACCACGGCATTCAAAATATCGTCTTTGGTTTTAAAGTAGTAATAGAAATTGCCACGCGGGATACCGGTGGCATCTGAAATATCCCTGAACGAGGTTTGATGATAACCCCGCGTGTAAAATAGCTGATCGGCCGCTTTAACAATAAGCTGGCGATTACTTTCTCCTTTATTTCCCATAAGTTTTAACCTTTACCCAAACTGTGAAGATTTAAGAAGACAGCCTGATGACTGAACTGAATTACTGTGTAATTAAGGTTAGACGGTTGTATGACTAATGTAAACTTAAATCCCATGACAAAAGATAGCTATGCATCTATAAAAGCCCTTAAAATGACACCAGTGTATATCACCCCCATATAAAAATAGCCTGTTTAATCTTGTATTTAAGTTCCAATTAGTGACTCATGCCGACTAACGCACTGACTATCAAAGCTCTGAGAAAGACCTATCGCAACGGCACTCAAGCACTGTGCGGTGTTGATCTGGACGTCAAGGAAGGCGACTTTTTTGCCCTGCTCGGCCCCAATGGCGCAGGCAAATCAACCACCATCGGCATTATCAGTTCGCTGGTTAACAAAACCTCCGGCAGCGTTCAGGTGTTCGGCCACGATCTCGACACCGAATCGGCCACCGTGCGCAGCCTGATCGGGCTGGTGCCCCAGGAGTACAATTTCAATATCTTTGAACCGGTCGGTGAAATCCTGATTAATCAGGCCGGCTTCTATGGCATCAGCCGTCACGAGGCGAGCCAACGCGCCGAAAAATATTTGCGCAAGCTGGAACTGTGGGACAAGCGCTTCGATATGGCCAAGGAGCTTTCCGGCGGCATGAAGCGCCGACTGATGATAGCCCGCGCCCTGGTGCACGAACCCAAATTACTCATACTGGACGAACCCACCGCCGGCGTTGATATCGAAATTCGCCATTCCATGTGGGAATTTATGCGCGAGATTAATGCCAACGGCACGACCATTATTCTGACCACACATTATCTCGAAGAAGCCGAAAGCCTGTGCAACAACATTGCCATCATCAATAAAGGAGTCACCATCGAGCACACCAGCATGCGTACCCTGCTCGATCGCCTGCACATCGAAACGTTCATTCTCTATCTTGAGGAAGGCATCAGCGAGCTGCCGGTGTGTGGTGATTACCAGCTCAGGTTGATCGACGGCAACACTATCGAGGCGGATATTGCGCATTCCAGATCGCTAAACGAGCTTTATCAGATGCTCTCCGACTGCAACATAAAAGTACTCAGCATGCGCAACAAAACCAACCGACTGGAGCAGCTGTTTGTTTCCATGATGCGCAATGGTAATGCCGACAATTACCGCGGAGGCCGGGCATGAATTTCTCGCAGCAACTGATCGCTTTCAACACCATCATGGTTCGCGAATTCCTGCGTTTTATCCGCATCTGGATTCAGACCATCATCCCGCCGGCGATTACCGTGGCCCTGTATTTCATTATTTTCGGCCAGCTGATCGGCTCGCAAATAGGTGACATTGATGGTTATCGTTACATGGATTACATCGTACCCGGGCTGATCCTGATGGCAGTGATCACCAACTCCTACGCCAATGTGGTGTCGTCCTTTTTCAGTGCCAAGTTCCACAAGAGCATTGAAGAAATGATCATTTCGCCGCTACCCAACTACATCATACTGGCCGGTTACATCTCCGGCGGGGTGGCGCGCGGTGTCACCGTCGGTATCACCGTGACCGGGGTTTCGATGTTTTTCTCCGATTTCCAGATCCATAGCCTGGGCATCACACTGGCCGTATTTGTGCTCACCTCCATCCTGTTTTCAACGGCAGGATTGATCAACGCGGCTTATGCGCGAAGTTTTGATGACATCACCATCATCCCGACTTTCGTGCTGACACCGCTGACCTATCTGGGCGGGATTTTCTATTCGATCAAGATGCTGCCCGAATTCTGGCAGACGGTTTCGCAGGGCAACCCTATTCTGTACATGATCAATGCTTTCCGCTACGGCCTGCTCGGTGTCTCGGATATCAACGTAACCACCGCGCTGATCATCATCATTGCCTTCATCGTCATCCTGTTCAGCTTCGCGCTCCGCATGCTCAACAGGGGCATCGGCATCAAGCCTTAAATCAGATATCACAGACATAAAAAATGGCCGCATTGAGCGGCCATTTTTTTGTCCGGAATTAAACCGGGTATCAGGCGTGTTCTTCCGTGAAGAACTGCCGCTGCAACAGGGCGAAGCCACCAAACATCACGGTGGTGAATGCCAGATCGCCGATTAGACTGTTCTGCAGGAATGGAATACCGGCGACGTAAGCCTGCATCAAACCGGCGGGGGTCATCGGGTAGGCCGCTGCTGACATCATCCAGGCACCAAAGTTGGTGATGATGAAGAACAACAGGGTCGAACCCACCGCAGAAGCGGCCACGCGGTTAACCGTAATTTTATTCTGCATCCAGATGCCGATACCGACAGTCAGGGCAAAACCAGCGTAAACGAAGAACATGGTGTTATGGAAACCAATGATCAGGTCACTCAGAATCAGCGCGGCAAAAGGCAGTATGAAAGCCATGCGTTTGTCAGCGAAATAAGCACCACCGAACAAAGCCATCGCGGCTACCGGTGAAACATTGGGCGGATGCGGCAACACCCTGAACAGGGCAATACCAAAAACAATCGCAATTAATGTATACAGTTTTTTATTCATGATTTCTCCGCACCTATAATTTCAGTAAATTCTACCACAACAATGAAGAACTGAATCCCCTTGAATGGTCTTGCATTAGTCCTCATCGTTCCATAACCAGGCCGCACCACGCACACCCGATGAATCACCAAATTTTGGTGGCAGCAGTTTGGTGTTAACTGCATCTGAAAAAACATACTCGCCCCACAGCTTTGGCACATTTTGATACAGTCGCTGAATATTACCCATGCCACCACCCAATATAATAATATCGGGGTCGAGAATATTGATGACGTGGGCGAGTCCTTTGGCCATTCTCAACTCATAACGCTGCAAACTTTCTTCGGCATCAGCATCCCCCTGCTCGGCCTGCTTTACAATTTGCATGCTGGTTCGCACATGTCCGGTATGCAATTCGTGATCGTAAGCCAGTCCGGGGCCGGACAGGAAAGTTTCGATGCAGCCCTGTTTGCCGCAATAACAGTCGGGGCCGGGCAACTCGTCATCATCCGGCCACGGCATGGGGTTGTGCCCCCATTCACCGGCTATGGCATTGGCACCATTGAGCACCTGTTTGTTCACCACGATACCCGCACCCACGCCGGTACCGATGATGACACCAAAAACAATCCCGGCATTTTTAGCCGCACCATCGGTGGCTTCGGAGAGCGCAAAACAGTTGGCATCATTGGTGATTTTGATCGGCCGCTGCAGCAGCACTTCAAGGTCCTGATGCACCGGCTCGCCGTTCATGCACACCGAATTGGAATTTTTCAGCACACCCACATCAGAATTTGCATAACTGAGCGCACCCGGCGTGCAGATCCCGATAGTCGCCTGCGGCTTGATCTCTACGCCAACTTCCATTTCAATCTGTTCGATCAGTGATTTGATCGCTCTCAGTGTGGCCTGATAGTCCCCGGCCGGTGTGGCAACACGTTGCCGGGCAAGCTCTACGCCATTTTCATCCAGCGCTATGCCTTCAATTTTCGAGCCACCAAGATCGATACCGATGCGGATCACGATTATTCGCCGCGAATGCGGGAAGACCGCCAGTAGACTTCGGCTTCACCCTGTTCCCGGGTAATGAACCGCGTCAGCACAAACAGCAGATCGGAAAGCCGGTTGATATAAGCCAGCAGGCGCGGATGCACATCAACGTCACGACTGGCCGTGACCAGCGATCTTTCTGCCCGCCGGCACACGGATCGCGCCAGATGACACAGACTCGCCGCCTCACCACCGCCAGGCAAAATAAATTCCTTCAGCGGCGGCAGATCCTCATTAAGCTGATCAAGCCTGTGCTCCAGCCAGTCAATACGCTGCTGTGTTATCAGCGGCTGACCACAGCTGAGCTCACCACCGAGATCGAACAAATCATTCTGGATAGCTGTCACATCGGCGGCGATTTCGCCGTCCAGCTTGCAGGCCAGCAGGCCCAACAGGCTGTTCAGTTCGTCGACATCACCCTGTGCATGCATGATGGCACTGTCCTTGGCGACACGTTCACCGGTCGCCATACCGGTCTCACCTTTGTCACCGGTGCGGGTATAAATTTTCGTTAATCGATTGCCCATAATTCACACCCGCACCTGTTTTTACGTGCCTGGCTTATTTAACAAATACCACCTTTTCAGGATTAAGGTTGGTGTATAACGCATCAACTTCAGCATCAGTGGCAGGATCGATAACTCGAACCGTTGCATTCGCACTGTCACTCACCCAGAGCAAACCCTGACTATCAACAGATAAACTGGAAATCTGACCATTAACCAATGATACAACACCTGTTGGTGTAATTTCAGCCGTGTTTAAGTTCAGCTTATACAGGGTATTATCAGCGTATCCAGCATAACCAACAAAGTAGAGTACGCTATCTGAAACAACCGCTAACTCTGTAATCAGACCGTAAGGGTGAGTAATAGCATCGCCATCATCTACTGTTAATGTGGTTGTATAATTTGCAAGATCAATTCTTTCAATACCACCGGTAAACTCTTCTGGCCAAAAGCTGCCTGTTCCCTGTACAAATATTGAATTCGAAACTGGTTCATAAATAATGTTGCCAGGATTACGCGTCTGCAATGGGATACCCATCAATGTGTCACCCGGGATATTTGCATCAATTTCCAGATCAGTATTGACATCAAAGATAGCAACATAAGCAAGTTGTGTTACAGCGAAATTATCCAGGCGCTGCAGGGTAATATACAACTTGCCATTAACAATCACACCAGCTGACATTTCAGGCACGCCATCAGCATCCGCATAGGCTGATAGATCCAGCTCACCAATTTTAAATTCAGCCTCCGTAGTGGCCGATGGGTTAACAATCCAGGCAATACTGCTACCATTACGTAAAACATAAGCCTTGGTTTCGCTAACGAAAATCATGTCGTAGGGATTACTAAGCACGGCACTGCCTACATCATTGGTGGAGTACTGCCAGATGGGCGTCTGTGCATCACTAGCGGAAAACTTTGTAATATTATTGCCTGCAAAGGCACGCTCAATTCGGTAGAAATCAGTGCCATTGGCGGCCACTGTGATATCACTACCAGTGGGCACCAAATTATTTGTCGCTATACGATCCCCATTGGCATCCTTGCTAATAACCGTATGCGCGCCACTGCTATAATCTGCTGCTACAGTAGCTACTATCGCTGCTTTATCTGCAATGATAGAAGAAGAGGTCGTTGAATCCTGCGTACAGGAAGCAAGTGTTAGTAAAGAGAGCAATAAGCTAATCAGCTTTGTGTTTTTCATAATAGCCTCATTAAAAGTTATGGTTATAAGTCAGGGAAAATGAAAGCCCGGGGGTCGGGCGATTTCTAAAATATTGAACGTTCTCATCCAGAATATTGTCGATTCTGAAATCAATATTTGAATGCATGAAATTACGTCGTACCGAAAGATTTAATAAATTAACGTCATCCGCTTTCAATAAATTGCTTCTGTCGTAGTACATGTTTCTTTTTACATCAGCTTCAGCAGTAAATGACCACATGGCCAACGTATAGGTATAATGCAAACTGAAACTCTGCTGGTAATAACCGGGCAAAATCTTGCCATCAAAACTACCCACATCGGTTTTATTAACACTGTCAATCAAGGATATATTTGCATTGATCGATTGATTCGCAGTCGGCTCCAGTTTTATAGTTGATTCAAATCCCTGAATAACGGCATCAGAAATATTTTGCGGCACGCCTATGCCCTGTCCGTTGTAGATTCGAACAATTAGATCTTCGACTTTGTTATGATAAATGCCGGCATAGATTTCGGCATCATGTAACCAGCTATAAGGTTCATACCAGGCATAAGTAAAACCAACATCCATGTTGAGCGAGCTTTCCTGTTTCAGGTCAGCATTTCCCAGCAACAGGCCATCACCACCAAACAACTCATAAAACGACGGTATTCGATTATACTGGCCAACATTGGCAGTCAAATACGTACGACTATTAAACAGGTACTTTGCGCCAATCTGGGGATTGAGCAATCGATAGCTCTCATCGGATGCGGGCGTCACCGCTCCAAAACTATCGGTTACTGATGACAGTTGATCGTTTACTACCTGATAACGCGCCACAATATTTAGAATAAATCGCTGTTGATCAAAGTACGATACGTTTTCCACTGATAATTCTATTTGATCTCTTGTATTTATCCCGCTTTCAACCAGTGCCAGTGTACTCTCGCTATCGTAAGTTTCTCTGCTCAAGGCGGTGATAAGTTTCCATTGTTGCTGCAGCTTGTTTTTTTCTGCATAGAATTGCATCCCTGATTTTTTTGTCACACTTTCAGAATGCTGACTGAAAAAACCAACCTGTGCCAGTGAATCATCAAATTCTTCATTTTTTCCTGTGGCAAATAACTTTAAATTTAAATTAGAATCTTTCGACCAGGCATCATGGGCATTAATCTGAATAAGAAAATCATATTGCTGCGTATCAAGATGGGTCTGAACATCCGCATTATTGGTCGCACTGGGAATTTCTTTTTGCCGATCAAAAACATCAAGCCTTAATTCAGTATCGTATTGCTCACTAATCTGGTGCTTCCAGTTCGCCAGCATGGAAACATGCTCAACGCCATCATTGTTACGGTTTTCAACACGATCATCGGCCGGGTTATATTGCGTGCCATTGTCATTAACAAAACTGAAATCATTTTTACTGTTCAAATAACTGACACTCAGCAATACATCATCGTTACCGTAAGACACAGATGACGATCCACTTAATTTATAGGTATGAAAGCTGGCGACGCTGGCGCTGATTTGGCCAGTATTTTCTTCAGAGGATAATTTGGCTGACTGACGCGTTATGATATTTACTGCGCCACCGATAGAAGGACTGCCTAGTGCTAATGGCGTCGAACCGCGATAAATTTCAATACGTTCGATAACATTAACAGGGATCAGGCTTAAATCGACCGGGCCACCGGAAGCATTATTAAGAGGTACGCCATCCAGATAAATGATGACCTGCTCACTGCTGGCACCACGTAGCACCGCTGTAGACAAACTTCCTTCGCCACCACTGGAACGCATTTGCACGCCCACTTCCTGTTCCAGCACGTCCGGCAGGCTGACAAAATTATTTCGCAGGCGGTCCGCTTCGATCACAGAATTGGCCGAAGATGTGGTTGAGCTGTCAACTTCACCAATACGACTGTTGATTTGACCGTCATCGATCAAAACGTGTAATTCTTCTTCCTGGGCGCACACCGATCTGCCTGCCAATAAAATAAGCAGCACTGAAATTACAAAATTCGATGACTTGTAAACCGGGTATAACAAAGCTTTTCGCCCTAACCTTTCGCCAATATTGATCACGACGCATGTCGTAATAAAAAGAGGGAAATGGACGAGGTAAGATGGATGCTCTCTGAACAGATTACATCACTCATACACCAAGTCAGTCGCCCTCCGCAACTTCTGTATGAATTCATCAGGCCGGTCTACGGACTTATGGTGCGTATCCGAAGATACCCGATTCATTCCCTTCCCACGATAAATCGCAGTGGTTAAATGAATCTCACCAATCACCGTTGCGGGGGCAGTGTCAGATTTATCTGAGTGGTCTCAGACTCACTAACTTCCCGATTATCCTCTAATCAAAGAGGCACCTGATGTTGATATTTAAAACTGGTGTGGATGTTACATGATTAAGTTACGCAATGTCCAACTCTTCAATTTACTGTGAACTTTTCTATTGAACTTTTACAAATTGCCCATATCGAACCGTTTTGTTCATATTTGTTAACATTTCAGTACAATACGCCAAAAATAAAAATTACGGATATCCATAAATTGTTATTATGAATAATCAAGAAGCGATTCAAACTCTCAAAAAACACGTCAGTTCACACATCATCGGCCAGGAAATGCTGGTCGACCGGCTACTCATCGCCCTGCTCGCCGATGGCCATCTACTGGTCGAAGGCGCACCCGGCCTGGCCAAGACCAAGGCCATTAAGGTGCTCAGCGACGGCATCGAAAGCGATTTCCACCGCATCCAGTTCACCCCGGATTTATTGCCCGCCGACCTCACCGGCACCGAAGTCTACCGTCCTCAGGATGGTTCTTTCGTTTTCCAGCAGGGACCGTTGTTCCACAATCTGGTGCTCGCCGATGAAATCAACCGCGCCCCAGCAAAGGTACAGTCGGCGCTGCTCGAAGCCATGGCCGAACGCCAGATCACGGTCGGCAAGACCACCTACAAGCTGCCCGAGCTATTCATGGTGATGGCAACCCAGAACCCAATCGAACAGGAAGGCACCTATCCGCTGCCGGAAGCTCAGCTCGACCGCTTTCTGATGCACGTCAATATCGGCTACCCCGATGCGGCCGCAGAGAAACAGATTCTGGAACTGGCACGTCAGGAAGCACTCAGTGGCGAATGTAAAACCACTGCACCGAACATCACTATCAGCCAGAAAAGTATTTTCGCCGCGCGCAATGAGGTGCTTAACTTACACATGGCCGATAACCTGCAGGAATATTTACTGCACATGGTACTGGCCACGCGCAACCCGGCCGCTTATGGTGACGACCTCGGTAACTGGTCGCTGTATGGCGCCAGCCCGCGTGCCACAATCGCGCTCGATCGCTGCGCCCGCGCTCATGCCTGGCTGGCCGGTCGTGATTATGTCGGCCCGGATGATATTCAGGCGATTGCTTACGACGTGCTGCGTCATCGCATCATTCTCAGTTACGAGGCAGAAGCGGAAGGCATTACCCCGGACAAATTTATTAAAGAATTAATTAGCCGCATTGCGGTACCGTAAATTAATTCAACATAATCATTAAATAAAAACATTCACCGCAGAGGCGCCGAGGCGCAGAGAAAAACTTGCTTTTGATGAAACCATATTCAGTGACGAAGCCGCGCATGAAGTACACTAAAGCAACGACCAATACACACATAGTCCAATCTGGATTTTCTCAGCGTCTCAGCGCCTCTGCGGTAAACAAAATTTTTTTGTTCAATCAATAATCGTGTCCCGTAATATTCCACAAGCCGAAGGCCTTACCTGGATCAGCCCACAGTCGCTGATCCAGCTGCGCCATCTTGCCGCCAGGCTGCCGCTACACAGCAGCAAAATTCACGCTCGTCAGGGCGGCGCCTATCTGTCGTCGTTCAAGGGCCGCGGTATGGAGTTTGATGAGTCGCGCATGTATCTACCGGGTGACGACATTCGCAGCATGGACTGGAAAGTCACCGCGCGCACCAACCAGCCGCACACTAAAGTTTTTCGCGAAGAACGCGAACGCCCGGTACTACTCTGGCTCGATCTCAATCCGTCGATGTTTTTTGCCACGCGCGGTGCATTCAAATCAGTGATTGCCACGCAGGCCGCCAGTTTGCTGGCATGGAGTACGGTCAACAGCAATGACCGGCTCGGCGCGCTGGTTTTTGCCGGCGACCAGCACATCGAAATTCGACCCAAACGCGGCAAATCCGCCGCACTCGATTTTATTCGCCGAAGCTGTGACCATCCGGCATGGACGAACGACCCCGCACATCATCAGGCACGCAACATGAATCTGGCGGCATCACGTTTGCGCAAAGTGGTCAAACCGGGCAGCCTGATTTTCCTGATCAGCGACTTTCGCGAAATGGACGAGCAGGCTCGTTCACATATTATTAACCTGTCACGCCACAACAATCTGGTGCTGCTGCACGTATTCGATCCGTTCGAAACCGCATTACCCGAATCGGGCCAGTACAAGGTCAGTGATGGCGTGAACGAAGTTTCACTCAATACCACCAGCAATAAACTGCGTTCTGTTTATCAATCGCGTTTTGCCGAACATCAGCAGAAGCTGGTCAAACTGTGTCAGCAACACCGGATTCACTGGCTACCGGTATCCACCGAAGATGATGTGCTGGAGAGTTTACAAACGGGACTGGGTATTCACGACAGCAAGAACAGTCAGTTCAGAGCCGGTAAATAATCATGGATAGCTCAACACCGACAACGCTGGAACTGCGCGACATTCATTTGCCCGAACCGATTTCGTGGTGGCCACCAGCACCGGGGTGGTGGTTTTTACTGGGCACCCTGTTGCTGATAATACTTACTGCTTTTTTATTCAAACAGTATCAGAAAAAACAGGCTTTGAAAAAACAGGTGCTGGCTGAATTCGATACTATCTGTACTCAGTTCCAGCATGATAAAAACCAGACTGCGCTGGTGCAGTCGCTGTCGATTTTATTGCGCCGCACCTGCATCAGTTTTTATCCTCGCAGTGAAGTAGCCAGCCTGACTGGCACCGCATGGTTACAATTTTTAGATAGCACCAGCAGGGAAAAAATATTTAACACCGAATACGGCCAGCTGCTGATCACCGCGCCTTATTTTTCCGCAACCACATCGCTGGATATTGATGCAGAGCAACTCATCAACCTGTGTGAACGCTGGCTAAAAACTCAGCCCGATAAAAACCATGGCAAGGCAGGTACAAAACCATGATGTATTTTGTCTGGCCGTGGGCTTTTGCATTATTACCACTCCCCTGGTTACTGCGCCTGATATTACCGCGCGCAGCCAGCAGCAACTCAGCCGCCCTGCACGTACCTTACCTGCAGGACTTTCAGATCAGTTCCGGCCCGGCAGGCGTCGGCAAAAATATCCGACGCTGGCCCCTGTTCATTTATGCATTACTCTGGCTCTGCCTGCTCGGTGCCGCCGCACGACCACAGTGGATTGGCGACGCCATTGAATTGCCCGTCAGTGGACGCGACCTGATGATGGCGATTGATTTATCCGTCAGCATGGATGAACCATTTACCGATAACTACAACAGCATCAATAAACTGGACGCTACCAAATTCGTTGCCGGTGAATTTATTGATAAACGTGTCGGTGACCGCATCGGCCTGATTCTTTTTGGCGATCAGGCGTATATGCAGTCACCTTTAACGTTTGACCGAACCACGGTAAAAGTTTTGTTGAATGAAGCTTTTATCAGGCTCGCCGGTCAAGCCACCGCCATTGGTGACGCCATCGGTCTGGCAGTGAAACGCTTCAGCGAACACGATAGTGAAGATCGTATATTGATATTGCTAACTGACGGCAGGAACACGGCGGGTGAAATTGAGCCAGAAAAAGCCGCCGAGCTAGCTATAAAAAAAGGCCTGAAAATTTATACCATTGGCATAGGCAAGCATTACAGTCGTGATCTCGATGAAAATACTCTAAACGTTATTGCCCAGACCACCGGTGGCCGCTATTTCCGCGCACACGACATTGAAGAACTGCAAAAAATTTACCAGCTGCTCGACCAGCTCGAACCGGTTGAAAAAGACCACCAGACTTATCGACCGACGTGGTCATTATTTTACTGGCCGCTGTCGGCCGCGATGTTTTTCGCCGGCCTGCTGGCGCTGGCTAAATGGCGAGGTGTGGCATGATCGAAGCCTTACACTTTGTGCGACCGATGTGGTTCTACGCGTTTATTCCGCTGCTTGTGTTGCTGATTGTTTTATATCGCCACCACGGCAGCAGCATGAACTGGAAAGCTGTCTGCGATGAAAAACTGCTGCCGTATATTTTAAGTCAGCACAGTAGCAAGTCGAGCCACTTGCCTCTGTTGCTGGCGGCAGTGGCTGCCAGCCTCGCCATTATCGCCGCCGCCGGCCCGGCCTTTGAAAAATTACCAAAGCCGGTTTACCGCGAACAATCCACACTGGTGATTCTGATGGATCTCTCACAGTCGATGGATGCCAATGACCTGAAACCGAACCGGATGGAACGCGCCAAACTCAAACTGCTGGATATTTTAAAATCACGCAAGGCCGGACAGACCGCGCTCATTGTTTATGCGGCTGATGCTTTTACCGTGACGCCGCTCACCGACGACACCAACACCATTGCCCATCTGGTGCCAACACTGGAAACAGGTCTGATGCCTACGCAGGGCAGTCATGCTTACACCGCAATCGATAAGTCTCTGGAACTGTTACAGCAGGCCGGTGCCGGCGGCGGTGACGTATTACTAATCACCGACGAGATCATGGATCGCGACATGCAGTCTATCGTGAAGCTGCGATCCAGTGGCTATCGTTTATCGATACTCGGTGTAGGCACCGAAGATGGTGGTCCGATTTCATTAAAAGGCGGATTTCTGCAGGATAGTAGCGGCGCCATTATCATTCCGAAACTCAATCCGGAAAGTTTGCAGCGGGCTGCACTCAGCGGTGGCGGCCTTTACGCCAGCATTCAGGCCAACGATGCTGACATCAATAAATTAAATAAATTATTCAGTTCGTTAAAAGTGAAAAACGAAAATAGTGAAGCCAGCGACAGCATGGAACTGACCGCTGACACCTGGCAGGAAGAAGGCCCGTGGTTGTTACTGCTAGTGATTCCGCTGGTTGCGCTGTGGCCGAGAAAAGGCTGGCTGTTATGTTTTACCGCGCTGATTCTGCCGATACCCGATCCGGCGTATGCGCTGGACATGGATCACCTCTGGCGCAACCCTGACCAGAAAGCCATGCAGTTATTCAATGCCGGCGATGCCCAGGGCGCGGCCGAACAGTTCCAGAAAAACGACTGGAAATCTGCGGCACATTATCGCTCCGGTGATTATGAAAAATCTGTCAAAGCATTGCAGACACCGACTACCAGCGATGATTATTACAACAAAGGCAATGCGCTGGCAAAACTGGGGAAGTTACCGGAAGCAGTCGAGGCTTACGACGAATCGCTGAAGCTTAACGCCAATAATGAAGATGCGAAATTTAACCGTGAGCAGGTCAAGCAGGCGATTAAAGAACAGCAGCAACAATCTCAAGACAGTGATGACAAAGGCGATAAGGGAGAAAACAGCGACGACGCCAAAGATTCACAACAAGGCAACAAAGACAATAAAGACCAGCAGGACGATCAGCAAAAACAGGACGGTGATAGTCAGCAGGACCAGGAAGATCAACAGAACCAGCAGCCGGGCGATGCAGAAAAAAAAGACGACGCCGAATCAAAACAACAGGACGGCAAAGAACAAAACCAGAGCGATGAGCAGGAGCAATCGCCCGAGCAATCCGCAGAGCAACAGCAGCAGGATAAAGATAAAGTTGAGCAGGCCATGAAAGACGCCCGGCAGGATGAAGAAAAAGATTCTCAGGAGCAGGCAAGCGAAGAGCAGCAGCAAGCACTACAACAGGCCAGTCAGATGGAAGAAGTTGAACTCAGTGAAGATGATCAGGCCATAGAACAATGGCTGAAGCAGGTACCGGATAATCCGGATCAGCTACTGCGCCGTAAATTCCTGTACCAGTATAAAAACATGCCGCAGAAAACACCCAGTGAACAGCGCTGGTGATTTTTTTAGAGATGAGATGATGAGATCACAGATAAAACTTTTACTCGTATCAATTTTTTTACTGTTATTTTTAAACACCGCCCAGGCCGCTAATATTGTGGCCTCTCTGGATCGCAGTGAAATTTTTCTCGACGAATCGTTCCGCGTGAGTTTCGAAGCAGATGGCGCTGTCGATGACGATCCGAATTTCAGCCCGCTCAGCAAAGACTTCGATATTCTCAACCAGAGCCAGAGCACCAACATGTCTTTTGTTAATGGCCAGTACAGTCGCAAGGCAATCTGGAGTGTGGAGTTAATGGCGAAATCGGCGGGAGCACAAACGATTCCTTCCATCGCCTTCGGTAAGGACCAGAGCCCGGCTTTACGTATCCAGATCAAAGACCCGGCCACCGCTAAAAAACCTTCCGGCAGTAATGATCAGGATGTATTTATCCAGGTGGAAATAGATCAGGACAAAGCCTGGGTACAGTCACAGGTCATCGTCAATGTTCGCCTGTTCAGCCGCATCTCGATGAACAACCTTCGTAGCAGTGAAGCAATAACCAGTGATCCAGACGCCATTATAAAACCACTGGGCAACCCTACCAGCTATGAAGCATTTAGAAATGGCGTGCGTTATGCTGTATATGAAACACGCTATGCCATTTTCCCGCAGCATAGCGGTACGCTGGAATTTAAACCGATGATTTTTGAAGGTCTGGTTAGCCGCAGCCGTTCGCAATCTCTTTTTGATCAGCTCATGAATACCGGCGAACGCAAACGTGTACGCTCTAACAGTGTCCGCATCGAAGTTCAGGCCAAACCTGACAACATCAAACAATCCGACTGGTTGCCCGCCAGCAATATCAGCCTGACTGAAGATTGGTCGGAAGATGTCACCGCGCTCAAAAATGGCGAGCCGGTGACCCGCACCATCACCATCAACGCCGACGGCATGATGGCAGAGAACCTGCCTGACCTGAACATGGCTGATATCAAGGAGTTGAAGCAGTACCCTGATAAGGCGGTGATTGAAAACAGGGCGACCGACAAGGGGATTTCCAGTAGCAAACAGATTAAAGTCGCGCTGATTCCGACCCGCTCCGGTGGTTTCAAACTGCCGGCCATTTCTATTCCATGGTGGAACACCGAAACCAGCCAGCAGGAAGTCGCGCGCCTGCCGGAAAAACTAATCCGCGCACGCGGCGAAGCGGCCAATACAACACCGATTGCACCAGAGCCAACAACCACACCGGTGGCAACAGAAAAAGATGAAGCCGTCGACCTCGCTAGTCCGACTGTTCAAATCGAGCAGGCCGGTTACTGGCCGTGGCTGAGCCTGGCATTGGGCGCGGGCTGGCTGATCACCCTGATCGCGCTGTTCCGCAAAAAAACCGTCGCCGCTGATGCCGTTATCAAAACCCGGCCTGATCATTCATCGCTACGTGCACTCGAAAAAGCGGTGCACCAGCACACCAGCAACAACGATGCCGGCCAGACGAAGGACGCCTTATTAAACTGGGCCAGGGCACGCTGGCCGGAACACGCCATCAACAGCCTGGTCGACATCGGCAAAAATGCTTCCGCGCAACTGACTACAGAAATCAATGCGCTTAACGCTGCACTCTACGGTTCCAACACCAGTCAGTGGCAGGGTCATACTCTGAGCGATGCTTTCAAAACCTTCCTGGAGCAGAAAGCCGTCTCTCAGAAAAATGAAAATAAACCACTGGAGCCACTGTATAAAGCCTAATAACCCCATTGATAATCACTTGCATTAAATATTTATCACTATAATCTATGGAAAGTTATTCATTCTAAAATTTTTAATCCTAAGGAATTGCCATGAATTTTGAATCATTTGCGGAAGCGCTTTCTTTCTTTTACTGGGGCGCTTTCATCCTTGCTCTCATCCTCGGTGTCATCGTTAACAAAACCAATTTCTGCACCATGGGCGCGGTTTCCGACATGGTCAACATGGGCGATAACAATCGCATACGTGCCTGGTTTCTGGCCATCGCTGTCGCGACTCTGGGCGTCACCCTGCTCGAATACCTGAGTATGCTCGATGTAAATTCCACTTTCCCACCCTACCGCGCCAGCCAGCTCATCTATGGCGAAAACCTGATCGGTGGCCTGCTGTTTGGTATCGGCATGACACTGGCCAGCGGCTGCGGTAACAAAACCCTGATCCGCATCGGTGGTGGTAATCTCAAATCCATTATCGTATTTGCCGTCATCGCAGTGATTTCTTATTACATGATCAACCCCTTCCCCGGCAGCGATAAAACATTATTCAGCGTATTGTTCTACGACTGGATTCGCCCGCTCTCGATCAACCTGACTACACAACAGGACATCGGCGCGATGATCGCCGGTGGCGCTTCAGCCACCGCCAAACTGGTTAGCGGTCTGGTCATCAGCCTTGCCCTGCTCGTGTTCGTGTTCAAGTCGGCCGATTTCAGAGGCAGCAAAGACAATCTGCTCGCCGGCATTGTGGTCGGTGCGGTAATTCTGGGTGGCTGGTATATCAGCAGCAACGTCACCATCGAAGCCGAAGATGAAGCCTACACGCTGAGTGATTACTACGACAACTGGGCGATGATTTCCGATGACAATGAAGGCAAACCAGCTTCAGGTCGTACCCTCAGTTCGCAATCGTTCACCTTCATCAATCCGATTGGCCAGACTTACGGCTACATCAAAGACGGTTTTGACAGCGCCCTGCTCACCTTCGGTCTGATTTCCGTGTTCGGTGTTATTCTCGGTTCATTCATCTGGTCACTGGTCAGCCGTTCGTTCCGCATCGAATGGTTTGTTGATGCAAAAGATTTCACCACACATCTGATTGGCGCGGTGCTCATGGGCTTCGGCGGCGTACTGGCGCTGGGCTGCACCATCGGCCAGGGCATCACCGGCGTCTCCACGCTGGCGCTGGGTTCCATCTTCACCTTAGTCGCGATCATCTTCGGCTGCGCGCTGACCATGAAAATTCAGTACTACAAAATGCTGCACGAAGACGCCGGTTTTGTTGCTGCCTTGCTGACTTCACTGGTTGATATGAAACTGCTGCCTGCCTCGATGCGCAAGCTCGAAGATATGTAATTATCCGTGCTGCATAAATATTTAAAATCCAACACAAGCATACTGCCATTTTTGGCAGCATTGTTTTTTTTGCAGCCGGCTAACGCCGGGAGTGACTACGCAGCGATCACCACCGCGATGCAGGTGGAGCATATCTCGGCACACACCTATTACGTGAAAGGCGTCTCCGGCATTGCCACCGAGAACGAAGGTTTTATCTCCAACGCCGGCTTCGTTGTCACCAAAGAAGGCGTGGTTATCTTCGATGCGCTGGGCACACCCTCACTGGCTGCCGCCCTGCTCGAACGCATCCGCAAAATAACCGACCAGCCGATCAAACTTGTTGTCGTCAGCCATTACCATGCAGACCACATCTACGGCCTGCAGGTTTTCAAAAACCTGGGCGCTGAAATTTATGCGCCTGAGGGTTCATCGACATACATCAATTCAGAAGCCGCCGCACAACGACTGGAAGAAAGGCAGTTGTCCCTGTACCCGTGGGTAAATGATGAGACTGAAATCATCATTCCCGATGCCATCATCTCCGGCCAGAAACGTTTCAGCCTTGGCGGCCTCGATTTCACCATCAACTATCTCGGCAAGGCACACTCCGACGGCGACCTTGCCATGCTGGTTGAACAGGATCGCGTATTATTTTCCGGCGATATTATCTTTGAAGGCCGCGTACCGTTTGTGGGCAACGCCAACACTAAACACTGGTTGAAAACATTAACCGAACTCGAAACTGGCGGCCTTGCCGCGCTCATTCCAGGCCACGGTGCCGCCTCTAAAAATCCCGCCTCAACCATTTCACTGACACGCCGTTATCTGGCTTATCTACGTGAAACCATGGGACTGGCGATTGATGACCTGACTCCTTTTGATGAAGCCTACGATGAAGTCGACTGGTCAGAATTCGAAAACGTGCCTGCCTTCAAAGAAGCCAATCGCATCAATGCCTACCAGGTTTATCTTTCCATGGGCAAAGAGCTATTTGAGAAGTAACTGACGATAGCTCATCACATTAACCTGTATTCCGCTTTCAGTTTAAGCCTGCTGCATATCCCATAACCTTACTTTTTACATCTATACTGACCTGAGTTAAAAGTTAATAAACCTCATTTAAAACTCACAGGGAGTTCAGTATGAATCTGGTCTACAAACACGAAAAATCTCTTTTTATTATTACCGCCGTTTTATCTGCACTGCTCTGGCTGGTGCTCATCGGTGTCACCTTCGGCATTGCACTGGTCTACATACTACTGGGCTACCTGTTTTTCCTGTTTGCACATTCGGCCTTCATCTCCCACTTAAAAGGCTCCGGCGTCAAGATCAGTCAGGACCAATATCCCGATTTGCATGAGCGACTGGTAAAAAGTTGCGCCAAAGTTGGCCTCAAGGTCATCCCGGAAGCCTATCTATTAAGAACCGATTTTTTCAATGCGCTGGCCACACGCTTTCTCGGCAAAAACTTCGTTGTCCTGTTTACCGATGTGGTCGATGCGCTGGAAGATCGGCCTGATGCTATCGACTTTTATATCGGCCATGAACTCGGACACATCCACAGAAAACATTTAGTCTGGAACGGCTTTATTATACCGGGCTCCATCTTCCCGATCATCGGCACGGCACTGCGCAGAGCCGAAGAATATACCTGTGATCGTTACGGCGCTGCCTGCTGCCAAAGCGAAGATGACATCAAAGCCGCCATCGCCGCCA
>Ga0224496_10000587_pt1 | contig 24928 bp, 24 predicted proteins | sample SF_Jul11_sed_USG_2_FD_168127 | JGI IMG/M metagenome (GOLD analysis project Ga0224496, IMG submission 168127) | Sediment microbial communities from San Francisco Bay, California, United States - SF_Jul11_sed_USGS_8_1 | ecosystem: Environmental > Aquatic > Marine > Sediment | place: USA...
CATGTCCATTTCACGGGCAGGAGGATTAGGCGAGATGTCACCCGCCAGAGCGATCAACTCATCCGTGCTTTTGCCCATTGCCGACACGACAACAATGACCTCGTTGCCGTCCCGATGGGTATCGGCGACCCGGCGAGCGACCCGACGAATCCGGTCAGGGTCACCGACCGAGGTCCCGCCAAACTTTTGAACTATGAGTGCCATGGCCATTCTCTTCGCAGCAACGGTCCGCCATTCTACAAGCCCCCATCGGGCTTCCCTGCGTCAATGGCCAGACGCACCGGACGCGAGCCCGATCGAGGCATCTAAGATGCCGCTTCGTGTCACGATCCAAAGAAAACAAAGAGGCCGCCCGTAAGGCACGCCAGAAGCAAGCCCAACGCGAACAGCTTCTCAGAACCCTCAAGAGATTCCTCATCGCCACCGTTGCGGTTGTGGTGGTGCTGGGCCTCTCATCGCTGTTCAGAAGGGACACCGGGCCGCTCGGCGCGGCCTACGACAACGTGCGTACCTTCCCGGTTGCGTGCGGTGGCGAGGCTCCCGAGTACCCGACCCGCAAAGCGTTCACCGAAGCGGCCGATCAAGGCCTGACGGAGAACGCCACGGCCACCATCGTGACTTCTTGCGGGACCATTGAAATGGACCTCGACATCAGCATCGCGCCAGACGCAGCCAACACGTTCGCATTCCTAGCCAACCAGGGCTACTACAACGGCACGGCCGCTCATCAACTCAAGACCGACTTCGTCAAGTTTGGCGACCCGACCGCCACCGGCCGGGGAAATCCGGGCTTCACCTTCCAGGGCGAAAAGCCCCCGGCCGGATTTGAATACACCCGTGGCATGGTGGCGCTCGGCCTCAACGACACCCAGCGCAACGACGGCCAGTTCTTCATAGTTCTGGCGGACAAGTCGACCAGGGCTCCCAACTTCAGCCCGAGCGGCCTGGTTACCAGCGGCCAGGACGTTCTTGACCTGATCGCCGCCATTCCTGTGCAACTTGGTGAGATCCCCGAAATCAGCCAGCCGGCTGAGACGATCTACATCGAGTCGATCACGGTCAACCCCTAAAACCGTCGATTCACCAACCAAAGGCGGTACCGTCGCACCATGGCCGTAGACCTCCACACACATTCCCGCGTATCCGATGGGTCCGATAGTCCCTCCGACTTGATCGCCAACGCCGCATCAGCCGGACTGGCCGCCATCGCCCTGACCGACCATGACACGCTTGACGGCCTCGACGAAGCCCAGCTGGCAGCAGATCGTCACGGTATCCGACTCATCAGAGGCGTCGAGCTTTCGCTCGAGTGGTCCCGGGGCGGCATGCACCTCATCGTTTTGTTCCTGGGAAGAGATGGCCCCCTCCAGGCCCGCCTGTCCGATCTCCAGGCTGCCAGGGATACCCGCAACACCCGAATGGTGGACCTTCTGCAGTCTCTTGATTACGACATCACGCTCGACGAACTCATCGCCGAAGCTGGAGGTGGCGTGGTCGGGCGACCCCATATGGCGGCGATTTTGGTGCGCAAAGGCTATTTTCCCGATCCTCCAGCCGTCTTCGATGAGCTGTTGGCCACCGGTCGGCCCGGCTACCTCGGACGCGATCGGCTCGATCCGGTCGAAGCGATCCAGCTCGCCAGGAAGAGCAAGGGTGTACCGATCATCGCCCACCCCCACACCCTCGGACTCGACACCGCCGACGAATACGCCGAAGCAATAAGCCGGCTGAAGGCGGCCGGTCTGTCGGGCATCGAGTGCCACTATGGCGACTACCCGCTGTCCCAACAGCAAGAACTTGCCGACACCACTCGCCGTTTTGGGCTGATTCCGTCCGGCGGCTCCGACTATCACGGGACGTACAAAGCGGGTCTCGAGCTCGGGGCCGGACGAGGCGAACTGCACGTTCCCGACACGGTGTTGGAAGAGCTAGAAGCCGACCAGTGACCAAGGGGATGGGCCGCGCCGCCTTGATCGTTTCGGCGGGCATTCTGCTATCTCGAATCCTCGGTTTGGTGCGTGAATCAGTCATGGCCGCTCTCCTCGGAGCGGGCACGGATGCAGCGGTCTACGTTGCCGCCTTCGCTATCCCTGACGTCCTGTACTACCTGATGGCCGGCGGATACCTGTCGATCACGTTCATTCCGATCCTGTCCCGCCACCTCGCCGACGACGACGAAGCGGGTCAGTGGAACTCATTCACGGCGATTGCCAAGCCAGTGACCACGGCCATGGTGCTCATCACCGGGACAGCCATGGTCTTTTCGAACCAGCTGGTCGACTTGGTCTATGTCACGCTGCCCCGATTGTTGGACAGCGACGCCACCGTGGCGCTCGGGCCGTCAGAGCTTTCCCAGGTCGCCCACCTGACCCGGATCGTGCTGCCCGCCCAAACCTTCTTCATGCTCGGTTCGCTTCTGGCCGCGGTCCAGTATGCCCATCGTCGATTCGCCCTCCCATCGTTGGCGCCGCTCGTGTACAACCTGGCGATCATCATCGGTGGGGCGTTAGGGCCTTCGCTTGGCCTGGCAGGGCCGGAAGGGTTCGCCTGGGGAGCACTGGCTGGTGCGGCGCTCGGAAACTTTGGCCTCCAGCTCTACGGTGCCCGCCAGGTCGGGCTCCGCTGGGTCAAGGGAATTGCCTGGCGAACCCCCGTCATGGGTGAATACCTCAGGCTGGCCATACCGCTGATGCTCGGGCAATCGATCGCGGTCCTCGATGCCCAGTTCATCCCGATCTTCGGACAGACGTTGGGCGAATCGGCGATCTCTCAGCTGTACTACGGTCGACGCCTCAACATGTTCCCGGTCGGGATCATCGCCCAGGCTGCCGGAGTGGCCGCATACCCGTATCTGGCAAGACTGTCGGAAGAAGGGAAGCTTTCCGAGATGTCCGCGGTGCTCACCAGGGCGCTGCGCTACACGATCTTTGCCGGCTTCGGAGCGGCCGCCGCCGTCTATGCGGCTGCGGCTCCGGCCGTCCGTCTCGCCTATCAGCGTGGTGACTTTCTCAGCAGCGACACAGTGGCCGTATCCGTCGCTTTGACCATCTACAGCTTTTCGATCCCTTTGTGGGGCGCCCACCAGGTCTACTCCCGGGGCTTCTATGCCCGGCGAAAGATGTGGACGCCGGTGGGGATCGGCACGCTGTGGACAGTGGTAGGAGCCGGGATCTACTGGTGGTTGGTCGGTAACTACGGCGCAGTCGGCCTGGCCACTGCCAGCGTGGTCACCATGGCGTTATACACGTTGCATCTGGGCGCGGCCTGGCACCGGCAGCGAGATGTCTCGGGTTTCCGGGATCTTCTCGGAGTCACCGGGCGATCGGCGCTGGCCGCCGCCGCGGCGGGGGCGGCCGGGTTGGAAATTGTCAGATTCGTGACCGGCCCGGCCGGATCGATCAGACCGTTGGGATCAGTCGCCGGTCTCGGGGTCGCAACGATCGTGGTCGGAGGAATCTTCCTGGCAGGCATCCGATTGATGGGCGGGACCGAGATGTCAGAACTACGAGCCTCGCGGGGCGTCCCCGACTGAAGGCGGCGGAGCCGAATTCACCAGCGGTGGCCCACTCGCACTAGCTCCAAGGTTGCCCACTCCGGTTCGCTGCATGTCTCCCCAGACCTTTTTCTTTGGGTTCCAGAACAGCGAACGGACCCGCCACCAGACGGACCGCTGTCGCAACCCAAGATGTTCACCGAGTGTATACATGAGCAATCTCAGCGTCGACGCCCCGTCCGAGTAATAGCCAAACCGGTCATCGAGATAGAGCGATGCAATCGAGTTCGCCGTCCCAAGCAGGAGAGCGATCAAGATGAGTGGCAGCGCCACCTCCGGGTTCAGGAATCCGGTGAGCAGCGAAACCGGCACCAAGATCCACCCGGTGAATTCCAGGACCGGGGCAATGAATTCGAAAGCGATGAACGAGGGCCAGGCAACCATCCCGATGAATCCGTAGCGCGGGTTGAAGATCATCCCCTTGTATTGCCAGATCACCTGGATGAGTCCCCGATGCCACCGAATGCGCTGCTTCTTGAGCACCTTCCAAGTCACCGGCACCTCGGTCCATGCGACGGCATCAGCCGAATAGACGATCCGATAATCGCGATTGGTCTGGCGGTAGTGGCGATGAAGTCGCATCGTCATTTCCATGTCCTCACCAAGATGATCGTTGCGGAACCCCCCGACTTCGGTCACGGCCGCTTTCGAGAAGATGCCGAACGCACCCGAGATAATCAACAGTGACCCCATCCGCGACCACCCGGGACGGGCCGAAAGAAACGACCTGATGTATTCGACCACTTGTGCCATCTCGATGGCCGTGCGGGGAAGGGCCACTTTCGTCACCTTGCCGAGTCGGACCTCGCACCCGTTGAGCGGTCGGACATTGCCACCCACCGCAATGGTGCGTTGCCGATCTTCGACAAAGTGTCGGGCGGCGTGAATCAGCGCATCGGATTCGAGGACCATGTCGGCATCGGTTGCCATGAAGTAGGGATACTGCGAAACGTTGATACCGGCGTTGATCGCGTCAGACTTGCCGCCGTTCTCCTTGTCGACGAGCACCACCGGATGCGGCAAACGACTCTTGTAGAGGCGCCGGATCTTCTGGGTCGGTATTGCATTGCGGAATGGAAAGTCGATGGGAACCATGTCGAAGGCTTCGACCATGCGCTGGACGGTGTCGTCTTTCGAACCATCATTGACGACAATGATTTCCATATTGGGATAATGCAACATGGCCATTGACCGGACAGAGTCTGCGATCCCGGCCGCTTCGTTGTACGCAGGGATGACGATGGAAATCGGGGGGGTGGTATCGGACGTGATCATGTCCTGAATGCGTCCGTGCCTGCTCACAAACCGGTCGGACGAGAGGGCCCGGTACGACAGGGTTGCGACCACCAGAATCTGCACCTGCATCACGATCACATAGAAGATGATGAAGAAATTGAACGTTTGAACGATCGTACTGAGCATGGGCGGACTGTCAGGTTGGGGTCGTCGCCATTCTGGTCGCTCGGCCGAAGAAACCAACGCACCCCGTCATCAAGCCCGCATCCGCAACGCATCTACGTAGGCCGGGTTCAGTCCGGCGACCAGGAAGAACTCTGCTTTGCCGGCCCGCACGAGCGAAGAAATCAGGTCCTCGGCGGCGATCCGATCGGTCGCGTCGTCCGAGCGCAACGCGTCGACGGCGCCACCCGCAACCCCGGATGACAACAACACGGCAGCTGCCGCATCACGGGCATAGGGATCCGGATGATCCAATGACGCACGGAGCGCTTCGTTGCCTCCCGGGACTTCAACCAGGGCCGCGGCGGCATTGTGACGAACCCACCACGACTGATCACTGAGCGCTCTTCGGAGCCAAGGAATGGCCTGGCGATCGGTTCGCCTGCCCAGCGCCGAGGCGGCCTGGGCACGCACTTCCCATTGTGTATCGCCGAGAAGTTCGAGCAACGAGGGAACCGCTCGGGGAGTTCCGGCTCTCCCGAGCGCCGCGGCCGCCCTCATCCTCAGATCGACGTCTGCGGACGAAAGCGCCTGAACCAGCGCACCTTCCGCCCGAATATCGCCGATCAGACCCAACGTTCTTGCGATCAGCGGTCGGTACTTTCCAGTGCCCTGCAAGTATCGCGACATCTCGGGAACCGCCTCTCGACCGAATGCGAAGAGGGCGTCTGCGATCCTTTGGGCATTCCATTCGTCCTGATGTTCCATGCTGGCAAGCAGGCTCTTCACAGAGTGAGGATCACCAATGTTGGCCAGCGCAGCTGCGGCCTGCACCCGAATCTCAGGAACCACGTCGCGCAGCATGAAGACCAGGTCGGTGACGGTAGTGGGGTCTGCCACTTCGCCGAGCGCTTCGACTGCCCCTACTCGTTGGGCGCGATCCTTGGATTTGAGACCTTTCAGGAACCGGTCGACGAGACCCATGTCCCGGGCTGCCGTGAGCAGTCGCTGGCGATCTTCGCCCTGGAGCATTCGCATGTACTCGAGTACCACTGATCTGAACTCGGGATCAGCCGCATAGCGTCGAAAACCACGTGATCCGGGATCGCCCCGGACGATGAGTTCACCGACAAAGTCGACAAAACGAGCCCGGCGTCTGGCGATTCGCCGCCGACGCGCGCCGCTGACACCCTTGAGAAGGAACAGTGCCACAGCCGAAATGAGCACCAGTCCGCCCAGGGCAATGAGGACCGCTACCGCGAGGTCAGCCACCCTGGGGCCTGTCGCGGATCTGTACCTTGACCCTGGCGATGATCTCTCGAACCGAGAACGGTTTGCGGACGTAATCGGACGCCCCTGATTCGAGCGATCTGACGATGTCCTCTTCGTTTGAGACGCCCGAAACGATGATGACCGGGGTTTTGAGGCCCGCCTGACGCCATCGCTGGACTACCTCCTGGCCGAGAAGTCCCGGCAGAAGGTGGTCGATCAAGATGACGTCGAACGGTTCTGCGAGCGCCAAATCGTACGCTTCGAGCCCATCATCGACGGTCGTTACTTCACAACCCGCAGCTTCGAGCGAGCGCGTCAGAAGAAAGGCTACGGCCCGTTCATCGTCAACTACGAGAATCTTTGGTTTGATCATGCGCCTATCCGACCACCAACCATCCGGGCTCTGGCGGTGCAATCAGTCGCTATTCCTCTACCTGTTCTTGTTCTGCCATGGTGACCAACCGCTCGACAAGCGGGGCAAAGACGCGATAGAACATGGCCGCGTCGCCGGCGGCAAACAGTCGCTCCATCACCGGCAGCGCGCCCACTATTCGGCGCGCCGGAAATGCTGCCGGGGTTGAAGCAAGGCTGCCTGCCGCATACACCGTATTGTCGTTCCACACGAGGAATGGCGACCGCAACGCGATCCCCTTTGCCTCAAGTAGAGCAGCTCCCCGGTCGTTGACGGGAAGGTTGATCCACAACGTTGTATCGGCAGCAGAATCGGCTTCTATAAGGGCAAACCAGGAATTCAAGGCAATATCTGGATATTCGGGGTCCTCGTCACTCAAAACCCGCGGCGCCAGTGCGTTGAGATGCTCCGGGAGCAGCACGACGAGCCCGGGGTCGATGGCCCGATCCCCAACAGTCGACCCGACCAACACAATTCCCGGCCCACCGTAATCCCAGGTCCCGGGGTGCAGCCGCTGGACGACCGGAGTTACCTCTTGGAGATCCTGATATGCCCGACCTGTCCACCCGGTCGCATCGATACCGAATACTCCCTGAAGCAGTTCCGAGGTGGCGGGGTCGGTCGGCTCGTGCATCATGTTGAACTCGCCCATGATGACTGATCCCTCGTCAGCCCAGCGAATGACATCGAGCGCATGTGATCTTGGGAATGAAGGGGTGATCCGAACCTCTCCATTCGGATCCAGGTCGGCTTGATCGTTCACGTAGACACCGTATGCATCGACCAACATAACGAGGTCTGGTCGCTCGGCTGGCCAGGTGCCGAAGGGACGACCCCCGGGACTCGAGCCCACATAATCGGTCGCATTGTCGAATGGCACCTTCAGATATTTCATCATCAGCCCAACCCCGTTGTGCTGCCTCCGGTCAGATTCGAAAACCGTTGAGTCGTAGACCAGGAGATCCAAATCCCGATCAGGCATAGTCATCCATCGAAGCCACCCTCCGAAAGGCAACCCGGCGATGACGACCAACCCGACCCACGAGAGGGCCAGAAACAGGCGATTGGCCGACCTACGCTTCACTGAGCCTGGTCGATGAACCGGCTCAACTTGCCGGCTTCGCTCACTCCCGGAGGTGGCGGAACCGGCCTGAGGCGACTACTGGCCTGGCGCACGGCGGCTACCCAGGCTGATGGCTCCGGACGCGGACCGGGTCTGCGGTTCTGCTCCTCTTCGAGGGCGAAAGCCACAGCCGCGACGATGGCGGCTGCCTCTTGCTCACCGGCACCACCTTTAATGATCATCGGGCAGCTCCACCAACTCGACCAACGTTCCCGACAGGGTTTTTGGATGGATGAACGCGATCTTGGCACCCCGCCCACCAGGACGAGGTTCCTGGTCGATGAGCCGGACGCCTTCGCCGGCGAGCTCCTTGAGTGCCGCGTCAATGTCGTCGACCGCAAATGCCAGGTGATGCATGCCTTCGCCATTTCGCTCAAGAAAGCGACCAACCGGGCCATCCTTCGACAGCGGCTGAAGTAGCTGGACGAACGAACCCCCCAAGGGCAACATCGCCTCTTCGACATCCTGGGAGGCCACGGTCTCTCGATAGAGCGGTCGGATACCGTACAGGCGTTCGTACTCAGCCAGGGCGGCATCGAGGTCGAATACTGCCAGACCGACGTGGTCAATGTTGTAGAGGCGCACGATCCGAGTGTAAACGGGTTGAGTACCATGAGTCGCACACAGGAGGAAATCGATGACGGCCGTAATCGCTGGCGCAAAACGTACCCCGATCGGGAAGTTTGGTGGTGGGCTCGCATCCGTTCGAGCCGTCGACCTGGGCGCGACCGCTATTCGGGCGGCGCTGGGCGATCTCGATCCACAACAAGTCGATGAGGTCATCTTTGGTCAGGTGCTCCAGGCAGGCGAGGGACAGATCACCGCTCGGCAGGCGGCGGTCCTGGCGGGTTTGCCGATGACCGTGCCATCATTGACGATCAACAAGGTATGCCTCTCGGGCTTGGCCGCCATCGGGATGGCCAATCGTTCGGTGCTACTTGGCGAGTCCAAGTTCGTTGTCGCGGGCGGCATGGAATCAATGAGCAACGCCCCTTACGTCATGCCCAAGGCCCGCTGGGGAGCTCGCCTCGGTGACGCAGAACTTATCGACGTGATGATGCACGACGGGCTGTACTGCTCGTTTGACCAATGCTCGATGGGTAGCGCCTCCGATATCAAGAACGACCAGCTCGGCATCGGCCGAGTCGAACAAGATGCGTGGTCGGCCAGAAGTCACGAGCGGGCCGAAGTCGCGTCGCGGACTGGCATCTTCACCAGAGAAATCGCCCCGGTCGCCGTTACTCAACGAAGAGGTGAGCCAGTCACCATTAGCGAGGATGAAGGCATTCGGCCCGGAACCACCGCCGACAGCCTCGCGGCCTTGCGACCGGCCTTCGGGGCCACCGGCACCCTGACCGCAGGCAACTCGAGCCAGATTTCCGACGGCGGGGCGGCGGTGATCGTGGCGGATCGGCAAGCAGCCGACGCCGAAGGACTCGAGGTGCTCGCCGAGATTCGGTCATACGCCCAAGTCGGCGGCGTCGACCCGTCGTTGCATGAACGACCAGCCGAAGCCCTGGCGCTGGCACTCAAAAGGTCCAACCTCAACGCCGCCGATCTGCACGCCGTCGAGATCAACGAAGCCTTTGCCTCGGTCGCCCTCTGGTCGGCCCGAATGCTCGAACTTCCCGAGGACCGCGTCAACGTCAACGGGGGAGCGGTGGCGCTCGGGCACCCGATCGGCGCTACCGGCGCTCGCCTCGTCGTCACATTGATCAATGCCCTGAAAGAGCGCGGCGGCGGACTGGGGGCCGTAACGTTGTGTGGAGGCGGCGGACAAGGCGACGCCATGGTCCTGGAGGTCCCCGCATGAAAGAAGTACCCGAGCGCAACCTGGGTTTGGAACTCGCCAGAGTTACCGAATCCGCCGCCATCGCCGGCGCCCGCTGGCAAGGACGCGGTGACAAAGAGGCCGCCGACCAGGCAGCCGTGGACGCGATGCGAGTGATTCTTTCGACCATCGACATGGACGGGACGATCGCCATCGGCGAAGGCGAAAAAGACGAAGCGCCGATGCTGTACAACGGAGAGAAGGTCGGCAACGGAACCGGCCCCAAGGTCGACGTGGCAGTCGATCCCATCGACGGAACGAGCCTTACGGCCGCCGGTCGACCAGGGGCCTTGGCCGTCATCGCCCTCGCCGAAGCCGGCACGATGTATTCACCGGGCAGCCTCGTGTACATGGACAAGATCGCCGTCGGCCCGCAAGCTGCCGGTTCGGTGGATATCGAGGCGCCGGTGCGTCACAACCTGCGCCAGGTCGCCAAGGCTACCGGTAAGGACATAGACGATCTCACCGCCATCATCCTCGATCGCCCTCGCAACCAACCGTTCATCGATGAGGTCCGGGCCGCCGGAGCCCGCATCCGACTGATATCGGACGGCGACGTCTCCGGGGCCATCTCTACGGCCGAGTCGGGTTCCGGTATCGACATCCTGCTCGGGATCGGTGGCTCCCCCGAGGCGGTCATCGCCGCGGCCGCCCTCACGGCCATGGGTGGAGAAATCCAATGCAAGCTGTGGCCCCGCGACGATTCAGAGAGACAGTATGCGCTCGAAAACGGACACGATCTGGACCGGATCCTTACGATCAGCGATCTCGTGAGCGGCAAGAATATCTTCTTCGCGGCAACCGGGGTGACCGATGGCGAACTCCTCGACGGGGTGGATTTCTTCGGCCATGGAGCGACCACCCATTCGGTGGTGATGCGCTCCAAGACCGGATCGATCCGCTTCATGCACGCCCGGCATGACCTCGACCGGCTTGACCAACTCAAAGGCACACTCGACGAGTAGCTGCCCGTGCGGATATTTCTCATTGAGCCCTATTACACGGGGTCCCATCAGGCCTGGGCTGACGGCTGGCAAACCATCTCGGGCCACGAGATCCATCTGCTGACGATGGAAGGCCGGTTCTGGAAGTGGCGTATGCACGGTGGACCGGTCACGCTGGCCCACCAGGCGATTGATCTGGCCACCGAGGTCGGTCTACCCGAAGTGGTAGTGGCGTCGTCGATGCTCGACCTCGCGACGTTCCACGGGCTGGCCGGGAGGCAGCTGGGCAACCCGCCTTCATTGCTGTACATGCACGAGAACCAGCTGACCTACCCACTGTCACCGAGAACCCGCGGCGAAGATCTCAGCTACGGATTCGTGAACTGGCGGTCGATGCTGGCGGCTGACCAAGTCGTGTTCAATTCGCACTACCACCGTGATGCGTTCTTCGAAGCGATCGCTCCCTTCCTCAAGAATTTTCCCGACTACCGCCAGACCGATCTCGTCGACCAAGTTCTCGACAAGACGTCCGTTATCGGGGTGGGCATTCCCATTCGACCGGCGCGCCAGTCTGATCAAGAGTCACCGCTGGTGTTGTGGAACCAACGCTGGGAATACGACAAGAATCCGATCGAGATGTTCGAGATCCTCTATCGGCTCGCCGATCAGGGCGTGGCGTTCCAGCTGGCCGTGACAGGAGAGAACTTCCGCCAGGTACCCACCGAGTTTGCCGAAGCCGAGGAGCGCCTCAGAGATCGCGTCGTCCAGTTCGGCTTCGCCGAGCAAGACCGCTACGACGAACTCGTCGCAAGGGCCGACATCGTTCTCAGCTGTGCCCAGCATGAGTTTTTCGGTGTGAGTGTTGCCGAGGCAGTTGCCGCCGGGGCTTTTCCGGTGCTTCCGAATCGGCTTTCGTATCCCGAGCTCATTCCATCACAAGCCCACGACGCCACGCTGTACGAAACGCCCGACCAGGCCGTCGACCTATTGGCCAAGGCACTCACCGACACGGACCTTCGCAAGGAGGTGACCCGGATCACTCGCCGAGCCATGGAGCAGTTCTCATGGGGCGTTATCGGACCGCGCTACGACGAGCTGGTTGCCGGCCTGCGGTAAGGTCTCGCCGATGCAACACGTCATCTGGGACTGGAACGGTACGCTCCTCAACGACATCCATGTCGTCATCGATGCCGTCAACGAAACGGTCGCTCCCTACGGGGTACCCACATTGAGCATCGAAGATCACGCCAGGCTGTTCGCACGACCGGTGTCGGTTTTCTACGAGCGCATGCTGGAGCGGCCCATAACCGCCCGGGAGTGGCGAGAGCTCGATGATACGTTCCATGACGCGTACGCCAGGCGGATGCCGGACGCTCGGTTGTCGGACGGTGCCCACGAGCTACTCGAATCGCTCCACGAGAACGGCACCAGCCAGTCATTGCTGTCGATGGCCCCCCATCACCACGTCACCGAGCGTGCGGAGGTGTTCGGCGTCGCCCGATACATGGTTCGCATCGACGGACTTCGCGACGGAAGCGGCGCACTCAAAGAAGGTTCGATGCTTTCGCATCTCAGGGCTTTGCTCGCCCACCCGGCGGCGCCAGATGACCCGTCCAGCTACGTCGTTATCGGCGACTCCGTCGATGATGCCGTCGCGGCGCGAGCCAACGGAGTCCCGGCGGTGATGTTCGCATCGGGTTCTCACGCTCGTGCCGACCTCGTTGCGACCGGCTTCCCTGTCACGGACTCGCTGGCAGAGGCGATTGCCGTCGCCGGCTACGGCTAGACCGTCACCTCGATTTCTCTGACTCGATCTACACTCTCCCCTATGACTCAACGACCCCCCGATATGAGCCAGCTCATGAGGCAGGCTCAAAAGATGCAAGAACAGCTGGCCGCAGCTCAGGCCGACCTCGCTTCGCGTGAGTTTCAGGGCTCTGCGGGTGGCGGCGTTGTGACGGCCACCGTCAAAGGATCAGGAGAGGTACTGGCCGTCAACATCGACCCGTCGGTAATCGACCCTGACGACGCCGAGATGCTTGGCGATCTTGTGGTCGCCGCCGTCAACTCCGCCCTCCATAGCGTCAGCGAAGTTGCTGCCGAACAGATGGGTGGCTTGACCGGTGGCTTGGATCTCGGCGGCCTACTCGGCTGATGTTCGAGGGCCCGATACAACGACTCATCGATGAACTCTCCCGCCTTCCTGGAGTTGGTCGCAAATCGGCGCAGCGACTCGCGTTTCACCTCCTCAACGGAGAAGAAGCAGACGCCAGACGGCTGGCTCAGGCCATCATCGACATCAAAGAACAAATCGGCTTGTGCGCCCGCTGCTACAACGTCACTGCATCAGAGGAGTGTCTGATTTGTCGCGACATACGGCGCCTGCCCGACGTCGTGTGTGTGGTGGAGCGTGCCCAGGACATCCCCGTGCTCGAATCGACCAGGGAGTTTGAGGGCAGGTACCACGTCCTCGGGGGATCGCTGTCGCCAATCGACGGCATCGGCCCGGGACAACTCCGGTTTGCGGAGTTGAAGCGGAGGGTTGAATCAGAGGGAATCACCGAACTGATCTGCGCTACCAACCCCACCGTAGAGGGTGACGCCACCTCAATGTATATCGCGAAAGAGTTCAAGCCGCTCGGCGTCCGGGTGAGTCGGCTGGCCTCGGGTCTGCCGGTGGGAGGCGATCTCGACTACGCCGATACGGTCACGCTCGGGCGGGCACTGGTTGGCCGGTCCGAGCTTTAGCGACCTGCGCCGCTTGGTCGGCCACGACGCCGTTACGACCTACGACGCTGTATTGGGCTACAACGCTGGATTGCGCTACGACTCGTCGATAACCTCGCCACCGAGGAGGTCCTCGACCAGCGCCACTGGATCTGAGGGAGCGGCTTCGGCCATTCGATCCTTATCGATGACCTCGTCGCTCTCTTCGGGAGCCGGGGAAGCGGGAGTGGTCTGATCTGCGTTGTCGGCTTCGAATCGGGTAGTGACGGTTCCCCCGAGTAGCGAAGTCGCCGAAGCGGACACCGCGGCAGCGAACTGGGGATCGGAGATCATCTGCTCAAGGTGGAAGCCCAGGTGTCCCGGGACATGTATCACCAGAACGGACCCGTCCACCCGGCCAGGACGCGCCTCACGAAACAGTGCATGACGGCGGTTCCCGAGTTCATCCTTGACCTGAGCAGATAGCGCCGGCCAAATACTCTTGAACGCCGCGAGATCAATGACAGCGGCATCCGATCGAGCAGTCGGCGGGAGGTTGCTGGCCGCTGGCGTCTCCGACGCAGCGTCCTGATTCGAATCCGCGGGGGCTGCAACGAGCTTGAGCGTTGGAGGAGCCGTCGGCTCCGTGCGGCCGGCGTCCATGGGAGCCGTGGGGAGGGCACTTGGAGCCGGTACCGATGATGCCGTCGCAGATTGGCCAGTCTGAGCCGGGGAGTCGGCCGCCGCGGGCGCCATCCGGGCGACTGCCGAAACTCGCCTCTCCAGCGTGTCGAGGCGAGCCTGCATTGACGGTAGATCCACCGCTACTTCGGGTCGGGTCAACTTCAACAACGTGATCTCTGTCATGAGCCGTTCTTCACGGCCCTCGCGCAGCCGCAACAAACCGTCTGACAAAACATCCATGGCCCGGATCACATCGGCAACCGGGAGGCTGGCAGCGACCGCCCGCCAATCCTCAAGGATGTCGGCCGGTTCGTCAGCGACTTCGTCAAGGTTGGGCGCGTAATGGGCCAAGAACACTCCCCGAAAGAACCCAATCGATTCGGACAAGAACCGTCGCAGGTCCACTCCGTCGGCGGCCAGTTTGGCGACAAGTTCCAGGGCCGCCTTGGCATCATGTTCGCCGACCGCGGTAGCCAACCTGGCAAACACGTCTCGATCGGCGAGGCCCAGCGCCCGGTTGATGGCGGCCGGATCGACCGAACCGTTGCCGAGCGCCGCGACCTGTTCGAGCAGGCTCAAGGAATCGCGTACCGATCCGGCGGCGTGGCGGGCAACGAGTTGCAGGGCACCGTCGGCTACTTCATACGACTCAAGCTCGGCGACATGGGTCAGATGACCAACCAGCTCCTCGACCGACACCGGGTGAAAATCGAATCTCTGGGACCGGGACCGGATGGTGTCGAGCAGCTTGTACGGCTCTGTCGTCGCCAGTACAAAATGAACGTGCTCGGGCGGCTCCTCGAGGGTCTTAAGCAGGGCGTTGGCGGCCGCCTTGGACAGCATGTGTGCTTCGTCGAGGATGAACACACGCTTGGCGCCGCCGACCGACGCCACCGTGGTGACGCTGACCCTGATGTCACGGATGTCGTCGACCGAATTATGCGAGGCGGCGTCAAGCTCCGTAACGTCGAAGGATGAGCCGTTGATGATGGCCAAGCACGAATTACACGCGTTGCACGGTTCGCCGCCGCCCGGCGGATTTTGACAGTTCAAAGCCTTGGCGAGAAGCCGGGCCGAGGTAGTCTTTCCGGTACCGCGCGGGCCGGCGAAGAGGTACGCATGCGCGACTTTGCCCTCGGCGATTTCGCGCACCAGGGTGTTCGTCACATGGGATTGACCGACTACCTCGTCAAAGAGTTGCGGCCGGTACTTGCGGTAAAGGGCTTGGTATTCCACTGCCGCTGATGGTAGCCCGAAGAGATCTACCCCGGTCCGCCGCCCGGGTGTCCTGCGCAGACCTCGCACTTTCTCAGAACAGTGCCAGACTGTCGCCATGCACGACGAACGACCGGCCGTTTGGGCCAAGGGCCTTACACGTCGCTTTGGCAACAAAGTGGCCGTAAATGGTGTCGATCTCGCCGTCATGCCCGGTGAGTTCTACGGATTACTTGGCCCGAACGGAGCAGGCAAGACCACGACGATCAAGATGATCGTCGGACTCCTCCGCCCCGACGAAGGCACCGCGGGTGTTGAAGAATTCAACACATGGAAGAGCCCAACCGATGCCAAACGACGCATCGGCGTTCTTCCTGAAGAATTCAACCTCTACGAACGTCTGACCGGCGCCGAGCTACTCGACTTCACTGCAGCCATCCACGGATTGCCGAAAGCTCAGGCTGGCTCGCGCCGCGAGGAATTGCTCGCACTGCTTGATCTCGAAGATGCTTCGCGAACCGTCATCGGCGACTACTCAAGGGGCATGCGCAAGAAGGTGGCACTGGCCGCCGCGGTAATCCACGCTCCCCCGGTTCTTTTCCTCGATGAACCTTTTGAGGGAGTCGATGCGATCAGCGCCCGGCTGATCCGACAGTTGCTCCAGCGGTATACGGAAAGCGGAGCAACGATCATTTTCTCGTCCCATGTCATGGAACTCGTCGAAAGACTCTGCACCAGGATCGGGATCATGGTGGCAGGCGAACTCATCATCGAGGCCAGCCCCGACCAACTGCTGGCGCATTACGGCGCCAAGAACGTCGAGGACGCTTTCCTGACGGCGGTCGGCGCCTCTGACGCAACCCAAGGTCTCGAATGGCTCGCCAACTCGTCTGGCTGAAGTGGCGACTGCTCGCCAACGGCCTCCGAACCGACCGCCAGCGCCGCTGGGGTCTGCCGGTCATCGCCATTGGGCTGACGGTAATCGCCGCGCTTGGCGCTCAGTTCTATTACGACACGAGCCGGTCACTCGACCCGAAGGCCGCGGCCGAGTTTGGAATCTGGTTGTCCGTTATCGGCTGGGTTGGCTGGGCGACGCTGCCGGTTCTCATCTTCCCGATCGACGAAACACTCGACCCTGCCAAATTTGCGACACTTCCCATGACGCGCTGGCAAATGATGATCGGACTGACCGGTGCCGCGATGCTCACGCCGCCAATCATCGTGCCCGTTCTGGTGATCCTCGTGAATCTGGCCCTGTGGACCGGTTTGATCGTCACTCCCATCACCGTTATCTCGGTCGTTCTCATCATCGGGTCATATGTCATCGGTGGCCAGGCGTTCACGACCGCTTTTTCGATGCTCATCAAGAGCAGACGCGGTCGGGATCTCACAATGCTTTTTGTCGTCGGCCTCGGGCTGGTCCTCTACGGCGGTCAGGCGATCGTGGCAAACGCCATCGGGTCGCTTGGACTGGAGGGAGCATTGCTCGCCCATCCCGCCAGCTCGTGGGCGTGGCTCCTACCGCCCGGGGCGGCCCAGGCTGCCATCACGACGGCTGCCCGGGGAGAAACATTACTCACGGCCGGGCTTCTCGCCTGGTCGCTACTCAGCCTTCTGGCGCTCACGTACGTGTGGAACCGGATGCTGAACAGACTCATTACGCGACCAGAAGCAACCTCGACCAAGTCGGCCTCTCGCATGAAGCCATTCACCGAGTTGGCGGGGTGGGGACCCACTGCGGTGGTCATCCGCAAGGAACTCCGGATGTATTTGCGGGATCCGCGAATGCGTATGGTGTGGACAGGAGGAGTCATCTTTATCGGCATTCTGGCGGCAACGCTGCTCCTCGGTCAGACCCAGCTTGAGCGCTTGGCCGCCACCCCGTGGCTGGTTCTCGCTGCCCCGAGTGCGGTCTTGTTCGTTGGCTTGCCGATCGCCCTCAACCAGTTCGGGTGGGAACGGCGGGCTGCCTCCTACTTGTTCGCTTTGCCGATAACCCCACGTCAGATCCTTGTCGGCAAGAACGCGGCAACAACCATTGCCCTGGCGATAGAGACGGCCATTCTGACGGCCACGCTTGCCGCCATTACCGGCGGGTGGTCGCGGGTGGTCTACATGCCGGCGATTCTCCTCACTGCCGTCGCCTGCCAGTTGGCGGTCGGGAACCTCGCTTCGGTGCTTACGCCACTGCGGCTACCCGACATGGGCACTGACGTCTTCTCCCAGGCTTCCGAGCATGGTTGCCTGGCCATCGCTTCCCAGCTCATCTCCTTTTTTTTGATCGGACTGCTGATGGTTCCAGCCGCGGTGGCCTTCACGCTCGTAGAAGCCTTTGGAGCGACCCGATTCTCCCTCTGGCAGGTGTCCGGAGTCTCGATGATCTACGGAGCAATCGTGTATGTGATGGCTCTGCAACTCGCCTCGGTGTTGCTCAAACGCCGGATGCCCGAGGTCCTCGACTGGGTTCGCATCAACTAGCCACTCCAACCTGGCCCGCCAACCGATCCCGGGTTTTGACCGCAAGCATCTATCCTCGCCCCCCTATGCGCCTTGGTATCGACTTGGACGGGGTGGTCGCCAACTTCAACGGCGGCTGGATCACGTTCTACAACGAGGAATTCGGAACCGATCTCGCTCCGGACATCATTGACAGCTGGGACGGGATCCCCGCCGCCACCCACTTCGCCTCGATGGGCCAGTTCTGGGATTGGGCTCGATATCTGAAAGGTGCCTCATTGTTTCGGCACCTTGAGACATACGAGGGAGCCGTCGAGACCCTGTGGAACCTCGCTAAGCACGGCCACACCATCGTCATATTGACCTCAAAGCCGTACTGGGCGACCCACGACACTTATGAGTGGATCGCCGAACACAAGCTGCCAACCAGGGAGGTGCACATCCTCGACGACAAGTGGCAGGTCGACTGCGACATCTACCTGGACGACGCACCCCACAACATCTACGACATCCACCTCCACCGCCCAGATCGGGCAACGGTTCGATTCATCCGACCGTGGAACCATCCGGTCCCCGGTACCCACGATGTGGCGAACTGGGACGACTTCCAGAGGTTCGTCGACACCCATCAGCCCTGAGTCCTTTTCGCGGTCTGGAAACCTCCGCCTGGCCTGGCTAGCCTCGGGTTCGCATCGAGGCATGACCTGTCTCGATGCTGCCATGTAACCCAACCAAGGGAATTCAAATGAAAGCTCGTACCTGGGCAACCGTGAGTGTCGTGCTGGCACTTGTGCTCGCCGCCTGCGGAGGAGACGCTTCCACCGACTCCACCGTTGCCGCCGAGACGACAACCACGGCCGCCGCCGTCACTACCACGGTGGCCGAAACAACTACCACGACCGAAGCCATGGCCACGGTCGGCACTCCGGAGAACCCCATCAAAGTTCTTTTCGTGCCATCCGCTGAAGCAGCGATCATCGTCACCGGTGGCGAACTGATGGCCGAAGCATTGAACGAGGCGACCGGCCTAACGTACGAGGTCGTAGTGCCGACCGACTATTCGGCCACGATCGAAGAAATGTGCGCTTCTCCTGAGAACACCATGGGCTTCATCCCTGGTGCCGCCTATGTGGAAGCCTCGGCGCTTTGCGGGGTCGATGTTTCCTTCAAGGCGGTTCGGTTCGGCTGGGGTGTGTACTGGTCACAGATTCTTGTGGCTCGCGACAGCGATCTGACCACGATCGAAGACCTCGAAGGCAAGAGCTGGGCATTCCCAGACGGCGGATCGACATCCGGTTTCCGGGTTCCGAGCCTGATGTTCTCCGAAGCCGGCGTCACGCCAGGCGAGCAGGTCGAGACAGGTGGACACACGCAGGCAGCCCTGGCCGTCTACAACGGCGAGGTGGACTTCGCGACCACGTTCTTCAGCCCTCCCTTGCTGCCAGACGGCAACTGGGACGAGACGATGCCTCCTGAGTTGACCGATGACCTCATCGAAACTTGTGGACCCAACGAAGACGGCGACAAGCTGGTTTGTGGCACCGATGGCGAGTATCGAATCCTCGACGCCCGCGCCTCGGCGAGGACCGATGCTCCGGACATCATGCAGAAGGTCCGCATCCTGGCGATCTCTCCAGGCATCCCCAACGACACTCTGTCCTTCGGTCCGCAATTCCCGGCCGACATTCGTGCCCAGATCGAGGCGGCCCTCGTTGCCTTTGCAGGTACTGACGCCTGGAACGAATCGATCGGAAACCAGGACTTCTACGGTTGGACAGGCATCGAACCTGCCACCGACGCCGAGTATGACGGTCTGCGCAAGATCGAAGCGCTCCTCGCCGACGAGTAGAAGCTGACAATACTTAGCTGACCTGGGGGCGGGACTTGTCCCGCCCCCAGGTCATGTTTGCGATCCAATCCACCAGTAAGGCAGGGCGATGCTCAAAGTTGAACACCTCACGAAGGTCTACAGCAATGGCACCGTCGCGCTTGAGGATGTCAGCTTCGAAGTGCCCGACGGCCAGTTCCTGGCAGTGATCGGCTTGTCTGGATCAGGCAAGTCAACCCTCCTGCGATGCGTCAACCGCCTCATTGAGCCAACCGAAGGCAGGATCCTCTGGGACGGAGTAGACGTCACGACGGCCGGACCGGACGAGTTGCGGAGAATCCGCCGCAACATTGGCATGGTGTTCCAACACTTCAACCTCGTCGAACGCTCCAAGGTCATCACCAACGTCCTGGCTGGCTCTCTCGGATATGTAAATCCAGTGCTGAGTGTGGTCAACCGATTTCCCCAGCAATACCGCGATCAGGCAATCGCCCAACTGAACCGGGTCGGACTGGCGGACAAGGCCTATGTCCGGGCTGACAATCTCAGCGGCGGCCAGCAGCAGCGCGTCGGAGTCGCTCGGGCGATGATGCAAGAACCGGGAATGCTCCTCGCCGACGAACCGGTCGCCTCGCTCGACCCGGTTCTGGCGCACTCGATCATGCAATACCTCGAAAAGATCAACAAGGAGGACGGCGTCATGGTCCTCTGCAGTCTCCACTTCCTTGACCTCGTGCACCGGTACGCAGATCGGGCCATCGCCCTCAACGATGGCAAATTGGTATTCGAAGGGCCCCCAGCGTCCATCGACGACGCCAAGTTCAAAGAAATCTATGGCAAGGAGGCCGAGCGTGTCGGTTGAGGCGCCCGACCCCAATGCTCCGGTCGCGAAACGGGCCGGCGACGCCAGCGCTCCCAAGCGCCGCTCCCGTCGGCAGTCCATCATCCTCGGTCTGGCAATCATTGCCGGCGTCGTCACCTATGCCTACGGGTTTCAGGTAACCAAGGTCGACCTCGGGGAGATCAGCTCCGAGACCCGACGCGGCCAGCTCATTCGGGTACTGCGAGACATCGCCCGCCCGGAATTGCTGACCTACGACCGCATCCCAACCAACACTGAATTCACCATTTACCTCCCGTGCCCCGCCGATGGCTTTGAGCCCACTCCCGTAACAGAAGGCCGGCGCCTCGTCGTGGAGCCGGCCTGTGCCGATCCGGGAGACACCCTCCTGATCACGGGCGTCGGGTTCGCTCCGAATTCACGAGGGTCGATAAACCAGGTCCCACCCTCGGGCGACCTCGAACTGAAAATCGGGGAATTTTTCGCTGACGTCGATGGGAACTTCGAAGTCGTGGTCGACTCACGAGAACGCGCCGAGGCTGAGGCTCAGACGATTCGGGTGGTCACCAACGAACGCATCGGCAGCATCTTCTCCCCGGTCGAGGTTGAGTCGTCATCGGGAGAGATGCGGACCTCGCCCCGCATCAGCCGGGCCGTACAAGACACCTGGGACAAGATCATCGAAACCGTTTTCCTGGCGCTGCTTGCCACCACCCTCGGTACCGCCCTGGCGGTCCCGCTGAGCTTCCTTGCCGCCCGAAACCTGATGCGCGATATCACTACGACCGTCACCAAGCTGTCTCTCCAACTCCTGGCGATTCCACTTGGCGTGGTGGTCGGCGTGCTGCTGTCACGAACCGCTCAACAGCTGGCCGACCAATTGACCAACAACAAGATCCTGCTGGTGCTCGGGCTCATCCTCGTTCCCGCCATTGCCCTGGCGGCCATCCGCTACGCCTTCCCACCGGTCGACGACGAACCACCGACTCCCGTCGAACGTGGACAGCGGGGCGCCATGGCACTCGTGGCTGCGGTCGCCGGGATACTGGGGATCCTGCTCGTCTCCGAGTTGCTGATCCAAGTCGGCGGATGGCTTGACGATGCCCTGGGCAGTTTCGGGTTCCTCGGAGGATTCCTTGAAAAGAGCGGCGAAATCGCCACCGCCATCACCACCATGCTCTCGGCTCTACTCGGAGCTGCGGTGTTCGCCACGCTGGCTGGTCGCTTGTCGACCTTTGTTCGCAGCCGGGTCTCGGACACGACCATGCAAGCCGCTACCTACCCGTTGGCCGCCCTGGCCGGAGCCGTGCTCGGGGCGATTCTCGGCGCCGGAATCGGATGGCTGTATCGGGTGACCGATCCGATGGCCATCTACGGTTGGCCGGCTGTGGCCGGAGCGGTCATTGGTCTGTTCCTGGCATTGCGGAACCGCAGCCGCTCATCGGTTCAAATCGGACTGGTGACCTACTACCTCGCCCGAACGATCTTCAACACCTTGCGATCCATCGAACCGCTCGTCATGGTCATCGTGTTCGTGGTCTGGGTGGGCATTGGACCGTTCGCCGGTGCGTTGGCACTGGCGATTCACACGGTGGCAGCCCTCGCCAAGCTGTACTCTGAGCAGGTCGAAAGTATCTCGGAGGGCCCCATTGAGGCCGTCAAGGCTACCGGGGCAACCCGGCTGCAGACCGTCGTTTATGCCGTGGCTCCTCAGATCGTGCCACCCTACATCGCCTTCACGCTCTACCGGTGGGACATCAACGTGCGCATGTCGACAATCATCGGCTTCGCCGGTGGCGGTGGCATCGGCTTCGTGCTGCAGCAGAACATCCGGCTGCTCGAATACTCGGCGGCCTCGGTAAACATGCTCGCCATCGCCATCGTGGTCGCTTCGATGGACTACCTGAGCTCGCGGATCCGAGAACGGGTGGTGTAATGCAGGATGCGTTTCTCCGCCTGACGAGAGAAGACCGCGAACGCCGGGAACGGGACACCCTGGCCGGGGCCGCCACCCTGAGTTCCGAATCGATGGGTCGCGCAACGAACGAAGAGCCAGACGTATTTCGAACTGCGTTCCAGCGCGATCGGGATCGTATTCTGCATTCCAAGGCTTTTCGGCGCCTGAAGCACAAGACCCAGGTGTTCATGAATCCGGAAGGCGATCATTTTGTGACCCGCCTTACCCATACGCTCCAGGTGACCCAAGCCGGCCGCTCGATGGCGGCTGCTCTGGGACTGAATGAAGATCTCACTGAAGCAATCTGCCTCGGGCACGATGTTGGACATTCACCGTTTGGCCACACTGGCGAGGATGCACTGACCCCGTACGTGGACGGTGAGTGGCTTCACTCCCAGCAATCGGTCCGCATCATGTCGGTGCTTGAGCCGCTCAATCTGACGTGGGAGGTCCTGGATGGTATCCGCGCCCACTCTTGGAAAATCGATCCACCACCTGCCACCCCGGAAGGATATCTGTGTCGTTTCGCCGACCGCATTGCCTACCTCACTCATGATGTTCAGGACGCGCTCCGGGAAGGCGTGATCCGAATCTCGGATCTCCCTAATTCGGCAGTGACCACCTTCGGTAGCGAAGCAGGTTCAACTTGGATCCGCACAATGATCGAAGCGGTCGTCGACGGGACGATCACCGCGGGACACGTCACGATGCACGTTGAGGTGCTCGAAGCAATGCACGAGTTGCGGGATTTCATGTTCGAACGTGTCTACCTTCGTCACGACACCAACGGGCAGCGAGAGCGGGCAGTCCGGGTGATCTCGGAACTGGTCGACTATTACGGACATCACCCAGACGCGATCCCCGATACCTATCAGGTCGACGATGCGCCTGCCCTCATCAAAGCGATCGACTACGTCTCGGGGATGACCGACCGGTTTGCCCTACGAGAGTACGACCGCCTCTTCAAGCCCCGGCTTTTCCCCGACGACTGAGCCGCACTGCGGCGCGTTACCTGTTGCCTCGCTCGTTCCCTAGACTCCGGCGCATGCGCTCACGAATTGCCGGGACCGGTTCGTTTACGCCCGATCGAGTGATATCCAATGCCGAACTGGCCTTGCTACTCGACACAACGGCGGACTGGATAGAGAACCGATCGGGCATCGCCGAGCGGCGCTGGGTCACCGGACGAACGACCACGTCCGACCTCGCCTACGAGGCGGCGATCCGAGCTATGACTGACGCCAAGGCTACAGCCGACGATCTCGATATGATCCTTCTCGCCACCATCAGTCCCGATCACGATTTTCCCGGCACCGCCTGCTTCCTCCAGGACAAACTCGGTGCGCCCGGGATTCCGGCGATCGACGTTCGGCAGCAGTGTTCCGGCTTCATGTATGCCCTCTCGATGGCCGACCTGTACATCCGCAACGAACAAGCCACCACCGTGTTGGTAGTCGGCGCGGAAATCCACTCGAAGGGCCTCGACATTTCTCCGACTGGTCGCGACATCTCGATCCTTTTCGGTGACGGCGCCGGCGCGTTTGTCCTTCAAGCCGTAGATGACCCGTCAGACCAAGACTCTCAGATCTACTCAACTCACATCCACTCGGATGGGTCAGGGGCCAAAGCGCTCTGGGCAGAGGCGCCCGGTCAGGCGAGACCGGGCCACCGGATCACGGTCGACGACATCGAGGCCGGTCGACACTTCCCGGTCATGGACGGCCGACGAATCTTCATGAACGCCGTCAAAAGAATGCCCGAGTCGATTGACGAGGCGCTCGACGCCAATGGCGCCAAACTCGACGAGGTCGATTGGTTCTTTTTCCACCAAGCGAATCTGCGGATCAACGAAGCCGTGGCTCGGCGACTCGACATCGACGAAGGCCGGGTCTTCAACACGATCCAGCGGTTTGGGAACACCACGGCCGCAACCATTCCCCTCGGCATCGACACCGCAGTACGAGAGGACCAACTCGTACGGGGTCAGCTGGTTGCACTCTCAACTTTTGGGGCCGGATACACATGGGGATCGTCGCTCATCAGGTTCTGACCCGTTAATCCAAACCGGTGATGGTTACGGATACATGGAATGCGTGTAGCGATCATTGGAACCGGGATCTCAGGATTAGGGGCGGCCCACCGCCTTCATGATCAGGTGGACCTCACCATTTATGAAGCCTCTGATTGGGTGGGCGGCCACAGCCACACCGTCGACGTCGAAGTGTCGGGAGTCCAGCTCGCGGTAGACACCGGATTTATCGTCTATAACGAAACCACCTACCCCCTGCTTACGGAGCTCTTTGACGAGCTGGGCGTCGCGACCGAACCGAGCAACATGTCGTTCGCCATCGCCGGATCTGCCCCCGAGTATGAAGGCAGCCTAAAAGGCATGATGGCGACTAGGTCAGCGTTCCTTCGACCGAGCCATTGGCGGATGATCAAAGACATCCTCCGATTCAACCGGTACGTCAAGACGGTGGACCTCGACGACCCAACCCAGCGTCTCGGAGACTTGATCGATGACTACTCCGACGTTTTCAAAGACCGGTACCTGCTCCCGATGGGCGCGGCGATCTGGTCCACACCAACATCGGATATGGCCGACTATCCGGCGGCGACCCTGGCGCGGTTCTTCCGCAACCATGGCCTCGTTCAACTACGAGATCGCCCGCAGTGGCGAACCGTGACAGCCGGAAGCCGCCAATAC
>Ga0224496_10000588_pt1 | contig 24927 bp, 28 predicted proteins | sample SF_Jul11_sed_USG_2_FD_168127 | JGI IMG/M metagenome (GOLD analysis project Ga0224496, IMG submission 168127) | Sediment microbial communities from San Francisco Bay, California, United States - SF_Jul11_sed_USGS_8_1 | ecosystem: Environmental > Aquatic > Marine > Sediment | place: USA...
TTGCACTGCTCTGGCCCTCATTAACTGCCCTTCACTGACATCAATAGCCAGCACTTGCCCTGCCGAACCAACATGATGCGCGAGATAGAAGGCGGGAATACCATCTCCACAGTTCACATCTAAGACACTTAATCCGGCCTGAAGATCAAGATGTGTGAGGAGGCTTTCCGCAAAGGGCCTGGACCACGGATCTTTTTTCGGCAATTCGCAGAGCCATGGCGGTGGCGATTTCGGATGGGATGACGGGGAAGAAGTTGGCATCATCATTCAAATTTCCTGACAGGGTGGATCACTCTTTCAACGTTAGCATGAGTAAAACGTGGAGTTGAGCGTTCTGGTGTTCCCCTCCTTTGTAAGGAGGGGCGAAGGGGAGGTAGCGTCTTCACAACCTTTCATGCTTGATCCACGCTTGTTCTCCCGATGACACAAGGACTCTACCTCACCTGACCTCTCCTTACAAAGGAGAGGAATGCTAATCAGTTTCATTTCGAACAGGGGTTAGGAGATGGGAGCACTCCACGGATGCGCCTCTTGAGCCGAACAGTGAAGACGAAAATCTCAGGAATGAACTCTTGGGGGATTGGGAATGCCCCAACAGTACAATGGTGAGCCGGAAATTAAGAGGGGATTGGTTTAGGAGGCCCAACCGGTAAGCACGAGTTTGCCGATCATCCGCCCTGCCTCTAACTTCGCATGGGCAGTTCGGAGATTTGCGGCATTGATGGGTGAAAGGGTTTCGGTCAACGTCGATTGAATCTTTTGTTCATCGACCCATTCTGCAATCCGCGTGAGAAGATGGTGCTGTTCAATCATGTCTTCCGTCTGATACATCGAACGCGTAAACATGAATTCCCAAACAAAGGTGGCACTTTTTCGCTTGAGTGCGTTGAGGTCTACGGATTCGGTGGTATCGACAATACCGCAAATGCGGCCTTGCGGTTTGATCGCTTGACACATGGCCTGCCAATGTTGATTGGTCTGCGACGTATTGAAAATATACTCGACCATGGGCCGATGTAATTGTTCGAGTTGCTCAGGAATGGAATGGGAATGATCGATGACGGCATCCGCTCCCATTTTCTGACACCAGGCTTGAGACTCAGGACGCGAAGCGGTGGCAATCACGTGAAGCTTGGCAATTTTGGCGAGTTGAATCGTGATGGAACCAACCCCGCCAGCTCCACCAATAATGAGAATGGCTTTTCCCTCTGATTTACCCTGCTGCGAAATTCCTAAACGATCAAACAGCGCCTCACAAGCAGTGATGGCCGTAAGAGGCAATGCGGCGGCCTGCGCCATATTCCATGAAGCGGGCTTCTTCGCGACAAGACGTTCATCCACCACATGGTATTCACTATTGGCCCCCTGACGGATCAGGCTCCCTGAATAATAGACCTCGTCTCCTGGCTGAAATAGACTCCCATCCGATCCCACCGACTCCACGACCCCGGCCACATCCCAGCCTAATACACGGGGACTAGCTCCTTGATGATCGGCAGATTGAGAACGACGAATCTTGGTATCCACTGGATTGACCGACACCGCCTCCACGCGCACCAAAAGGTCCCGCGCCTGTGGATCGGGTTTGGGAAGTTCGAAGTCCTGAAGCGAATCAGGGTCGGTAATAGGAAGTGGGCGGGTATACCCAACGGCTTTCATGATTTGGCGAGATTACTGTGGGGGAGATGGATAGTACTGTTCGTTTTCCACGACAACCCGATGAAGCAACGCATTCGTGTTATCAAACCATTCAACCCGAACTGATGGAGTGGGGCCATCTAGATGGACGGTCACTTTACCATAATTTTGAGAGGTTCCATGAAAGAACTCAAACCGAGGCTCTAACCTGGAAATCTTATAGTTCATGGGCGCCGCCAACGGGCCAAAGATAAATTCGCGAACCGCAGGATCGTGCGGCATGTGACTGACAGCCCCATGATGCACATCGCCCGCCAGAAAAATTACACCGGGGATCTTGTTCTCTTGAATAGTCTTCAAAATCTCATCACGCTCTGCAGGATATTCACCCCATTTGTCATCTCGCGGGTCGGAGAACGGCACCGAAGACACAATGAACTTAAAAGTCGCAGACGAAGCCGCCAACTGTTGAAGAAGCCATTGTTTTTGTTCGAGGCCTATCATGGTTTTGGTTTCTGGATCCCGGTACTGCCGGCAATCCAGCAAAAACACTTCCAGGCCTTTGCCCCATTTAAATGATCGGTACATACGGTAAGGGTCTTGCGTGGAAGGACGAATCGGCCAATAATCAAAAAACGCTTGTCGTCCAATGGGCAAGCGCCGATGGGTCATGGTGAAATCACTATCGACTTCATGATCATCCCACATCACCAACAGACTCGTCGAAGCAAATAACCGTTGGGCAAACCCATCCCGATTTTCCTTATATTTCGCCCAATAATCTGGCAACGTGATCGCCGTATTTTCTTTTTCAGCATAGATCGTATCACCCAGGTAGACAAAAAAATCTGGTTGCGCAGCCCGCATAAAATCCATAATGGAGAAGGGCCGAAAACTGTGGCGGGTATCTCCCCCAATCACAAACGTCACCGGCACAGGGTCATTGGGAAGTGGGGCCGTCACAAATTCACAAATCGGTCCTTCTTTTTTTCCTGGGATGAGCATTCTGTACAGATACCGGGTATGTGGCGTCAGATCGATCAATGCCATGTGAGCCGTAAAATCTCTTTCGGCGTTGGTTGAAATGAACAACGTTTCTTGGGGTGCCGTCCAGAGGGAATCGGTCGTATAAAGAATTTTCACCTCCTGAGGACCTTCGGTTTTGACCCAGGCCACTGCTTCATGAGGAGTCACATCACCGACGGCACACCCCATCTCCAACCCGTTGGATCGAAAAACATTCATTTCCTCAACCGTGGCGCAACTTCCTAGTGCGAGAATTAACCCCAATCTACTCACCCACCCCATCCAGGTATGAAAGAATCGCTTCATTGATGATCCTAATCTAATCTTTAAGAAAAATATTCAAAACGAAATGGTGGCTCTCCCACCTGAAACGCAGTTGCGATAGGTTTCTGGCTTGTCGCAGCGCATCTTTTGAGTAAGGAAGAGATCTATCGTCTTTTAATGTTCAAACAAAACTTCTTCCACGTTACGGGTTTTCATTGGAGCCGATCTTCCCTCACTCTCTATCATTCCACTATGATGTATTGTATGCGAATGCTTTCTGTTATTCATCACCATCGGTGGCCCACCCACATTCTCTCGTACACGATGGTCGTCTTGGGTGTGCTGGTTGTTGGAACGGCATGGGGCCAACCGGGGACAAACCAGGAGACCGCCAGTTGGACCTTCCCCGTCATGCTGAATGCCTCTCCATTTTCTTCGATTCAACCCCGGCCAAAACTGCCTATTGAACCGGACGAATTCGATGACCGCGAGATCAAAGCGTACTACGACTGGCGCAATGACATGTTTTTCAGAGAGTTTGATTTGACCGGTTCAGGATTCGTCAACTTCATGACCGCCCGCCGGACCTATAAAGTCTGGCTGGATGAATATGGCACACCCGTCGTCCTAACCATGGGCGACCCCGTGTTCTATTGGATTGATCTCAATGGAAACGGAAAATTCGAACAGGAACTCGGCGAAATGTTTAAAGATTCCTATGAGGATGGGGTCACCGGAAACGAAGAACCCTATGACAATAGCGACCTGCAAGAACCAGCCGGGCCCGGCCCCCAATGGAACCCTCCTCAACACTGAAACTTCCAACAACTAGTCTATCCCCGATTTTGTGGACACATCTGAAAAGCGCGACAATGCGCCAGGGGTGTGTCATGCCACAACGGAAACGTTACACCAAACAATTTAAAGATGAGGCTCTCCGGCTAGTCAGCCAGGAAGGGGTGATCCTTTCGCAGGTGGCCCAGGATCTCGGCCTGGATGCCAGTATGCTCCGGCGATGGCGCAAAGAAGTTGGCATACAGGGTCCCGCGGCCTTTCGGGGCCACGGTTATGCGCATGACGAAGAACTCGCCAAATTGAAACGCGAGTTAGGTGCGTTGGAACTTGAGAAGGCTCCGGATAACACGTTTATCGGTCGGATCGCGAAAGACGGGTTGCCGTGCCCGGCGCGGTTCATCACCCGATAGACCCCGCCCGGATACTCAATGCGGAGAGGCCGGGCCATCCAGAGAGTCTGCCTCGTTTCATCTGAAACTCTCAACCAAAGATTTGCCCCCTCTCTGGTACCCGACAGCCAGACCTCGCCTTCGTCAAAAAATCCCACACCAAACCCCGCGCCGGCCAATCCCGCACGTGGAGGTATCCATCATTACTGGGAACCTCCGTCTCTGTTAAAAAGGGGAGCATCTATATCTTCTATTCCCATCTGAACAAGCCTTCTACATTTCCTGTCTATCCAATTACCTGTACTTTTTCTGGATATTGGGCAACATGTGTATGATATGATAGTGAATAGTTCGTTCAAGAGTTTAGGCTATGAAGGAGTAAGATCATGAAACCCAGTCCTCAAAAAATAATAGAAGATGCCATGCAGTTAGAGTCAACGACTCGTGCCTTTGTTGCCGAATCTCTCCTAGAGAGTTTGGATTTTGAAGAAGATTTCCCCATTTCTGAGGAATGGGGGAAAGAAATTCGTAGGCGATGTGAAGAAATTGACAGTGGAAAAGCTGTTTTAGTCGATGGCGATACAGTGCTTTCTAAGCTTCGCAAAAAATATCCTTCATGACAATCCGCTGGCAGGCCGAAGCTGTCAAAGAGGCTGAGGCTGCTGCAGATTTCTATCGAGAAAAACAACCAGGGCTTGAACAACGGTTCTTAGAAGTTCTAGAAGATGGCCTGCGGCGAATCCAACGACGCCCCCAGATCTATCAAGCTATCGAGGAAGATATTCGCAAATGTAAGCTACCTCGTTTTCCATACGGCATAATTTTTCGTGTAAAACGTGCACATATTGAAATTATTGCCATCATGCATCTACGCCGCCAACCAGGATATTGGCAAACTCGGATGCAATCAAATTAAGAGCAGAACAGCAAGACCTTAGGTACAGAATTAGCCTCTGAGTGGAAAAATCTTTGTCCTCACCGCAATTTTAGAGGGCTTCACTCGCCAAGAAGCCCAGCAAAAGATCAAAGCACTCGGCGGCTGCGTCACCTCCAGCGTATAGTGGGCCCCAAAATTCAGACCACAAGTTTAGTAAGATTGAGCAGTGGATAGAAAGGGGGACCGATGGGGAAGAAACAAGTGAGACATAGTGCCGAGTTGCAAGGCACGGTGGCTCTGGAATCGTTGAAAGGACTGAAGATGGTCAACGAATTGGCCAGCCAGAATCAGGTGCATCCGACGCAGATTAGTCAATGGAAACGGCAGGTACAAGGGGGAGCGACAGACCTGTTTGCGAACGGTCGTGGCATGGGTACCCAAATGCGAAGCCAGGAGCACTCTGAATTTCGTCAGACACTTCAGCAGATCAAGCGCTATATCATAAAACACACGACTTGACCTGTATTTCAAAGGGGAATTATGGCGAGTTCCGACTGGTTGGGCTGTGGCATTGCAAGACGCGACCCAAAATCTTAGATTAGTATTCGCAAATCATCCGAAGGTGAAAAATGACCCTCCAGAAATCAATGAATGGTTATTTAAAGGTGAAATTTGGAATTTCTGATTATATTGATTATCTCATCCATTTGGGTTTGGGGATTTTGAAGCGGCGCTTGCTTTTGATGCGTGGGTGAAACCTCTGGGTGGTAAATTTATCCCCGTACCAGTGCCGTTTTGATCTTAAAGGCAAAAAGCTTGTATGGAGGTACAAAAGAAATAGCCGCCTCCCCTGCACGAGAAGACGGCTTATTAAAATTCCTAGAAATTTTCTTTACTCAGAAAAAGCCAAGTCAGCTCCCAACACCATTCCCGGCATCACATGTACGTGCTGTTCTTGCAGACCAAGCACGGGATGCCACGCGCGAAGTTTATAGCGGCCTGGAGGAATATTGTCGATTGAAAAATGCCCCTCCTCATCTGAAATGGCGAAATAGGGATTCTTCACGACATACATCCAATTCTGCATAAAATCGTGTCGATTACACGTAATCCGCACTACCCGACTTTCCTTCAACTTGTCGGAGTCAAACGTGCGGTCAAATTCGTCATCGGGATGAATGTCCCGATTGTGCAAGGTGCGTAGGACGTTTCCCCTGGTATCTAATGCCACAAAGGTATGGAGCACATGCTTAATGGAATCCTTGTTGCCAAACCGCACGGCCTCATCCGGAGTTAAGACTCCCGTGAAAGGACCGAAATTGCAATTTTCCGTGTTAACCCGTAATCCCAGCGTTTCTCCGCCCTTATACTGAAACGTGCCTTTTCCAGGAGCATTTCCCTGAAATTCTTGTTTCGCGAAAGGCTTTCCTGATTCTATCCCTTCCAAGATCACGACAGCTCCCTTGAGCAAGCCGTTCTGCACTTCAACCTTTACCAAGCTCCTCTGGTGACCGCAGACTTCGGGATTCTTTTCGACTTCAAACTGTAGTGGACCTGGGGGAACACCAGAGAAGGTGATCTGGCCACGTATCGTGGCACCGTCTTTTACTTCAGCCACCTCATAGGCTTGGGCCATGGTGGCCCAGCCTATGAACACGGCAATGAGAATAAGCGAATAGGTGATGACTTTACTCATAGGAATTTCCCTCCGTTTTTCATTCAGCGACTCTTGATCACCTTAGTTAATGATCTGCCAGCCGACAAAAAAGGTATAGTCAGATTCCAATTGTGGTCCATCAAGGTTTTGATAGATCGGAACACCAAATTCCAAACCGAGGTGGTTTTCCAACCCCATGACTTCCGGAAAGAGAATATTGATACCCCCTAAGATGTCGAGACGCTCCCCGCCTCGACGATTCGTCTCGGCTGTCGGGACCAGCGGAACACCCATAGGATTGGTCCGCGCGATATTCGGATCGCGACCTTCATAATTTGCCCAATCTTTCCATTTGAAGCGAAGGGACGTACTGAGCCATTGAATCCAACGGTAGGCCCCATAGGCACTCACTTCATATTCGTCCCCAAGCGCATACCCTTGATTGTTATCCCCCAGGCGAATTGTCCCAATAGCCTGCAAACCCCAGGTGGCCTTGTTCAGCCCTCCGGAATAGGTCAATCCAGGAAACAAGTCCACCGTGCCTGATCCTAACTGCATAGGATACGGGAGCCGCGTCACACCTAACGGAGTGGCACCGGTTGCCTTAATATCCCCAGTGGGTAAACCTACTGCGGCATTCACATGAAAACGATGCGATCCAATGCTTGGCGTTTCAAACGCATAGAGCCGCACCAAAGACCCTAATCGAATATCCCCAAATCCACTGGATTGTGTCGTGAATTTCACACCGGTCCTGGTCACATGATCCATTGATTTTAAGGCGTATGGAGTGCTCCCCAAAAATTGGACCATTTGATATGTTAGGTTTTCCTCAACCCGAGGAGGCCCGACAGGAAGAAAAACCGGTTCACCGAAGAACAGATTATCCGGATTTTGCGGGATGCGGAAGCGAAGACCATTGATGCTGCGGCTCGGCAACATGGCGTTTCGGAACAATCCATTTATCGCTGGAAACGCCAATTTGGGCAGATGGAGGTGGCGGAAGTGCGGGAACTCCGGCACCTGCGGCAAGAAAATGCCCGGCTCAAGAAAGTCGTAGCCGAACGAGACTTGGAAGTGGACGTGATGAAGGAACTGCAGGCAAAAAAGTGGTAACCCCACGGGCACGGCGGCAAGCGGCGCGGGTCGCGTGTGCGCGTGGGGTGAGTCAACGGCGGGCGGCGTGGCTGTGTACGACACCTCGCTCGGGGATCAGGTATGAGGCCAAGGGGCCCCGACGGGATGCGCGCCTGGCCCAAGCGCTCCGGGGGGTGGCGCACCGCTATCCCCAGTGGGGCTATCGGCTGGCCGGAGGCTTTCTCCGGCACCGCGGGTGGCGGGTGAATTTCAAGCGGCTGTACCGGGTGTGGTGCCAATGTGGGTTACAGGTGCCTCGTCGGAAGTCTCGGAAGAAAGTGGTCACGGGGGCCACACTCCAGCCCACCGCCACGCATAAGAATGCGGTGTGGAGTTGGGATTTCGTGCATGATGCCACGACGGCGGGGGACGCCTTCCGCTGTTTGACAGTGAAGGACGAAGCCACTTGCTTCTGTTTAGCCATTGAGGTGGGGCGGTCCTTCTCGCATCAGCAGGTGCTGGCCGTCTTGAAACGGCTGGTGAGCCTCTACGGGCCACCCCGCTTTGTCCGGAGTGACAATGGGCCTGAACTCCGGGCTCAGCCGTTGCTCACCTTTTTTGAGGATCGCGGAAGGACCCCCAGTCGCATTACCCCGGGCAAGCCCTGGCAGAATGGCAGCAATGAAAGCTTGAATGGGACGTTTCGGAGAGAATGTTTAGATGCGGAAGTGTTTCATTCCCTCGCAGAAGCGCGGGTCGTGATCGAAGATTGGCGCCGATTGTATAATCAGCAGCGGCCTCACAGCACGCTGGGCTATCAGACGCCGGCCACCGCCTATTGGGGAACGGCGTGTCCACGAGCCGGTTCCGGAGGCCACTCAGGGACCGCGGCGGAAAAATCGATCCACACAGTTGGCCATCAAGCGACGATCGCGGATCGACCCGACTCAGAGGTCGAGGGGAAACCATCCTGCAAAAGCAGAGAACAAAACATGATCACTCGGAAAACCTAACATGCCAAGTGGCCAAAAAACTGGGGCAGCTCACGTACGGAATCATGGCTGTCAGTGTGGCGGTTTGATTCAGGCCGTACATAAACCCAAACATGTGCATTTGCGTGGTCATCTCTGTGGGCGTGACGAAGAAATCCCTTAACACATCTGATTTGGACAAGTTATTCGTTCCATCCCGGTTTCCTTCCATAAACATACGCATATATCTGTACGTGAACATGAATTCACCCTGATTGTGGGTATGATCCCCCATCATCCCAATCGGACCATGAGAGTCTGGGCTTTCAGCAGGGTAAAAGTCTCCGATGATCAGCTGTTCCCCTTTGGCTTGCGCTCGTTTCCCCATACTTTCCTCAAAGCCACCCATGACTCCATCCAAAAGGGCAGCCTCGACAACAGGCCCACTACCCCCAACGGTTACAACACTTAGTAAAAGACCAAAGCCTATATTCCGAACACCAACGAACAATTTTAAAATTCCATAATTCATCCTACGACTACTCCCGTCAATTTTGTTTCAAAAAAATACCCAGAGGTATCAAGACGAATGATGATACTTTTCAGTACTCTCACAGCAAAAATTCTAAAAACAATGAAAGAATCCCAAATGAAAAACTACCACGAAGTAACAGCCTAGCTGTTTATTCGCGTTTGAGATCCGAGCTGTGAGAGAAAAAAGAAGGACTGGTCTTTACACCGATGGGGGCGCACTAGAAGGCGAAGGAATAAGGATTAAGGGGGAAATGGTTGTTGGCTGCCAATTCGCTGTTCCCAGAAAGGATAAAACGGGAGCAGCAACCACAAGCAGATCACCACTGTGAACCTGACCAGCTGCACAATACCAACTACACAGTGTCGTGCCATGGGTGGCAGCGGAATGATGGTGAGTATGCTGGGAAACATGTCCAACGGCTTGAGCCGAAAGGACCCCTCCAAGCACGAGAAGCAGGACGACTAACGAAGCGGCGATTAATGGAGATCGAAGAGTTCTCATAGATAATCCATAGAAAAATGAGAGGCCAATTTTAGTGATGCGATCCCCCTATTTTCAAGTATTGTATCATTTATTGACATGCTTCGGCATTGGAAGCCATCAAGGAAGGGCACATTTCATATCATAATGGGTATCCTGTGTTTCCTAATACCACTGGAAGTCCGTAGAATAAGGAAGGAAATTTCATACAGGCAGCCGTTCGTTTGGAAACCTGCTTCATCAACCTATTGAGCGCTATGAAACAACCTGATTCACCCAAACAATCTCGAGCCCCTGCAGGACCTGCCAAGCCACGGATCAATACGCAAATTCATCGGCGGCAAAAGGCCAAAGCGGTTCCACCGATGAAAGATGAATGGGATGACCAATCTGAAACTCCTCCGAACCTTCGCACTCCATCTTCAAAGATGAAAAAAAAATCTCAGTAGACAATTCGCCACCTCAGGTGCAAACGCTCACGATTACAAACAGAAAACCCGTGAGGGGGTTTACCCCTCACGGGTTGAGTGCACAGGGTTCCTGTTGAACCACCTATTGATTAGTAATGAAGACCCAATACTTCTTATCGATGTCCTCCACGATGGCCACCATTTCCTCGACCATTATTTCCTCGGAAATTGCCTCGTGGGCCATTGTTCTTCCATCCATTCCCACGGTTAAATCGTTGAGGGGCGGCATAATGTTGATGATACCCCCGATGCCTTAATTGATTCCAATACGGTCCAGGAACCGGCACGACATGCACATGCGGACGGGCATAGCCTCGACCATAAAATGGCGCCCCAATTCCTAAATGAAATCCCCCTGGGCCGATTTGAATCGACAGACTCGCCAAGTGAATGGGAGCCGCCTGAGCCTTGGCATAGCTATAATTGCCTGCCCAAGCCGGAGAAAAAGCCAAGCACGACAAAGCCATCAGACTCGCAATGAGAGCCAGTTTCTTTCCTCTTGCCAATCCCTGAGTTCTCGAATCAAAATTTTCTTGGTGCTGTGAGGTAGATTTGAAGATGTTCATTGGATACCTCCTTGAATGAATAATGCGCCCATTTAATATTCTGCCTCGTGCCACTTTTTGTCTTTCCATATGCATGACTCACTTGCTCGAATCGTAACAATAGTCATTTTGGCTGTCAATATGATTATTAAAATACTTTCTTAATGTTACACTAAATGAAGCTTAATATAACAAAAATAATACCTTGTATTAGGATACGTTAAGTAGTAAGCTTTACGGTTATTAGCCCAGTCAGTCATAAGGGCTGGCAGAATCAAATCACAAGAGAACGAGGGAATACAGCCATGAAACGCTTTTCTGATGTGGAAGTAGGGAGATATATCGAGGCGATCAATAAAGAGGCCGCTCAGGTGTGGATCAACGCCTTTGCTCGTGAACCCAAACTACAGCAAAGTTACTATTGGACCTTGTTTTCAGAACTATTTTTAAAACAACTCCAGGATATTCCCGTCAGCATGAGTGATGCGGAAAAAATGATTCCTCAACTGTCCGCCTCCCAAGCCAGACGCGCGATTCACAATGCAAAAGACGCCCAATATATTGAAATTGCCGCGACCGGAGAGCGGACAAAATATGTACGGCTTTCGGCCAAAACGGAAGAATTAATCCGCAACACCAGCTCTAAAGCCCTTCAGAGCTTAAAAGGGATTTTTAGGTAGCCGTCCTTCTCGTCCTAATACATCGAGAAGGTGGATCAGGGCGGAGCGAAGGTTCACCCCCAGCACTCCGCATCGTCAAGAACACACCCAAGGTACCATTCAAAGGCTCCTCGCCCCAAAATGGTCAACGCTAGATAGTCTCTAAATATTTCATCAACCTCTTGGTTTTGAGAGAATTTTTCCGTCTGAATGGACCTAGGGCCAGTTAGGTCTTTTGTTGCATTGATTCGCAAAAAAATTGGGTGCTACCATGCCCAGTTCTAGGGCCTCTCGCGCAAGTAGGTGTTGTACCTTCAAATATTAATTAGGAGGGTCACCAGATGTCCGGGTCAGACCTTCTCGCTGAGTACTTAACCAAGTTCTTCCCCATTCTGGTCTTTACGGTCCTGGCGTTGGGTTTTGGGCTGGTGACGCTCCTCTTATCCTACCTCGTTCAACCTAAGTACCCTGAGCCGGAAAAACTCTCAACCTATGAATGCGGCTCGGAACCCTTTTCCGATTCCCGCATGCCCTTTCCCGTTCGGTACTATGTGATTGCGATGCTGTTTGTCATTTTTGATATTGAGGTCATCTTCCTCTATCCTTGGGCCATTACGTTTAAACAATTGGGCGTCATTGGATTCATTGAAATGATGATCTTTATTGGCCTATTTGTGGTGGCCTACGTGTATGCCTGGCGGAAGGGTGCTTTGGAATGGGATTAATACAAATCGGGCCTCCAGCAAAAGACGGGGAATTAGGAGTTATGACTCTTTCCCTGGAAAAAGTCGTCAATTGGGCCCGCAAAGGCTCGTTGTGGCCCATGACGTTCGGCCTGGCTTGCTGCGCAATTGAAATGATCGCGGCCGTGTCTTCCCGATATGACATTGACCGATATGGCGCAGGCGTGTTCCGGGCTTCACCCCGGCAATCCGATTTGATGATTGTGGCAGGGACCGTTTGTCGGCGCATGGCCCCGGTTATTCGCAAAATTTACGATCAAATGCCTGAACCCAAATATGTGATCTCGATGGGATCCTGTGCAACTTCCGGGAATATTTATGATAGCTATAGCGTCGTCCAAGGCGTCGACCGGTTTGTGCCAGTGGATATTTATGTGCCTGGGTGTCCACCAACACCTGAAGCGCTGTTTGACGGGATATTGAAGCTACAAGATCGGATCATGCAAAAGCGTGTGTTCACAAAACAACCCGAGCAGGTGAAAGTGTAAACGCGATGCGAAGAAAGTTATTAACCAGAACCAGGAGGTTCATGATGAAATTCTTGTTGGCATTGCTCGCATTGTGCCTCATGACCATGGGCGGCACGACACTTTCTCTCGCCGAAGTGACAGAACCCCCACCCTATGAAGGAAGCCCTGCGCTCAAGACCATGAAATCCCTGGCCGGCACATGGAAGGGCACCCATCTCATGCAGGGGAAGGAACTCCCCGCTTCCGTTGAATATAAAGTGTCCTCGAATGGCAGTACGGTTGTTGAAACCATGTTCCCTGGGACACCCCATGAGATGGTCAATGTCTACCATGATAAAGCTGGCAAACTCGCGATGACGCATTATTGCTCTGTGGGCAATCAACCGCATTTGGACCTCGTCGCCATGGAGGGGAAGACACTTTCGTTTTCGTTATCTTCTGCGGACAATACCCATCTTGGCAATGAAGGACACATGCATGACCTTACCCTCACAATGGGCGATTCCGGTCATTTGCAGCAGGCTTGGTCATTTTTTGAAAAGGGTCAACAGAGTGGGACAACGAACTTCGATTTAGTGCGCGTTCAATAACCGGTCAAGATTTGGATACTCGACAGAACTATTGTCATGCACCCTATTGCTGAAAAAATTCAAAGCCGATTTCCTGAAGGGTTTCTCAGTGCAAACGAATGGCGGGGGGACCTAGCGATTTCAGTCAAACGCGAAGCCTTGCATGATGTTTGCGCTTATATTCGGAAGGACCCTGAACTCGATTGTGATTATATGGTGCATGTCAGCTCCGTGGACTGGCCGGATGAAGCTGAACGGTTTGAAGTGGTGTATGAAGTCTATTCTATTCGCAAGCGACATCGGATCCGCATCAAAGCTCGCGTACCGGAAGACGATTGCCGGGTGGATTCGATGACCGACATTTGGATGGGTGCCGATTTTATGGAGCGGGAAGTGTTCGACATGATGGGGATCCGGTTCAATCATCATCCCGACCTGCGGCGCATTCTGATGCCTGATGATTACACGGAAGGCTATCCCCTGCGCAAAGATTTTCCCGTTCAAGGCAAGGGCTGGCGTGATACCTTTGATTTTTTAAATGACCCGAATTAGCGGATTACATATCTCATTATGAAACTCGAAGATCAACGCACGACGGTCTATAAAGTCGATCCGAATCATCCGGAGACCGCAGACCTTCCGACTCTTCGGACTGAAGAACTGCTCCTCAACATGGGGCCGCAACACCCCGCTACACATGGGGTGTTAAAGGTCATCATGGAACTGGAAGGCGAACGCCTGGTTAAATCCACCCCGGTATTGGGCTATCTTCATCGCGGTGTCGAAAAACTGGCTGAAGGCGGCACCTACCATCAGTTCATCCCCCATACGGATCGTTTGGACTACGTTTGCGCGATGTATAACAACTTTGCCTATTGCCGTGCGGTTGAAAAACTCATGGATATTACGCTCCCTGAGCGGGCCGAATATCTCCGCACGCTTGTCGCTGAGGTCCAACGAATTATCGGTCACCTGTTTTGGCTAGGTACACAGGCGTTAGACATCGGCGCCATGACCGTCTTCTTTTATACCTTTAGGGATCGGGAAATTTTACTGGATTGGTTTGACGAACTCTGCGGGGCGCGTCTCACCACCAGCTGGTATCGCATCGGGGGCGTTGAACGGGATTTCAACGATTCGTTGATCGATAAGGTCAAAAGATTTATAGAGTATTTCCCTCCAAAAATTGACGAATATGTGATTTTTCTTGAAAAGAATCGTATCTGGCTGGCTCGGACTTGTGGCGTGGCCGTCATTTCCGCGGAAGATGCACTGAGCTTTGGATTAAGCGGTCCAACCTTACGAGGGTCAGGTGTGGATTATGATCTGCGCAAATACGAACCTTATAGCGCGTACCCGTGGTGCGAGTTCAACGTTCCTGTTGGGAAAAATGGCGATACGTACGATCGATATTGGATTCGCATTGAAGAATTTCGGGAAAGCCTCAAGATCATCAAGCAATGTCTGGAGCAAATGCAACCGGGACCTATTATGGCGGATGTCCCCAGCGTGACGTTGCCGCCAAAAGATCGCGTCTTTACCAATCTGGAATCAATGATCCAGCAGTTCAAATTATTTTCTCAAGGCTTTGATGCTCCGGCTGGGGAAATTTATTGCGGGACCGAAGCGCATAAAGGTGAGTTAGGGTTTTATATTGTGAGTACGGGAGGTGGGAATCCCTATCGTTTGAAAATTCGATCTCCATCCTTTATTCACATGGGTGCCTTTGATTATATGTCGAAAGGTTATATGATCGCCGACGCCGTCACGATTTTCGGGTCCTACGACATTGTCATGGGAGAATGTGATCGTTAATGGGAATGTTGAAAAAAGCCACCAGCGGCGTTCTCGCGAATTTGTCGTGCTCACGTACTGGAAGTACGCTCCGCGCGTAAAACTCGCTGCGGCCTTGCTGGACGACTTTTTTGATCATTCCCGTTATTTAAATGAGTAAGGAATACCCATGGGCTTAAAACCAGTCACATCACCTGAAGTGGAAGCCACGACGATTGAATTGACCTTGGACGGGGAAACCGTCCAGGCCAAAGAAGGCGTCTCGCTCTATGACGTCATATCCAGCACCGGCAAGATTGTCCCGGCGATGTGTTACCACTACACCTTCGACCCCTTTGGTTCGTGTGGAATGTGCCTGGTCATGCAGGAAGGGAAAAAAGCACCTGTTCGCTCGTGTACCGCAAAAGCGGCTGCCGGGATGATCATTCGAACGGACGGGGAAGATTTATTTTTGGCCCGGAAAAAGGGCGTGGAAAAACATTTATCAGTTCACCCCTTGGACTGCCCGGTTTGCGATGCCGACGGTCACTGCGAATTACAAGACATGGCCTTTCAGCATGGTGTGACCAATCTGGCCAACGCGAAGCAAAAAAATATTCCTGAAGACACGCGCAGTTTGGTATTGGACTTCAACATGAACCGCTGCATCGCCTGCGGGGAATGCATCAACATCTGCAAAGATGTGCTGCGCATTGATGCCCTGCAATTCATGAAAAAAGACGGATTCACCCAAGTGGTGGCCAAAGGGGATCAAGCGCTGGACTGCGAATTCTGCGGCGATTGTTTAGCAGTCTGCCCTGTGGGTGCCATCACCAATAAGTTTTCCAAATACGCCTACAAACCCTGGCAACTGAAAAAAACCACGACCACCTGCAATTATTGCGGCGATGGTTGCCAGATCTATGTGGAAACCAAAGATACGGAAGTCGTTCGTGTCACGTCGCCTCTCTCTTGGAAAAATAAATGGGGCGACCGAACCGATACCGTCAATGGTCATAACGGGATCTGTGTGCGCGGTCGATTTGGCTTTCAATTTATTGATAGTCCTTCCCGACTGAAAGAACCCTTGGTCCGGACCGAGGCTGGGCTCCAACCGACTCCATGGATCGATGCCTTGGAAACAGCGGCCAGCCGATTGGGTGCCATCAAAACACAACATGGACCCCAAGCGATTGCGGGGCTTATCACTGCGCGATGCACGAACGAAGATCTCTATGTCTTCCAAAAATTTATGCGCACGGTGATCGGCACCAACCAACTGGACAGCAGCGCGCGATACGGGCATCTCAATTTTGTCCATGCCATGAATCGAGCCTTGGGAATTCATCGCATGATGAATACCTCGGAGGAAATTAATAAGGCCAAAGCCTTCTTAATCATCGGGGCCAATATCACGGAAACCAATCCTGTCGCGAGCCTGCGAGTCAAATCCGCCATAAGTTTGTTTAAAGCCCAAACCATTGTGGTGGATTCTGTCCAAACCAATATGGCGAAACTCAGTTCACACCCCATCATGGTGAACCCAGGAACGGAAGGGCTGTTTATTCAAGGCCTTGTCAAATCCACCATTCATCAAGATTTGATCGATGAGGACACCACCAATGCGCATCCTGAGGCCCTGGCAGCCTTAAAGCAGGCGACCGAGGCCTATTCTCTGGAGGAGGTTTCTCAACACACCGGTGTGGATATTGAACAAATCCATGAGGGGGCCAGAATTTTCGCAGAGGCCCCTCGTTCGATCATTATTTGTGGTGAAGGAATTCTTCGGCAAGCGAATGGTTATCAGCATATGCTGCACTTGATTGACCTGGCTTGGGTCACCGGAAAATTAGGGAAACAAGGCTGTGGGATTAATACCTATACCGAAGAAGCCAATGAACAAGGTGCAGTTGATATGGGCGTGGCTCCTGAATTCCTTCCTGGTCCTGTTGCTTTTGCCGATCCTCACGCCCAGGACCGATTTGCCCAAGCCTGGGGCACCAGTCTTCCTGTTACCCAACAAGGTTCCCAGCTGATTGACATTTTAGACCGCTGCCGAAAAGGCGAAATCAAAGCCTTATATGTCGTTGGGGAAAACCCTCTCGAAACCTTGCCTGCCTCCTTTGATGTGAAAGGGGCCTTAGAGAAATTGGACCTGCTTATTTGCCAGGATCCGTTCCTCACCGAGACAGCTAAACTGGCACATGTCGTCTTCCCGGCATCGACCTTTGCCGAAAAGGACGGCACGGTGACGAATCAGGAAGGGAAAGTGCAGTACCTTCGCCCTGCCTTGGATTCCCTCGGTGAGAGCACCTTGGATTGGCACATCATGGTTGGGATGGCCAATATCCTTGGTTCACAGATGGATTTTGAAACCACACAAGATATTCAACAAGAGATCCGCAAGATTCTCCCTGGATATTACAACTTGGGGAAGGCTCCCAAGATCTCACCGAACCCTTCTCGCTATCTTTCAAACGGCTATGCCCACGATGTCGGCCCACGATATTCCATGAATGGAAAAGGGAAAGCCCATCGACCGTTCGGTCTTCGCATGATTCAACTGATTTATCATTCTGGAAAACTGTCCACTCAAGCCTCTGGCCTCATCGAGATTTCGCCAAACAAAAAGAATCTCTCCATGGGGACAGAAGATCTTAAAAATCTTGGCCTCACCCCAGGTGAGCGCATTCGCTTGACTTCGGACCAAGGCACATTGGAAATGACCGTGGCGGAGGACACCTCCTTGATGCCAGGGACCTGTACAGTACCTGAACATTTCAATGATCCCCCGGTGAAGGATCTCATGCCACTCCAGGTTGACCCCACGACGGGAGTCCCCTATTTCAAATTAGCCTACGTGACGATTGAAAAAGTCTGACCAGAAAGATATGGCCATCTCCCATGAGTAACGAAACCACTACCAAAAAGTTTTTCGATGCCGTCTTGTTCCGGGAAATTTGGCATGCCGCAAAGGTGACGTTCAAGCACATGCTCCATCGGCCCATCACTTTCCAATACCCTCGGGAGAAACGGACGATCCCCGATGCCCATCGTGGAGCCCTGTGCCTTCTACGTTATGAAGATGGCAAAGAACGCTGTGTCGGATGCGATCTTTGCGAAGCCGCCTGTCCTTCTCGCTGCATCAAAGTCATTAGCGAGGAAGATAAATCCTTGCCGTTGCAACGCTATGCCAGCGAATTTTTTATCGATATTACCAAATGCGTGTTCTGCGGATACTGCGTGGAAGCCTGTCCCGTCAACGCCTTAGCCATGACCAAGGTCTATGAATTTTCCACCCATGATAAACGAACACTCCTGTTCGACAAAGATCGCTTGTATCAAATCGGAGAACGGCATTTGGATGATGCCAAAAAATATTTATATGCCCATAACCAAGAGAAGGAAGGTGAGGAAAGCCAGGCTTACCGCTACCATTTTCCTGTCTCGATCCAAAACGCCCAAGATCCCTAAGACCAACCCATGATGTGGCTTCTTTTTATTTACTTTGCCACGATAAGTGTCGTGGCAGGGGTCTTGACCGTGTCTCTGCGGAATGCCGTGCATTGCGCCTTGGCCTTGCTCACGCTTCTGCTTCATATGGCTGGACTCTTTGTCATGCTCAATGCCGAGTTTTTGGCCATGGTGCAGATTATCGTGTATGCCGGCGCGATTTTGATTTTGTACCTGTTCGTCCTGATGTTGATGAATTTAAAAACCGAAGAGCAGCATCTCCATAAGAAATATACCTATTTATTGTTCGCAGGCATGGGCCTCCTCGGCGAATTGCTTATTCTCTTAATGCTCTCACCCTATGGCGGAACCCTCGGGACGGCGACGCCGGAAGTGATTTTAAATACCGGCCCAAGCCATGCCGTTGGCATTACCATGTTTAGCGACTATTTACTCCTTTTTGAAATCGTCGGGGTTTTCCTGCTTGGCGCCGTCATTGGGGCCATCGTCTTGGCCAAGACTCCAGCCAAAACTGACAACCAAGAACCAGCGAATACGTCGGCATCCTAAACACGATGATCCCTCTTTCCGCCTATGTCTTCCTCAGTGCCATTCTGTTTATGACTGGATTGGTGGGCGTCCTTATCCGTCGCAATTTCATCATCGTCTTAATGAGCGTGGAGATCATGCTCAATGCCGCCAATATTAATCTGGTGGCCTTTTCACATTATTTGAATTCTATGGCCGGACAAATGTCGGCGCTGTTTATCATTGCCGTAGCTGCAGCCGAAGCCGCGATCGGATTGGCGATTATCATCGTGATCTTCCGCGGGAAGATGGCCACGAATGTGGATCAAATTAATATTTTGAAGTGGTAACGTGTTTGATTTACTGGTTCTGCTGATTCCCCTCTTTCCGCTGTTGGCCGTACTAGCGAATGGGCTGTACGGTTCACGGTATTCCCACGAGTGGGCCGGACGATTGGCGTTTGGTTCAGTCGGCTTGTCCTTTCTCTGCACACTCGGTGTGTTGGTTTCCGTTCTATCCAATCCTGAACCCCGTGAAGTGATTGCCTGGTCCTGGATTTTCGGGGGCAACCTTTCGATCAATCTAGCTTTTTTAATTGATCCACTCACGACCATCATGTTGTTGGTCGTCACCGGAGTGGGTTTCCTAATTCATGTTTATTCCGTGGGCTATATGCATGGCGAAGAAGGCTTTACACGATTCTTCACCTATATGAACCTCTTCATGGTTTCGATGCTGTTACTCGTGATGGGGTCGAATTATGTGGTGATGTTCATTGGCTGGGAAGGTGTAGGGCTCTGTTCCTATTTGCTGATTGGGTATTACTACGAAAAGGTTTCAGCGGGGAAAGCGGCCACGAAAGCCTTTGTAGTGAACCGAATCGGTGACGCCGGATTCTTAATTGCCGTTTTTCTCATCTTTTCCCATTTCGGATCGCTCGATTACAGTACGGTCTTCTCCCAAGCCTCATCGCTTTCCACCGAAATGGCTACGGCCATCACTATTTGCCTGCTTATTGGGGCCTTCGGAAAATCCGCGCAACTACCCTTGTACACCTGGTTACCTGACGCAATGGAGGGTCCCACACCAGTTAGTGCTCTTATTCATGCCGCGACGATGGTGACAGCCGGCGTCTATATGGTGGTCCGCAATCATGTGTTGTTTGATATGGCTCCCATCGCCTTAGCCACAGTCGGTATCGTCGGTGGCGTAACGGCCTTATTTGCCGCCACGATTGGACTAGTACAAAACGATATTAAACGTGTCTTGGCTTATTCAACGGTCAGCCAGTTGGGTTACATGTTTTTAGCTTGCGGTGTCGGTGCCTATACGGCTGCAATCTTTCATTTGGTTACCCATGCATTTTTTAAAGCCTTGCTCTTTTTGTCGGCTGGAGCCGTCATTCACTCGCTAGGGGGTGAACAAGACATTCGAAAAATGGGCGGACTCCACAACAAGATTCCGGTCACGTATAAAGTCTTCCTGGTCGGTACGCTGGCTATTGCGGGCATTCCACCATTGGCCGGTTTTTGGAGTAAAGATGAAATCATGGCGCATGCTTTTGTGCATGGCTATTACCATTTGTATCTCCTGGCGGCCATTGGGGCATTCCTGACGAGTTTTTATATGTTCCGACTGACCTATCTAACCTTCTATGGACAATCCCGAGTCGAGCCCCATGTGGCCAAACATATCCATGAATCGCCACCTATTATGACTCGTCCGCTCATGATTCTTGCTGGACTTGCTGTGGTCGGAGGATTTCTTGGGGTCCCACCAGAACATGGCTGGTTTCATGGTTTTTTACATGACGTGGCGACACCAGTGGGTACCGAACCGCATGCAGTGGAAATGGGGACCCTTCTGGGATTAATGATTGTGGCTGTGGCCATTGCCTTAGGGGGTTGGGGCCTAGCCCATTACATGTATTCGATTCGGCCTCAAATGGCTAATGAATGGGCTGAAAAATCTCCTCAAGTGTACACGACCTTACTCAATAAATATTATGTTGACGAATTCTATGACCGGTTCATTGTCGAACCGTTTAAGAAACTAGGAATGCTCTGGGATTGGTTTGATCAACATGTCCTGGACCGTTTCGTCAACGGCATTGGCAAAGGGACTGATATCAGCGCGGCAGGGATTACTTGGACCGAAAAACACGTGATCTATGCCGGGCTGAATGTGGTTGGCTATGGCAATCACTTACTTGCCTGGTCTTGGCGGAAATTGCAAAGCGGCATGGTACATCATTATGCCGCAATCCTGATCATTGGCTTGGCCATCTTGATTCATCTCGTGTGGCTGTGGTTTGCGGGTTCAACCTCAGCTAGCTCCATGTACTGATCGATTCGTATGCAAGAAGAACTTTCATTCGGCTTTCCTATACTGTCCTTTCTGACCTTCTTCCCGTTACTGGGAGCGTTGGTGGTCTGGGGGCTGAAAGACCATGCCCAGGTTCGCATGGCCACACTCGGCATCGCCAGCATCGAAATGGCCGTGGCTGCGTTGATGCTCATGCTCTTCGTGCCAGACACTGCGTCCATGCAGTTCGCAGAACGGCATGAATGGATCCCCTTTCTCGGCATTAGTTACCACCTGGCCGTTGATGGCATCAGTGTCCTCTTTCTGGGGTTAACGGCTTTTTTGACCGTGCTGCTGGTGCTTTATTCATGGGATTCGGTGACCCTGAAGCCCAAAGCCTTTTATATGAGTATTTTGGCTTTAGAAGCCACGTTCATCGGGATTTTTGCTTCCATCGATTTGATTGTCTTTTTTGTCTTTTGGGAGCTCATGCTCATCCCCAGCTACTTCCTGATTAAATTGTGGGGACCTGGAGAAGATTGCCACTACGCCGCGTTGAAATATGTGCTCTATACGCTGCTTGGCAGCGTCTTCATGCTGGTGGGATTTTGTCTCCTCAGTCTCAATTATTTTGAAGCCAAGCATGTGTACAGTTTTGACTTTATCGATCTACTTTCCGTTCCAATTCCACTCAGCGACCAGCTCTTGATTTTTTGGTTGATCTTTCTTGGCCTGGCCTTTAAAGCTCCTGTTTTCCCGTTTCATTCCTGGTTTCCCGATGCCCTCGTTCAAGGGCCCATTCCAATGTCGGTGATGTTTGCAGGCATCAAAATGGGCACCTATGGCTTCCTTCGATTTTCCATGCCTTTGCTTCCAGATGCCTCACGAAACGAAACCGTGGTGGCCATCCTCATGACCCTTGGACTCGCCGCCGTTGTCTATGGGGCCATCGTGGCCATTATTCAGCCTGACTTTAGACGGTTACTGGTCTTCAGCAGCATCAGTCACTTGGGGTTTGTGGTCATTGGTTTGTTTGCGTTGAATTTCCAAGGCATCCAGGGCAGCTTGATTACCATGATTAACTTAGGCTTTAGCACCGCAGGATTATTTTTCCTGGCTGGGTTTATGTACGAGCGATTAGGCCATACTGATGTTCGACAATGCACCGGTCTTGCGAAGAAAATGCCGTTACTGGCCACCTTCCTTCTCATTATCGGCATGGCATCCATTGGATTACCTGGGACCAACGGGTTCGTTGGTGAATTCCTTATTTTACTGGGTGCCTTTCAAGCCTGGTGGGTCTATGGAGCCATTGCTGTTACGGGAGTGATTTTTGCGGCCGCTTATTTCCTGTGGTTTTATGAACGCGCCATTTTTGGACCATTAAAAGAAAGTTTACCGGTTGTGATCCCTGACTTAAATACACGGGAATGGGCAATTGGCCTCTCCCTGTCTATCATGATCTTTTGGATCGGCTTGTATCCTTCTCCATTTTTACGGATGGTGAATGGATCGGTACAAGCGGTGGTTGATCGAGTACACCCCGCAACAGCCACGGCGGCCCATTATGACGAACCATCTCTTTCTCCTGAAATCATGCGAAACTGATTGTTATGGGTGAATATTCTTTATTAATTATTCTCTTTGCACCCTTTCTCGGGTCCATTGCCTTAATCTTCATTCCTCGCCAAGAGGAACTGATGGTCCGGATGACTGCGGCCATTTCTGCCGGCATCAGTCTGTTAGCTTCGTTTTATATTTTCTTTGCGTACGATACCGCAAAAGGTGGATTCCAATTTGTCCAGCGATTTGCCTGGTCGGAAGAACTCGGCATTGCCTTTTATGTCGGAGTGGACGGCATTGGAGGGCCATTGGTCTTTGCCTCGGCGATTTTGCTGTTCGCGGGAATTTTCGTCTCGTGGCACATTAAAGACCGGACCAAGGAATTTTATATCTTTCTCCTGATCCTCGCGGCTGCGACGATTGGGGTCTTTATGTCCCTTGATCTGTTCTTCTTGTATTTCTTTTACGAAATGTCTGTGCTGCCCATGTACTTATTGCTGGGCGTGTGGGGAAGCCATACCAAAGGCTACCTCTCCATGACCGACCCCGAAGGACGAAAGCTTCGCGATTCAGTCGATTTTATTTTCAATTTTGGCTCAAACAGCAAAGAATATGCGGCCATGAAGCTGACGCTCTTCCTGTCAGCGGGGGCAGTGATGGCGCTCATGGGAATTTTGCTTATTTACCATCTTTCCGGATTGCATACATTTGACATTCTGGTCCTTCGGGAACAGGCCCAGTTCTCCGATTCGCTGTCCACTCTAATCTGGATATTGATCTTTTTTGGATTTGCCTCCATTGCCCCAATTTGGCCGCTGCATTCCTGGTCGCCTGTTGGCCATGCTGCCGCTCCCGCCGCCACCAGCATGTTGCATGCGGGCGTCTTAATGAAACTCGGCCATTTTTCTATCATTCGTGTGAATTTTGAAATTCTTCCTGAAGCCACGCGTGATCTCATGTGGATTGCGGCCATCCTCTGTATCGGCTCAATTATTTATGGCGGACTCGTGTCTTACTTTGCTAAGGACACCAAATATGTCATCGGCTACTCCAGCTCCAGCCATATGGGGTATATCTTCCTGGGCATGGCCGCGTTGAGTTACATCAGTCTATCTGGAGCGGTCATTTATATGTTTGCCCATGCCTTAGCCACAAGCATGTTATTTGCGATGGCTGGATGGGTCTATGACCAAACCCACTCACGAGATATCCCCTCTTTAGGTGGGCTTGCGGAAAAAATGCCGTTTATTGCCGGCGCATTTATCGTAGGCTGCATGGCGTCTATCGGTATGCCTGGCACCATTAATTTCATTGCCGAAATCATGATTATTGTGGGCAGCTGGGACAAATACCCGCTCCAAGTCATAGTGGCCGCTCTGGGAATCGTCCTGACGATGGCCTATATGTTCAAAATGATGCGGGGGCTGTTCTATGGGAAGTTGGATCCTGAATATGCCCATGCAACTGATGCCAGACATTGGGTGGATCGAATGCCACTCATCCTGTTGATCACATGCAGCATCGTTTTAGGCATTTTCCCTGGACATTTTTATGAGGTAGTGCGATCAACGGTTGAACCCATGGTCGACCGAATTAACCAAGTGGCACCATTAGTCACACAGAATACGCAAGGCTTATTTCCCTAAAACACCAGCTCTATTTAAAAGAGGATCACCGGGAAAACCATTTTCATCTCTTCTTACATTTTACTTTTCACGTCTCAAGAACCCATGACCTTTAATCTCGCTCTATCCGCAGCCGATCTCCTCTTATTGCTTCCGGAGATTTTTCTCACAATCTGGCTGTGCGTCATCCTTGCGCTGGACTTCTCTCTGAAACGTATCACACATCAACAACTGGCACATTTAAGTCTCGCTGGATTGGGCATCACGGCCTTCATGTTATTCGCTTTCGATCAAAACGGCACAACCGGAGTGCTCTTTAAAAATATGTATGTGCTGGACCACCTGGCGATCTTCTTCAAGATCGTCATCGTGGCCGCCACCGCCCTCGTCCTTTTCAGTTCTATTGATTATGTTCGTACGTTCCGCTTCTTCCGTGGCGAATATTATTTCATGGTCCTCATGTCGGCGATCGGCATGATGTTCATGGCCTCATCAAACGATCTGTTATCCGTATTT